>Ga0335081_10002388_pt1 | contig 29578 bp, 32 predicted proteins | sample Lox_Sample_35_FD_206713 | JGI IMG/M metagenome (GOLD analysis project Ga0335081, IMG submission 206713) | Soil microbial communities from Loxahatchee National Wildlife Refuge, Florida, United States - Lox_Sample_3.5 | ecosystem: Environmental > Terrestrial > Soil > Wetlands | place: USA...
AAGGCCTGCACCCTCGGCGGGCCGGGTCTCGGAATGGACGTGGACGTGTTTGACGATCAAGGAAAGCCCGTGCGAGGACAGAGGGGTCATCTGGTCTGCAAGAAGCCAGCGCCCTCCATGACGCGAGGGTTTTGGATGGATCCGGACCGTTACCTCGAAACCTACTGGTCCCGGTGGCCCGACATCTGGTTCCACGGCGACTGGGCCTACGTCGACCCGGACGGCTACTGGTTTCTCGAAGGACGATCCGACGACACCATCAAAGTAGCCGGCCGCCGGACCGGGCCGGCCGAGATCGAAGAGGCCTTGATCGCCCATCCGGCCGTCTCCGAGGCCGCGGCCATCGGCGCGCCGGACCCGATCAAAGGCGAAGAGGTGGTCGGCTTCGTCGTGCTCAAGCCGGGGCACGTCCCCGATGAAATTCTGAGGGAGGAATTGGAAGCGCAGGTGGTCCGCGCGCTCGGGAAGACGCTGCGGCCGAAAGAGATCCGCTTCGTCACGGACCTCCCCAAGACCCGATCGGCCAAGATCGTCCGACGGGTGATTCGAGCGAAATATCTGGGCCAGACCGACCTGGGCGACCTTTCGTCGATCGAGAACCCCCAGGCCATCGAGGAAATCGGCCGGGCGCGCTGATGCGACGGGCATTTGGCTGGCGGTCCGAAATACATTATAATCAATAGCAAGAGGGATTCGTGATCGACTTCGACCTCACAAACGAGCAGACGCGGCTGAAGCAGACGGCCCGCGAGTTCGCCGAGTCCGAGATCGCGCCCGGGGTTGCCGAACGGGATCGGGACAGCCGCTTTCCCTGGGAACTCGTCCCCAAGCTGGCCCAAATGAAATTTCTGGGAATCATGGCCCCGAAAGAATACGGCGGCGCGGGACTGGACAGCCTGAGCGCAGCCATCATCGTTGAAGAGATCGCGCGGGTCGACGGATCCACCGCACTGACCGTGGCTTCCCACAACGCCCTCAGCGTCCGCCACATCCACCGGTTTGGAAGCGAGGCTCAACGAAAACGCCACGTCACGCGGCTGGCCTCCGGCGAAGTCCTGGGCGCTTGGGCGCTGACCGAGCCCCACGCCGGCTCGGATGCCTCCGCGCTCGAAACCACGGCGCGGCTTGAGGGCGATCATTGGATCTTGAACGGTCAAAAAATGTTCATCACGCAGGGTACCGTCGCCGGCATCTATATTATCATGGCCTCGACCGACCGGACGCTTGGTACCAAAGGAATCTCGGCCTTTGTGGTCGAGAAGGGAACGCCGGGTCTGACCCCGGGTCAACCCACGAACCGCTTCGGCGTCCGGGCGTCGGACACCGCGCCCCTGACCTTGGAGAACGTAAAAATCCCGAAAGAGAATCTCATCGGCAACCTCCACGAAGGCTACGACCAGGCCATGGAAATGTTGAACGGCGGACGGATCGGGATCGGCGCGATGGCGGTCGGGCTGGCCCGGGCCGCGCTGGAGGCGGCCGTGCGCTACGCGCATCAGCGCGTCCAGTTCGGAAAACCGATCGCCCAGCACGAGGGGATTCAGTTCATGCTGGCCGATATGGGCACCGAGCTTCAGGCGGCCCGTTTTCTCGTCTATCACGCCGCCTGTCTAAAGGATAAGGACCGACCGTATCGCAAGGAAGCCTCGATGGCCAAGTTGTACGCATCGGAAATGGCGATGCGCGCCACGAACAAAGCGATGCAGATTCACGGCGGCTACGGCTTTTTAAAGGACAATCCGGTCGAACGTTACCTCCGCGACGCCAAGCTGTGCGAGATCGGCGAGGGAACGTCCGAGATCCAGCGGCTGATCATCGCGAAGGAGTTGCTGAAAGGGAAGGAACTGCCTTGAGGCTGGAGAACCAAACGGTTGCATCATCGGAGAGTTCGGTGGTCCCTGAAGGCCAGTTCCACGGAGCCTCCTTAGCGACCGCGACAACCCGGAATGGCACCGTCATATAGCCGCAAGGCGCCATGGGCCATCCGATAGAAAAATACCGCCTTGAATGGCGCGACTTGGAAATGGCCGGAAGGGACTACCGAACTCCTAAACGACTTGGCCGCATCATGAACAATTGGACCCGAAAAATCCGTAGCGGCGATTTTCGCGCGGCGGCGAAGTTAATCACGGCGATCGAGCGGGGCGATCCGTCCGCGGTTCCGATCTTAAAGTCCCTGTATCCATACACCGGCCGGGCCCGGATCATCGGAATCACCGGATCGACCGGAACCGGCAAGAGCAGCTTGATCAACGGCCTTACGACCGGCTACCGTCGTCTGCGGCAACGGGTGGGCATCCTGGCCGTGGATCCCACCAGCCCGATTTCCGGCGGTGCGATCTTAGGCGACCGGATCCGGATGCGGGAGCATTTTACCGATCCCGGCGTTTTCATCCGCAGCATCGCCAGCCGCGGCGCCCCGGGCGGGCTCCCGGTTCTGGTTCTGGCCGAAGCGGTGCACGTCTTGGACGCGCTTGGAATGGATGTGGTCTTCATCGAGACGATCGGCGTCGGCCAGGATCAGACGGCCGTTTCCTCCATCGCACGGACCACCGTGGTCGTCCTCAACCCGACCATGGGAGACGAGGTTCAGCTTTTAAAGGCCGGGATCATGGAGGTGGCGGATTTATTCGTGGTGAACAAAGCGGATCTGCCCGGGGGGGACACGATGGCGATTCATTTGTCCGATCTGTCCGGGTCCGAGCGTCCCATTCCGGTTTTCAAAACCTCGGCCCTCAAACAGCTCGGCATCGACGAGCTCATCAAAGGGCTGAACGATCTGGCCCGGAAGACCCGGCAAGCCCGACAACCGAAAGGAACCGATCGCCGATGACGACCCTGGCTGAGCGATTGGCCGCCTTCGCCCACGGGCTATCGTTCGACGATCTGCCGCGCAACGTGGTCCATGAAGTCAAGCGGCGGGTGATCGATTCGATCGGTTGCGCGATCGGGGCGTTTGATTCGGAGCCCTGCCGGATCGCCCGAACGGTGGCCCGTCTCGTCACGAGCCGGTATCCGGCCACCCTGATCGGGACCGCGCACGCGTCCGCGCCGGATCTGGCCGCCTTTGCGAACGGAACGATGATCCGGTACCTTGACTACAACGACACGTATCTCTCGAAGGAGCCGGCCCATCCCAGCGACAACATCGCGGCCGCGCTGGCCGTCGCCGAGGCGGAAGGCGCCGGCGGAAAGGCCCTGATCGCCTCGATCGTCGTCGGTTACGAGATCCAATGCCGGCTGTGCGACGCGGCCGCTCTGCGCACGCGGGGCTGGGATCATGTCACCTACGGCCCCTTGTCCACCGCGCTGGTCGCGGCCAAGCTGATGGGCCTGCCGCAGGCGTCGATGGTCCACGCGCTCGGACTGGCGGGCGTTCCCAATATCGCCCTCCGGCAGACGCGCGTCGGCGATCTGTCGATGTGGAAAGGCTGCGCGTTCGCCAACGCCGCTCGGAACGGGGTCTTTGCGGCGTGGCTGGCCAAACAGGGGATGACCGGACCGGCGCCGCTGTTCGAGGGAGAAAAAGGATTCTTCCGACAAGTCACGGGCCCGTTTGACCCGCCGCCGCTGGCTGAAAAGGGGCGGCCGTTTAAGATCATGGATACGTATATCAAATTCTATCCGGCCGAATACCATGCCCAGAGCGCCATCGAAGCCGCACTGCTGCTTCGACCCAATTTTGCACTCAAAGACATCCGTACCATCGCCGTGAAAACGTTCGATGTCGCGGTCGAGATCATCGGAAAAGACCCCGAGAAATGGCGGCCCCGCAACCGTGAGACGGCGGATCACAGCTTGCCTTACCTTGTCGCCGTGGCGCTTATGGACGGCCGCGTCGGGCTTGACCAGTTCACGGAAGCTCGGATCGCGGATCGCCGCCTCCAGGCGCTGATTCAAAAGGTAGCGGTCACGGCCGATCCCGCGTTCGACCGGGCCTATCCCGAGGCCATGCCGAATCAGGTCCAGGTGAAGACCGTCGATGGCCGCTCCCACGCTCTTAAAGTCACCTATCCCAAAGGGCATCCGAAACGTCCCTTAACGGATAGCGAGTTGGAGGCGAAATTCAGTTCGCTGGCCGAACCGAGGCTCTCCAAGAAACAGATCCGAAGGCTTTTAGATCGTCTCTGGAAGCTGGACGCCTTAGAAAAAATGGACGATCTCCTCTCCCTTTGTATCGTCCCCGGAAAACGGAAAGGACGTCCGACATGAGTTCGGCTTGCCAATTACGCAAGCAACTCGATCAGGGACTGGTTGTCGCTCCGGGGGTGTTTAATGCCGTCACGGCCAAGATGGTGGAAGTCGTCGGCTTTCAGGCGGCCTATCTCTCCGGAGCCGGGCTGACCAACGCGATGACCGCCTTTCCGGACATCGGACTCTTGACGATGTCCGAGCTGGCGCAACAAACGGCCTACATCGCCTCCGCGATCCGCATCCCCTTGATCGTCGATGCCGATACCGGTTTCGGCGGGCCGCTCAGCGTGGCCCGGACCGTTCGAGAACTGGAGCGGGCCGGCGCCGCGGCCATCCAGATCGAAGACCAGCAAGACCCGAAACGGTGCGGTCATCTGGCCGGAAAACGCTTGATCCCGGCGAATGCCATGGCCGAAAAGATCCGCTCGGCCGCAAAAGCTCGGAGGAACCCCGACCTCGTCATTATCGCGCGGACGGATGCCCGCGGGGTGGAGGGCTTGAAGGCCGCCATCGACCGGGCTCGCCGATACCGGGAAGCCGGTGCGGATATGATTTTTCCCGAGGCGCCGGAGTCGGCCGCGGAATTTTCCCGATTTGCAGACCGCGTGCCGGGACCACTGATGGCCAACATGACCGAATTCGGAAAAAGCCCGTACGTGTCGGTTCGAGAGTTCGATCGGCTGGGATATCGATTGGTCATCTTTCCGATGACGATTTTCCGCGTCATGATGAAATCGGCGGAGTCCGCCCTCCATGAACTCAAACGGAGCGGAACGCAACGCAGGCTTTTAAGCCGGATGCAAACGCGGAAGGAATTGTATGCGCTGTTGAATTACGAGGAGTATGAAAAGATGGAGGCGGAAGCATCAAGCTCGCGGACACGATCTCCTAAACGCCGCGACTAAATCGTCCCGAGCCCCCCTGCTAGGAGCCTTTCTTGATCTCCAGGATAACCTGTTTGGCAATCTCCTTAAGAGTCTCGAACACACCCTGCCCCTGGGGAGCGACCGCCTCGAAGAAAGGAACCCCTTTGGGGTTTAACGCCTGGTTCAATTCCTCCACCGAAACGGCGCTGGGCAGATCCCGCTTATTGTATTGGACGACAAACGGAAGATTGTCGAGATTGTACCCTTGTTCCTGGAGATTCTTCCGCAGGTTGTCCATGCTTTCAATGTTGGCCTCCATCCGTTCCGTCTGAGAGTCCGCAACGAACACCACGCCGTCCACTCCTTTGAGAATCAATTTTCGACTCGCATCGTAGAAAACCTGGCCGGGAACGGTGTAGAGATGAAATCGGACCTTGAAGCCTTTAATGTTTCCCAGGGCCAACGGCAGAAAATCAAAAAAGAGCGTTCGTTCACTTTCGGTGGCGAGCGAGATCATCTTTCCTTTGCTGTCGGGGTTCGTCTTTTTGTAAATGTACTGGAGGTTGGTCGTTTTTCCCCCCAGACCGGGACCGTAAAAGACGATCTTGCAGTTGATCTCGCGCGCGGAATAATTGATAAACGACATGCAGACCCGTTCCCTTGTTAAACCCCGACCGAGTGCAGACGATCAGCCAAACAGCTTTTCAATGTCATCTTCCGTAATTTCGGCGAAAGGAGACTTCGACGACTCCTTGGGTGTCCCGCCGCCTGCGGCGGTCGGAGCCTTGACCTGATCCACTTTTTGCAGGATCTTTTGTAAGATTTGACCCAGGACCTCAACGCTTTTTTTAACCCGCAAACGCACCAGTCCCAACGAAGACCGTTGGTCGAAGATCACGACGAGAATGACCCGGCCGACCAGCGAGATATGAATATTGTCCCGCTCCCCCTCGTGGAATAAAATCGAGAAGTCTTTCTCACCCAACAGCTTGGCCATTCCGCCGGTCGCAGCGATGTTCCCCGCCGTCAAAGAGGCCAGAGAGGTGGTGTCCAGATTTTCCGTCTCGCCGATCGCCGAAATCAGCTGGCCGTTCTTATCCACCAGAAACGTGACCTTGGCGTTGGCCTGTTGGTGAAGCCGGCGGAGCTCGGCGTCGATTTGCTTGAACTCCTCCTCGTACATGATCAATCCAGGATCGGGCATACTTCAACCTCTCCCGTGGTTTAAAAAATCTATGGAATTATAGAGGAATTATAAGGAGGTTGCAAGCGCCGGATTCAAACGGCGCGCCGAGGGCGGATCAGGGTCCGGATGAATTTTCATCCCAGACGGCCCCTTCGTCCAGAAACCCGCTTTCTTCTTCTGAAGAGCCGGCGGGCTCGGACAAGCGGGCGTAGTGCCGGGCCCAGGTGACGTAGATGTTCCCGCTGTCGTGCATGGCCGAACAGGCTTTCGTCCATTGCTGCAGTCCATCGACGTCGCCCGCCTGCTGTAATTCGGCCGCGCGCTTCTCAAAGGCCCGGTTGAGATTCTCGATCGCTCGGGTGACTTCGACGATGGATTCCCGGATTTCTTGATTATCCACCAGCGGTTTCCTGAAGTTTTCGGGATGCCTAACCGGCCAACAACACCGAATCGACCACGGCTCCGAAGAACGTCGTCTCTAGGTTCTGATGATGGCGCAGGAGCTGCTCCAGCGCGAACCGTCCCCTTGCAACGGGATCCTGCCGGCTCGCCGGTTCGGCCGCCTTCAAGAAGGCCTGGGCGGCCTGCTGATAACGGGCCAGGCCGTCTTTCGTGAGAAGGTCGATGCGCGTCCCGTTTGGAGTATTGTGGTCCTCGATGTTTATTTCATCACCGGATATCGCGAGGGTCAAATGTTCTTTCTCGATATACCTCCCGGAAATTTGAATATAACCCTTCTCCTCCGCGGCGGCGGGACGGTTTCCGATCAGATACTGACCGTCGCGAAGGCGACGGACCAGGCCGTAATCCCTCCCGATCGTGGTATCCCGGACGGTCATGTACCAGTCCCCCTTCTTCGGGTCTCGGATAAAATAGACCGAGAGAACGCCGATATTGAGTCGAAATATGGGGGAATGAAACCGATAGCGATTGTTCCCCATTCCCCCGATAAAGGCATGCTCGATGCTCTTTTCCGATTCGAAGAAAAGCCGGTATTTAAACAGACCGGCCGCGACCTCCGTGATCCGACCGTCCTCAACCAGACCATGCAAATGGGACTTTATCTGCTCCACGGTCTGGGCCTGCTTTTGCGGATCCTTAGGAGATTGCAACTTGAGAAGCAGAATCAGATCTTCGGCCAGAAAGGCCCGGTGGGGTTCCCGTTCCAGCGTTTTTAAGATAAGGTCTTTTAAAGAGGGCGGGGCGACAGTCGGGGTTTGCGGGTTTGTTGTTATTTCCATCGTCTCTCCGAATCCAAGAGGAATTCCCCCCCACAGCGATGACGCGAGGGGGGCTTTGCTTGTGGATGGCCGTGATTACCCTTGGTAGGCTTGGCCGAGCGCGGCCGCTTCGGCCTTATGCTTGTCAAGCATGATCTCGCCGGTGGCGCCATCGACGGGGGCCATGATAATCGCATTGTGCTTGGCCGCGTCACAAACCACGACGCAGAGCTCGCATCCTTTGCAGCGCTCGATAACCACAAACGCCTTCATTTTCCGGGTATCGAGCTTGATGCAGTCAGCTTCCGGGCAGTACATGATGCAAAGCCGACATCCTTTATTGGCGACACACTTCTCATCTTCTACATAGGCGATATTATACACGGGACCAACCCTCTGGTTAGACGGCCACGGCCAATTTCCGGTTCTCGGCCCAAGCGGAGGCCAACTCATACGATTTTTTGATCGTGGCCATGTTCTTCTGCAGCAACTGTTCCTTCTTGGCGAACTTCTTCTTGATCGCCTCATCCAGCGTGGCCGTTCCTCCGGAGGCCACGTACTTCTTGCCGAACCGCTCTTGAATGGCCTGGTCCACCGCCTCCATCGTCACCACCTTGGAAATGCCGGTGACCGCGCCGATCATGGCCATATTCGAGGCCAACTCGGTTCCGGCGATCTCAAGCGCCAGCGCTGTGCCGTCAAACGTGTAGACGGCCACGTTCAATTCCTTCAGATGCTCTTTGTCTTCATCGTTCAGCAGGTCCGAATTGGAATTGATGATCAACAACCCGCCTTTTTTGATGCCCGAATAGAAAGGCGCCGTGTAACTTTTCTGCAGAGTGATCACCTGGGGATGGAATACCATAATAATATCCGGATAGACAAGCTCTCCCCGATCATAAATCCGCTCGGAGCCGATCCGGCAGTAACTCTCGGCCGGGGCCATTCGTTTCTCGGCTCCGAAGAAAGGATTCGAAATCGAAAATTTCCCGTCTTTGTTGGCGGCCATGGCCATCACGTGGGCCGAGGTCACCACCCCTTGGCCGCCCAATCCGGACATTCGAATATTCGTGCGTTTCTTCAACATGGCGATGCTCCCTCTTATGCTGCCGGCTGGGTCGCCGCAATGGCCGCCGTCTTTTTCTTCGCCTCGATGTCGGCCAGAAACTGCTTGGCTTCGTCGGTGATGTACTCTTTGTAATTGAAGCGCTCGCCCGGCTTTTCGGAATCGCGCATCTCCTGAAGGCCTTCCATGCTGTTCTTGCCGATCTCAAGGATGCAAGGAGTGTACATCTGAATGTAGGTCGGCCCGACCTCGCGGGCCAGCAGCACCGCGTTCTTGATCACCTTCTCCACCAAGGAAGGCTTGCTGACCGTCAGGTTGACGACGTAACAACAGCCCGACTCCCGCGCGATCTCAGGCAACCGAACCTTGTCGAACTTCTTGCCCGTCGGAGCCATCTTGGCCACGAAACCCTTGCGCATCAGACCGGATTCCTGTCCGCCCGTGTTGGCATAGAGCTCGTTGTCAAAACAGATCGTCGTGAATTTTTCCTGACGGAACCAGGCCTGCAACGTCATGTCGAGACCGATATCCACCGTCGCCCCGTCGCCGGCCAGCACCACCACGTCCTTGATCCGGTCCGGGAATCGGACGGTGAGAGCCCGTTTGAGTCCGCTGGCAACGGCGTTCTGGTTGCCGAACAATGAATGGATGTTGTGCACCGCCACCATGGGGAAAACAAGGCTCGTGCAACCGGTGGATCCGACCATCACGGTGTCTTCCGGATTGGGAAGGGAAGCGAGGATGTATCGGAAGGCCATCGACTCGGGACAGCCGGCGCAAAGCGAATGCGCCTCGATCAGCTCTTTGCTGTTCCCGATATCTTTCCAGCCACGGTCCTCATTCCCGTAGGTGGATTGCTCGACCAGATCGCGATACTCCGGGGGCATGATATCAAAAAACTCGGGACAGATCTGAATCTTTTCTTTGCTCATGACACTTCTCCTTATTTTCGCTTTAGAACGTTAGAAATCAGCTGCCCCTTCCCGCCAAGGTCGCCACATGCCGACCCAGGGTTTTCTGAATCTCTTCCGCGATGACTTCGGCCGGCATCGTCATTCCACCCGCTACATGGGGGCCGGCAATGATTCGATGATTGTCCGGAAGAGCGGCCTTCAACTCTTGGGCCAACCATCCTACGACGTTAAATTCCGGAACGAAGATGTGTTTGGCATTCTTGGTGGCCGCCCGAAGTTCTTCAAACGGGAAAGGACGCAGGCTTTTCACCTTCACCAATCCGACCCGAATTCCATCATCCTCCAGCAGCCGGATGGCCTCCCGGCCCTGGGATACGGCGGTTCCCGAAGCCACGATCAAAATCTCCGCATCCGTATTCTCGGTCTCGATCAGGCCCCCGATCAACGGAATGGTATGTTTTCGCGACCGTTCACAGGCCGACCGGGTTTCTTCCTGCCAGGAGGCATGGGTCATGTAACTGATATAGTTGGACTTCATTATAAAAGGATCCCGCATCATACGGACGGGCGGGCATTCCATGTCCATGCAGACCACCGGCGAACGGTAGGGATCATAGGGAGGAAGGCACATCTCCGGAGGCGTGAGCATCACCGTATCTTTGGTGTGGGTTACAAAAAACCCGTCGCAACACAGCGCGAGAGGCAGATGAACATCCGGCTGTTCGGAAACGATGTACCCCTTCAACATCCAGTCGAAGAAGTCCTGGGCCGTCTCGGCATGCCACACCAGCATCCCTGTTCCCAACAGGAAATACATCTCCAGCGTATCCGGCTGAATGCTCAGGGGCGAGTTGATACCCCGGCAGGTCACAATCATCTGGATCGGCAAACGGGATCCAACCCACATGGGAAAATTCTCAAAGGCCCGCATCGTGCCCGGGCCCGCCGTGGTCGTAAAAACCCGGGCCCCGCCGAACGCGGCCCCGGCGCACTGGCTCATTACCGCAAACTCGCTTTCGCCGCGCATATAATCGCCGACGTACCCCTCCGCGTACAGCTCCCCGATCAACGCCGCCGCTTCGCTCTGGGGCGTGATGGGATAGGCCACCATCACATCCACGCTCGCCCGTCGGATCGCTTCCTTGATCACTTCGCTACCGGTGTAAAAGGCCGCGGTGCGAGGGGCTTCGAAGAAGAGATGGTTGGGATCCGTATAGGTCTGACCTTTTTTGTTTTGTTTGCCGATCAGGCTCTTCTGAACTTCAGATAATTCGTTGGCCATTTTAGCCTCCTCCATCGGATAATCTTACAAAAACGTTGTCGCGGTGCCGGTCGGCTCCGTTTCCGGTCTCTTTCTCCGCGGGTCGGACCCAAGGGATCCCCTTCAATTTGCTGACCCACTCGGCCAATCGCAGAATTTTCTCGGGCGAAGTATCCCGAATAGATAGGTTGGCGTCCTCATGGCCGGCCTGGGCGCACAGAGCGATGGTAAAGCAGCTGGTTCCCCCTCGGATAATTTTGAGAGAAAGATTGGCCATGTGACAGTGAACACCGACAAATATGCAGACATCTTCTTTATTGTGCCAGATCGTCAAGTTGGGATGATTGGGATTGATTTCCACCTCGGGATTGATCTTGGGATACTTGGGCCGATAGTCGGCCATCGGAATGATCCGTGCCGGAATGACATCGGCCAGGATCTTAATGGCTTTCGCCTTTTTGGCCGCCTTCTCGTTCCAGTTCCAGAGTACCAGCGGACCCGGATGTATCGTGGGGTTCTTGGCTTCGATCAGTTTCCGGGCCGCAAATTCCAGCGCCTGTTCTTCCGAAACAATCTCGCCTTCAATATGACCTTCCCCCGGCTCCGGGAGCACAATTCCCATCCGGGCGGCGCCGGGTGTAAAATAGGCCTCGGGCCCTGCAAGCACTCTGTATCTTTCCGACTGCATAACGCGTCCTTTCTCAGGTCTCGGGTGTGTCCCTCTGGGTATCTTCGTCCGTGTTATTATGTAATTTAAACGCCCTCTGCTCCATTTGTCAACGTCTTTTTATCGAAACTGAAACAGCTTGTTCCATTTTTACGGATAGGTGTCTCTGGCGACCGTTTTCCTCAAGATAGCGGATAATGTTCCCGACCCCACGGGTCGTCCATTCCTCCAAAAATGGCTGCACCATGACCGAAAAGATCTTGGGCACGCGGTGAATCTCCGGATAGCCTTCCGCACCAGTCAGGGCGTCCAAAAAAGCGGCCTTGACGCAAGCGGTTAATGCCCTCTGTTGTTTCCTTGCCTCCTCCTCAGGTTCCAGAACACAGAGGGTTTTGACCTCTTTCAGTGCCGTCACAACCGATGCCGCCGGGAAAGGAGTCTCGTCAATCACCTGAACTAACCCCAACCGGAGTCCCCGATGACGATGGAGGAGATCCATAGCCACGAGCAGAGAGTCTTCCCAGATTCCGCGCGTGACAAAAACCATATCTGCATCCGTCACTCTATAGACCCTAACATGATTGTCCGCCACCCACTCCGGATTCGCTACGATCATCGATAGGGACTCTTCATCGCCGTCAACGAATTTTCCAGATACCCCCCCCTCAAACGGGGCGGCGGTTCCGCGGATGAGCCGGAATTCGCCGACCTTGTCCGGGGAATATCGCTCCATGATTTTCAAAAATTCTTCCATCGAGAGTTGAAGCACACCGGCCATGGCCGGCCACTTTGTAAGCGGCAGCGGTGCAATGCCGTACTCAAAATTGTAAATCGCCGAAACGCGTTTGTAGCCCAACGCTTCAGCCATTTTAAACGGGCTGATCTCTTTCCGAAGCCGATAATGCCGCAGCCACTCTCCAAACGTCTTGAATTGCATAGGATATTGTTCCAAGTTACTCATTGTATGTAACAATGTAACATGCACCAAGTGCTTAGTCAAGCTGTTTTTTAGAAGAATTCGGGCGAAATGGACAAATTTACAATAGTTCGCGGCGGCCTTCGAGTGATTTGATGAGAGTGACCTCGTCCGCATATTCCAAATCCATGCCGACCGGAATCCCGTAGGCGATCCGCGTGACCTTCACACCGGTGGGCTTGATGAGCCGCGTGAGGTAAATCGCCGTCGCTTCCCCTTCGATCGTCGGGTTGGTGGCGATGATAACCTCCTTGGTCTCTCCCAGTTTAAGCCGATCAAGAAGAGATTGAGCCTTGATTTCGGCGGGCCCTCGACCGTCCAGCGGCGAAAGACTTCCCACGAGGACATGGTACAAGCCCTTGTACTCTCCTGTGCGCTCGATGGCAAACAGTGTGCTGGTTTCTTCGACAACAAGAATCCGCGTGCGATCACGCAAAGGATCGGCGCAGAAGCGGCAGACCTCTTCTTCCGATATGTTATTGCACCAACGGCAAAACCGGAGGCGTTCCTTGACATCCAGAATGGCTTGGGCAATCCCTCGAGCTTCTTCGGCAGGCAGCTTGAGAAGAAAAAAAGCCAAGCGCTGGGCCGTCTTCCGACCGATGCCCGGCAGTTTTCTGAGTTCGTCAATCAATCGGTCGAGCGGGTTTTGAGACGTTCCTTCCATCCGCGGTCCCCCTGGCAGTGCTATGGAAACAAGCCCGGTATTTGGATCCCGCCGGTCAGAGTTTTCATCTGCTCGGCCATGAGCTCCTGGGACTTGCGCCGGGCTTCATTGACGGCCGCAAGAATAAGGTCTTGAAGCATTTCGACCTCCTGAGGATTGACCACCTCAGGATCAATCTTGATCGAAACGATCTCTTGCCTTCCGTTCGCCACCACGGTCACCATCCCACCGCCGGCCGTGGCCTCGACCGTCTTTTTGCCAGCCTCCTCCTGCAACCGGGCCAGCTTCTCCTGAAGGGCTTGGGCCTGTCTCATCATGTCACCGAATTTGGTCATATTTCCCTTTCTTATGCTAAATGTGGATATTGGAAAACGGTCATCTATTTTGGGGCTGCCCAAAATCCTCAAAATGGGAGGCTGCGGGCACCGAGAAGATCGGAGCGTAAAGACCGTACGCGAGGATCTTCGAGAAACCAAGAACAAAGCGGATGGATTTTTTCGGAGGTCGGCTACGATTCTTTAATATCGATCACTTCACCACCGAGAATATTCAGCGCCTCTTTGACCAAAGGATGGGCTAAGGTTTCTTGTTGAATCCGCTTGCGCTGTTGTTGCGCCTGTTGATCTTGCTTGAGCTTCAGTTGTTGTCGCTCATCGGCCGAGCGTTGCTGGCGGACGACCTTCAACTCAACCGGTTTTCCAAAGACCTCTCGAAGCACCGATGCGATGACCAGTTGGTTTTCCTCTTTCTGAATAAAATCGGCAAAGACGGCTGCCCCCTCGTCGTAGCCGATCACTAAAAGATCTTTATCTTCATGAAAGGCCCATTCCTGAACAACCCCCTTCTGCAAATAGGAACCGACGTTTGGCTTTTCCTGAAGAAGGCGCTTCATCGCGGTCCCCCAGAGCTCCAAGGGCAATTCGGACCCGCTGGATGATTCGGATCGGATCTCCATGGCATTTCCACGGACCGGTCCTGTTTGGGGTCGTTGAACGGCGGACATCGATTCCGCATCCGTCGTCTCCGGGGTTTGAACAGGGGGTGGAGAGGCTTTCGGCCCCCATGGCGCACCGGTGGGAATTCGCACGCCCCGCCTTTCGGAGCCGCCTTCGACAAGAGACTGTTCAAGAAAACGGAGCCGTTCCAGTAACGTTTCAAACGATTCGAGAGGCTGAATCTGGGTGGCGCGGATCACGGCCATTTCAAGGATAAAACCGGGATAGACCGTTCCACGAAACGATTCCAGGGCCAAGGAGAAAATCCCAAACAGCCGCTGCAACTCTTCGATGCCGGCGAGGGATGCAAGCTGTCGGATTTCGTCCACTTCTTCCGAAGATAAATCGATCATCTCCTCCGGCTCCGGGGTTGACTTGACCATCACGAAGTGACGGAGATATTCCAGCAACTCCCCCGTAAACTGACGGTAGTCCATCCCACGATCGGCCAACTCTTTGACCCGTCGCAGAGCTTCGGCCGTTTGGCGGCCCAGAATCGCCTTGACCATGGACACAAGCAACTCTCGACCCGCCGCACCGAGAATCACCTGAAGATCTTGATCGCTCACCTCTTGGCCGCCGTAAGCCACGCCCTGGTCCAAAAAGCTCAGCGCATCGCGCAAGCTGCCGTCCGCGGCCTTCGCGATCATTCCCAGTCCCGGCCTCGCAATGCGGATGCCCTCTTCCCGGATGATGCGTTCCAGCTGGGTGACGATTTCCTGGCGCGTGATGCGCTTAAAATGAAAATGCTGACAGCGGGAGAGGATCGTAGAGGGAATTTTGTGATCTTCGGTCGTGGCGAAGATGAAGACGACGTGTGACGGCGGCTCTTCCAGGGTTTTCAATAAAGCGTTGAAGGCCTCCTTCGTCAGCATGTGGACTTCGTCTATAATATAAATCCGGTATTTCCCGGCCATGGGGGCGTATTTGACGACCTCCCGCAACTCGCGCACCTCGTCAATCCCGCGATTGGATGCCCCGTCGATCTCGATGACGTCCGCAGACTGGCCGGCAGTGATGGCCCGGCAGGAAGGACAGACCTGGCAAGGAGCAACCGGCGGTCCTTTGACCGCGATCTCGCAGTTTATGGACTTGGCCAGGATCCGGGCCATGGTGGTTTTACCCACCCCGCGCATCCCGGAAAACATATAAGCATGCGCGATCCGACCCTGTCGAATCGCGTTGATCAGGGTTCGGGCGACATGGGTCTGTCCCACGACCTCTTCAAAGGTCTGTGGTCGCCATTTTCGGGCCGAGACTTGGTATTCCATACGTGACAACCGCTTTCGAGCCAAACTTTAAAGGCCAGGCGACCTGCGGCACCCAGAAGTATTTGCTTACCGTTGCTTCCTTCCGGACCTGGCGGGGTTTGCAAGCTTCCGTCGCACAGGGCCCGGCCTTTTTAAAACGATTTACGATTTTCTATTTACCATTCACCACGTTTTCCTCTTAACCCCGTAAATCGCAAATGGTCAATGGGAAATACTTTCGCTTTGGGAAAGTATTGGCGGAGAGGGAGGGATTCGAACCCTCGAGGAAGCTTGTGACCCCCTACACGCTTTCCAGGCGTGCCAGTTCAGCCGCTCCTGCACCTCTCCATGTTTTAGAATGTAGTAGGATTTGCCATGGACGATTCCCCACCGGAAACGCAACTTGCAACCATCCTAGATTGAGAGCAAATCCCCTTCCAGAAAATTGTTGGCGGAGAGGGAGGGATTTGAACCCCCGGTGGAGTTTCCCCCACAACTGCTTTCGAGGCAGTCGCCTTCAGCCGGGCTCGGCCACCTCTCCGTAAAAATTGCTCTGCAAATTTTACAGAGCATTCGAACAATGGCGCAACAGAAATTAGAACCGGATAATATTAGTGTGAGAATGCGGTCTATTTCTCTATTGCTCCATTTTCTTCTCTGCGATTTTCAAAAAACTCCTTCAGCACCGACCCGCATTCCCGGCCCATCACCCCGCCCAAAACCTCCATCCGATGATTCAGTCTCGGGTCGCGCACAAGATCAAACACGGAACCGCAGGCGCCGGCCTTGGGATCATCGGCACCAAAGACCAGACGGTCTATACGGGCCAGCACCAGTGCACCGGCGCACATGGCGCAGGGCTCAAGCGTCGCGTACAAAGTCGTCCCCGTCAATCGCCAGCGGCCGAGTTTTCGAGCTGCCTCGCGAACTGCCAAGATCTCGGCGTGGGCTGCTGGATCTTGAAGCCCCTCCCGCAGGTTGTGAGCCCGCGAAATGATTTCTCCATTATATACTACAACCGCACCGATGGGAATTTCGCCATCCTCCACCGCCCGCCGCGCTTCCTCCAAAGCTAAAGCCATAAATTTATCGTCTATAGGGATCATTTCAGAAAATAGATCATTGGAACATTAGACCGCTTTGCTAGCCTTCTTCATTGTTCCAATGTCGAATGCTCCAATGCTCTGAATTTTTGCTTCGCAATAATTCATGCGCCCGGAGGGATTTGAACCCCCGGCCTTCTGATTCGTAGTCAGACGCTCTATCCAGCTGAGCTACGGGCGCAGGTCTTCACAACTGAGTCGTAGGGACGAAGGGCCGTTCGTCCCTACGGTGCGGCCACACTGTCGCGCAACGTGATCGAATACCGCTCGTGTTGAAACGGGTGTACCGCCGGAAAGAGCTGGAACAGCCAACCGTTAAAAATCTCTTTGCCGTTGTCCAATATTCTAACGTGAACGGCGGGGTTTTTTAACTCGCTCGAGGCCGTTGTAAACGTCGCCCCATCGATTGTAAGATCCGGCAGGAACTCCTCCGCCTGGACCACCAGGGAAGAGGACGGGATGGCCAATTTTCCTCCCAGCTTAACGACATACTCCTCCGAACGGTTCTCCTTTTTATCCTCCACCATGAGCTTGACGGCCGTCCATTTTCCCTTCAATGACTCCGGAATCACGGCAGGCGCAGCGCCCGAAATGGGCGGAACGTCCGCCGGCATGGTTTGCTGAGGAGGCGCGGAGGGTGAGGCCTGGGGTTGAGGAGGAAGCGTTCCTTTCTTTTGACAACCCGCCATCAGAATTACGGTCATCAACAGTCCAACGACAGACCTCCGAGCTTGTATCATCCGGTCTCCGTTCACCTTCAAAATCATTCGAGCGTATTCTAAGGAAAACACGATCGGATTGCAATTAAAAAAGCTGCTCACTTTAGGGGACCGGCCATCGCCGGCCTTGACGTCGACACCGGAACCTGTTAATATAACATCAACCCCAAGTTCGCTTGGGGATTTTTGTTCCCCTGCATCGTTGACATTCTAATGAACCGAAAGGATTGACGACGACATGACCGTTATTGCACGACGCACCGATCTTCGAAACATCGCAATCATCGCACACGTGGACCATGGAAAGACGACTCTCGTGGACCGAATGCTCCAGCAGGGCGGGGCCTTCCGGGCTCACGAAACGGTGGGCGAGCGGGTCATGGACTCCAACGCCCTGGAGCAGGAGCGCGGGATCACGATCCTGGCGAAGAACACCGCGATCCGCTACAAAGACTTCAAGATCAACATCGTCGACACACCCGGCCACGCCGACTTCTCGGGCGAGGTGGAGCGGATTCTGAACATGGTCGACGGCGTCCTGCTCGTTGTGGACGCGTTCGAGGGCCCCATGCCGCAGACCCGGTTCGTGCTGCGCAAGGCTTTGGAACTCGACCTTCAACCCATCGTTGTGATCAACAAAATCGATCGGGCCGACGCCCGTCCGGTCGAGGTCTTAAATCTCGTCTTTGATCTCTTCATGGAGCTCAACGCCACGGATGAGCAGATGGATTTCCCGGTTGTGTATGCCTCGGCCAAGACCGGCGTGGCGAAACACGCGTTGGAAGACCCCGACACGAACCTCATCCCCCTGTTCGAAACAATCCTGTCCAAGATTCCCTCCCCCCCGGCGGATGAAGCCGCACCGCTCCAACTCCAGATCACGATGCTGGACTACGACAACTACATCGGCCGGATCGCCCTCGGCCGGATCGTCCGGGGAAGAATCCGGCTCAATGAGATCGTGGCGCGGGTTCGTCCGGACGGACATGTCGAAACGGGAAAGATCAGCCGACTGATGGGGTTTGAGGGATTAAAACGGGTCGAGATCCATGAAGCGCGCAGCGGCGACATCGTGGCCGTGGCCGGGCTGGAGGACATTCAGATCGGCGACACGGTGGCGGATATAGAAAAGCCGGAGCCGCTTCCGCCGCTGGCGATCGGCGAGCCGACCATCTCGATGCTCTTCATGGTCAACGCCTCCCCCTTCGTCGGTCGAGAGGGAAAATTCGTCACCTCCCGGAATCTCCGGGAGCGGCTGTTCAATGAACTCCGGTCGAACGTCGCGTTGCGCGTCGAGGAGACCGACAGCACCGACGCCTTCCGGGTCTCCGGCCGCGGCGAACTGCATCTGTCCATCCTGATCGAGAACATGCGTCGCGAGGGCTACGAGTTGGCCGTCTCCAGGCCGGAGGTGATCTTCAAAGAGGTCAACGGCCGGCGTCTGGAGCCGATCGAACAGGTGTACATCGATATCGAGGAATCGTACGTCGGAATTGTAATGGAGCGGCTTGGGCCGCGACGGGCGGAGTTGAAAAACATGGTCAACCACGGCAACGGCTGGGTCCATCTCCTCTTCGAAATTCCGGCCCGCGGGCTGTTCGGCTATCGCGGCGAGTTTTTAACCGACACGAAAGGTACCGGCATCTTAAACCAGATGTTTTTGAACTACCAGCCCCACCGGGGCGAGATCCCTTCGCGGAACCGCGGCGTACTGATCTCGATGGAAGAGGGCGAGGCGGTTCCCTACACGATGCACAATATTCAGGAACGCGGAACGCTTTTCATCAAGCCGGGCGATAAACTGTACGAAGGCATGATCGTGGGCGAGAATTCGCGCGAGGGCGATATCGTGGTGAATCTTTGCAAGAAGAAACACCTGACGAACATCCGCTCCACCAGCGCCGAAGAGGCGGTCACCCTAACGCCGCCCCGTCTCCTGACGCTCGAACAGGCGATCGAGTTCATCGCGGACGATGAACTGGTCGAGGTCACGCCGTCCACCATCCGTCTCCGTAAAAAACTCCTGTCCGAGCACGACCGCAAACGGGCGCGGAACAAAACGGAGTAGAGGCGAACGTCCGTTCGCCCGAAGAAACCGACCGATCAGTCCCGGCCCGACACCGCGATGCGGTTCTTCCCCTGTCGCTTGGCCGTGAAGAGCGCCGCGTCCGCGGAGGTCACCAGCGCGTCCACGGCATGACCGTCCCAGGGAAACGTCGCCAGGCCGGCCGAAAGGGTGATCCGAACGGTTTTGCTTTTAAACGAAAACCGGTGGTCCGCGACGACGGCCCGTAACTGTTCCAGATGAGCAAGGACCTTGTCTGATTCAAGCTCCGAAATGCAGGCGATAAACTCGTCTCCGCCGTAGCGTCCGACGTCGCCGAGCCGACCCAGATGCTCGTGCAAAATCGCCCCGACGCTTTTGATCAGGAAACTGCCCGCCAGATGGCCGTGTCTTTCGTTGACTCCCTTGAGGCCGTCCAGATCCATCATCAGAATGGCGACTCTCGATTGGCTGCGCTGCGCCTGCGCCAGCCGCCGTTCCAGTCGCTCATAAAAAGAATGGAGCGAAAGCAGGCCGGTCAGATCGTCCAGTTGGATTCGCCGTTGAATCTCCTGTTGGTAACGATGATCGGTTTCATCGTGAAAAGTGAATTTGAGCACCGTGTTGCCGATTTGAATCTTGTCCCCGTCCTGCAGAAAGGCTCTTGAAATCCGCTCGCCGTTGATGAACGTCCCGTTGGTGGAATGCAGATCGACGATGATGTAATACACTGCGTCGCCTTCCTCCGCCCTCTGCCGATAGACTTGGGCGTGCCGGCGGGAAACCAAGGAATCCATCAGCGGGATTTGAGCCTCCACGTCCCGTCCGAGGGTCCGCCCCTTCTCGTCGAAGTGAAAAACCTTTCCGAGATCGCTTCCCGCCATGACGATCAGCGCGGGCGTGTCACGGCCGGACCGGACGCGGGGATGTTGAAGACTTTTTTGGTTGACGATCCGAGTTTGATCCTGTCTATCCATAAATTTTCGGCGATCCCGCGGAAAGCCCCCCCTTCATCGTTATCGGCTGTCAGAATAGCCGTTCTCGGGCGGCCCCGTCAAGCCAAAGGAGAACCGGTTCATGAACCGCCCTTCTCGTGCAACAGCAGCAGGTAAAGGTCATTCACATTCGTTCCCGTGGGTCCGGTTCGGATCAAGCCGCCCGCCTTTTTAAAGAAATGATACGAATCGTTCCGAGCCAGAAAGCGATCCGGATCGAGTCCCCGGCGCGCGGCCAGCCGCAGCGTCGTGTCGTCCACCACCGCCCCGGCCGCATCGGTGGGACCGTCCGTTCCATCCGTGCCGAAGGCCGCCAGCGTCGTGGCGTATACTCCCGCAATCTCCTTGACGGCCGCCAGCGCCATCTCCTGGCATCGGCCGCCCTTCCCGCGACCCGTCACGGTCACCGTCAACTCTCCGCCCGCGAGCAGACAGGCCGGGCGGGTCACCGGCATTCCGGTTTCGCTCACTTGGCGCGCGAGCGCTCCAAACAGTTTGGCGGCTTCACGGGCTTCCCCTTGCAGCTGGGTTGTCAAGACGGCCACATTCATCCCCAACGCGCGGGCCTGCGCTGAAGCCGCCCCAACCGCCGTACGATTATCCCCGATCACAACGTTTCTGACCCTTTGAAATAGCGGATCACCGGGCTTCGGTGTTTCCGGGCGCGAACCCCGGCGACCGGCCTCAAGATATCGTTTGACCGCGCGCGGCGCGCCCGGCCATAGACGGTATTTCCTTAAGACCGTGATCGCGTCGTCGAATCGAGTGGAGTCCGGCGCCGTCGGTCCGGAACCGATCGCCTCCAGCGGGCTCCCGATCACATCCGATAAAATGAGCGACACCACGCGCGCCGGACGGCACCGCGCGGCCAGTTGTCCCCCTTTGAGTCGTGAAAGATGTTTCCGGACGGTGTTTAATTCCTCAATCGTCGCCCCGGCGCGCAGCAGTTCATCGGTAATCCTGCGTTTGTCCTGAAGCGTTACGCCCTCGACCGGAAACGGCAGCAGGGCCGAGGCGCCCCCGGAAAGAAGGAACAGCACCAGATCGTCCGGGTCCAGACCGGTCACAAGATCAACCATCCGTGCGGCCGCGGCGCGGCCGGCACGGTCGGGGATCGGATGACCGGCCCCGCAAATTCGAACCCGTTTCAGTGTTTTGAATCGCCGGCCCTTCGTAACCACAAAACCGCATGTAATCCGCGAACCGATAACCGACTCGACGGCCGCGGCCATAGCTGGGGCGGCTTTTCCGGCCCCGATCACGATCAATCGGCGGATCCGGTCGACCGCATAAACAAATTCTTCGGGCCGGTTATCTCTCTGATCGGTTACAACGAGGCGGGACCGCTCAAGCCTCAGCGAACGGTCAACCGCCGCGGCTGGATCGGCGGCGCGGAGTGCGGCTTGAAGAAGGAGCCGGACATCGCCCTGCATCAGTGGGGGACGCGTTCCCAATCGGAAAGGAATTTCTTCAAACCCACGTCGGTCAGCGGATGTTTGACCAATTGCTGGATCACGGAAAAGGGCATCGTGGCCACATGGGCGCCGGCCAACGCGGCCTCGACCACGTGTATCGGATGGCGGATGCTCGCGGCCAGGATCTCGGTCTTGTAACCGTAATTGTCATAAATCGTCTTGATCTGCCGGATGATCTCCATTCCGGATTGGCTGACGTCGTCAAGCCTTCCGATGAACGGACTCATGAAGGTCGCACCGGCCTTGGCCGTCAGCAGCGCCTGCGAGGGTGAAAAAACCAGGGTCATGTTGACGCGGATGCCTTCGCCCGTCAACCGCTTGCAGGCCTTGAGTCCCTCCAGGATCGTCGGAAGCTTGACCACGATATTTTTGTGGATCTTGGCCAGCTCGCGCCCTTCCTTGAGCATTCCGTCCATATCGACGCTGACCACCTCGGCGCTGATCGGCCCGTTGACGATCCGGCAGATCTCTTCCAAAATCGCGCGGAAGGGACGGCCCTCCTTGGACACCAGCGACGGATTCGTCGTCACACCGTCCAGGACTCCCATGTCGGCGGCTTCCTGAATCTCCTTGACGTTGGCGGTATCCAGAAAAAATTTCATGTCACCCTCCTTTTTGCAAAAAAACATCCATGCATTCCTGACTGCAGAAATAGTGCGTTTGCCCGCTCACGTTCTTTTCAAGGGCCCGGCTCTTCGGAACGTACGTGTCGCAGACCGGATCCTTCACCATTTCTCCCCCCGATGCTTCCTTCCGTTTTCGGCGCCGGACCGACAAATAGGAGACGCCGATCAATAGTTTCGCCACCACGTAGAGCCCGAACAAGAGAATCAGAATGACCAGAGGCCGCACGGCGCACCCTACGACTTCTTGATCTCATCCATCTGCTTTCGGACCTCAGCGGCCTTCGGATAATTCGGATGGGTCTTCAACAACGTTTCCCAGGCATTGATCGCGCCGGGCTTGTCCTGTTTATCCTTCCAAAGAATCAGGCCGACGTTATAGAGCGCCGCCTCATGATCGGGAACTTGTGAGAGCACGGACTTCAGTTCACGCAAGGCCGAGTCCACATCCTTGACATTGTAATAGCTCGTGGCCAGGTCCGTCCGAACCCCTGCATTCGTCGGGTCGATGTCCAGATACCGCTTATAATAGTCCTTGGCCTGATCAAACCGATTGATATCGTAATTGGCGTTGCCCAGGAAGAGAAGCGCCTCTTTGTCCTTGGGATTTTTTTCCAGACGCCGTTTGTACTCCATCACCACCGACATGAAATGCGCCCCTTGCTCCATCAACGGGTCGCGTCTCGATGGAGAGGGCGTCCCCGCCGCTTGTGTCGGTAGAGAAGAGACTCGTTGTTGAGACGGCGCCGCGGAGAGCGGTACGACGGCGGGGTCGGTTGAAGAAAATTTCGAACCGCACCCCGCCAGTCCGCCGATCACCACCGGCAGGACCAGCACGCCCAAAAATGTTTGAAGACGACCCACGATTTACTCCGTTTTAGATCACGGCCATCTTATCCGATGCCCCCGGCACTGTCAAGCCGGATGGGCCCAGACATTGACAGAGACGGTTCGCCCCTGTAGGCTAGGCCGACGATGACCCGCCGTTCCGGAATGATCCTGATGCTTCTGGCCGCAACCTGCATCGGCGTCCAGGCCTACTTCGTCAAGCGCGCTTCCGAATATACCGGCGCGGCCGAGATCGCCTTTTTGCGGTTTCTGACCAGTTATCTGATCATTCAAACCGCGACCACGGCCGGCTGGATCGAGATCCGTCTGGTCAATCGGCGCCTGGTTCTGGCCCGCGGTATCTTGGGCGGCATCGGCAACCTCCTCTATTTCTACGCCATCGCCGCAACGCGCTTAAGCAACGCCATGGTTCTGCTCTACTCCTATCCCATCTTCGCCAGTCTCTATGCCCAATGGTTGCAGGGGGGCGCTCCGGCGCTTCGGATCGTGATCCCCCTGTTCGCCTCATTCGCCGGAGTCTATCTGATCGTGGACCCGTCGTTCCATCGCTTGGTCTGGGGCGATCTGCTGGGCCTCGCATCCGGAATGACGGTCGGCGGCGCGATTGTCTCGCTGAAAGAGTCGCGGAAGACCGACTCGGCCTGGACGATCTTTCACTACTTCAACATCGCCGGGATGGTCCTGAGTCTTCCGCTCGTGATCGGCCACTGGACCCTTCCCCCGGCCGAAAGCTTGGGACCGCTCGCCGGCGTCGTCGTCTTCTCGATTCTGGGACAAATCGGGATGACGGAGGCTTTCCGGTACACCACCACGGCCGAAGGAAGCGTCCTTTCGATGTTCGGCGCGGTCGTGGGCAGCGTCTTGGGGATCTGGCTCCTTTCCGAGCCGGCCCGGCCCGGCTTTCTGATTGGCGCGCTGCTCGTGGTCTTTAGCGGAATCTATCTGACCCTTCGGGGTTCGGACGAATCGTAGAAGCCCGGCACGCCGACCTCTTACGAATCGTTGGCGTTCAACCGCTGAAGCACCGCCTCGGCCCGTTTGCGCGTCATGCCCGAAACGGTCAGGAGATCTTCAACGGACGCCCGCCGAATGGCATCCAGGCTGCCGAATTTTTTGAGCAGGGCCTTCTTTCGGGCCTCGCCGATTCCTTCCACCTCATCCAACACCGATAGGATTAGTTCCCGTCCGCGGAGTTTTCGGTGGTAGGTGATCGCGAAACGGTGCGCCTCGTCGCGGATGCGCTGGAGGAGATGCGTCGCGGGCGAGGCCGGCTCCAGAACGATCGGTTCGGAAGCTTCCGGGAGATAAACCCGTTCAAACTTGTCTCCCTTTTCCTTGGCCAGCCCGATCACATCCCGGTCGGTGATTCCGACGATCCGCATCGCCTCCAAGGCCGCCGAGAGCTGGCCCTTGCCTCCGTCGATCACCATGAGATCCGGCAACGGCTCTTCCCGCGTCAGCGCCCAGGAATACCAACGGATCAGGACTTCCTTCATCATCCCGAAATCGTTCGCGCCCTGGATCGTCCGGATTTTGAATTTTCGGTAGGCCGACTTCTTGGGCCGGTTATCCTCCCAGACCACGCGCGATCCGACCGCCTGATCGCCCATGATGTTGGAGATATCGAAGGCCTCAATCCTCCGGGGAAGCCGTTGGAGCCCCAAGATCCGCTGGAGCTCCTGGGACGCCGCCGCGCCGGCCCGACGGACCCGAAAATGGTCTTCGAGCGAGACGCGGGCGTTTTCCTGTGCCAGCGCGACCAACTGCCCCGCCTTTCCCCGTTGCGGCACGGTCAAATGGACCGTCGCCCCGCGTTTGTCCGACAACCATCGTTCCAGCAAGCCGGCCCCGGCCGGGGAGACCGCCGAAACGACGACCGGCGGAACCAACCCTTCCTTATCGTAAAACTGCTGGATAAACGCGCTGTAGAGGTCTTCTTCCGACGCATCGCTCACGCCGCTCATGAAGAAATCTTTCCGCCCGACCATCATTCCACCGCGGATGAACAGCACTTGAAAATCAAGCGCGTCTCCGCCGCGGGCCGTGGCGATGACGTCCAGATCGGCGAAATCGGTCGTTGTGATCCGTTGCCGTTCCAGCGTCCGTTCGATGTGGGCCACCTGATCGCGTAACCGGGCCGCCTCCTCAAAATTCAGGCGGGCCGCCTCGACCTCCATCCGACCCCTCAACATCTTCAGCAGTTCGTTATCTTTTCCTTCCAGAAACAGCCTGACCTGTCCCATCATCTCCCGGTAGTCCTCGCGGCTCTGATGACCGGTGCAGGGAGCGAGGCAACGCTTGATCTCAAACTCGATGCAGGCCCGTTCGGCCGTGCCGTCGATCACAATGTTGCAATTGGGAAGCGGGAAGAGCCTTCGGAGAAGCCGCAGCGTGTCGCGAAGCGCATGCGTCGGAACGTAGGGCCCGTAATAGAGCGCTCCGTCCGGTTTGACCCGACGGACGATTTCAAGCCTCGGGTAATCGTCCTGAAGCGGCAGTCGCAGATAGGGGTAGTTCTTGTCGTCCCGAAGAACGACGTTGTATCGCGGACGATGCTTCTTGATCAGGTTATTCTCAAGAATGAGCGCCTCGAGTTCGGAGGCCGTGACTAGGCATTCCAGGTCCCGAACCTGGGAAACCATGTGCTGAATGCGGGGCGAGAGCTGGGCGCCCTCTTGAAAATAGGATCGGACGCGGTCCGAAAGCGCCTTCGCCTTTCCGATATAGAGAATCGCCCCCCCGCGGCCTTTCATCAGATAAACGCCGGGCTGAGACGGCAGATGGTCCAGTTTTTGTTGCAGATCCATAAATCAAATTATAGTCCTCCGCCGCGCCTCAAATCAATTCCGTCGACCCCCTTGCCAGAACCCAGCGCATCTGTTATAGAATAGATGCCCAGCGAGCAAGGCGAGCGAGAGGGGGAGGCTCCATCCGGCTAGGCCGGTGGAGGGGGCGACGCGAGCCCCTACAATAGAAGCCACGGAGAGTTGTATGATTAAAAAACTGCTGCACACCCGGATGCGGGTCAACAACATGGAGGAGACCCTCCATTTTTATCGGGACATTCTGAAACTCGAGGTGGTGGAACGACACCTGTCCCCGCGAGGGTCCGAGCTGGCGTTTCTTAAATCGCCGAATAGCGACGAGCTGATCGAGATCTGCTCGTTTCCGGCCAGCGGGAAGGTCCAAGTACAGGAGGATCTCATCCACTTGGCCTTTGAGGTGGACGATCTCGATCAGACCATCGCTTATCTCAAAGACAAAGGAATCCCGATTACGGACGGTCCGACCGTCACCTCATCCGGAAGCCGCTTCTGTTTTATTGACGCCCCGGACCGATACGAGATCGAATTGATCGAGAAAATCAAAAAGAAAAATAAGCCGGTGCGGATCGGGGCGCCTTAACAAGGTCGGATTGATTTTATTGATGGACTCCAGTATGATGGTTGACCTCTTAGGGTAAACCGGCGCTCTGTCCTGCTCTCCCTATTTGACGCCCCGGGGAAATTTTAGATCACAGAGGAGTAGACGACGATGTTCTCGGGTTCGATGGTCGCGATTGTCACCCCGTTCAAAAAAGGGAAACTGGATGAGAAGGCCCTGGCCGATCTTATCGAGGTCCAGATCGCCGGGGGCACATCCGGAATCGTGCCGTGCGGTACAACGGGGGAATCGGCGACGATCAGTCATGAAGAACACAATCGCATTATCGAGCTGACGGTAAAGATCGTCCACGGACGTGTCCCGGTTATCGCCGGAACCGGCTCGAACAGCACCGAAGAGGCCATCGCACTGACGCGCCACGCCAAGAAAGTCGGCGCGGACGCGGCCCTGTTGATCTGTCCCTATTACAACAAACCGCCCCAGGAAGGTCTCTACCGACATTTCAAGACCGTGGCCAAGGCGGTGAACCTGCCGTTGATGCCGTACAATATTCCGGGACGGACGGGTGTCAACATGCTTCCGGACACCGTGGCCCGGCTGGTGGACCCGAAAACCGGCGAGAGGAACATCGTCGCGATCAAAGAATCTTCGGGGTCGTTGCAGCAAATTAGCGAGGTGATCCGGCTGTGCGGCGATCGACTGGCCGTTCTTTCCGGGGACGACGCCCTGACGCTGCCCATCATGGCTCTCGGCGGACGCGGCGTGATCTCGGTCGCGGCCAACCTTATTCCCAGAGACTGCGCCGAAATGGCCAAGGCGGCTCTCAAGGGCGATTGGGACAAGGCGCGACGGCTGCATTTCGGAATGGCTTCCTTAGTCGAGGCCATGTTCATCGAGACGAACCCGATCCCGGTCAAGACGGCCCTTGGGTGGATGGGTCGATGTTCGGACGAGGTCCGTCTTCCGCTTTGCCCTATGTCCGAGGCCAATCAGGCCGTGCTGAAGAAGACGATGAAAGATTACGGACTGACCCGTTAGAGCGACGAACCCGAAAGACCAGAAACCATGATTAAAGCCATTGTAGTGGGCGCCTCCGGCAAAATGGGCCGCAGGATTATCAGCCTAATGCAGGACAAGGCCACCGGTCTGATGTTGTCCGCAGCCGTCGAAAAGAAGGAACTTCCTGCGGTCGGCCGCGACGCGGGCGATGTAGCAGGCTGCGGGTTCCTGGGAATTCCCATCGTGCCTGCGATCGGCCAGGCCCTGCCGAAGGGCGATGTCGTCATTGATTTTACCGAACCGTCCGGCACCCTCGGAATCCTGCCGGAAGTAGCCGAAGCCAAGAAGCCGATCGTGATCGGCACAACCGGTTTTTCAAAAAACGAGACCGATCGGATCCGCAACTTTGCACAGCAGATCCCCTGCGTCCTGTCGCCGAACATGAGCGTGGGCGTTAATTTGGTCTTCAAGATCCTGGCCGACACGGCCCGCGTGACCGGCGACGATTACGACGTCGAGATCGTCGAGGTGCATCATCGTTTCAAAAAGGACGCCCCCAGCGGCACGGCCCTAAAAATGGCCCAGGTCGTCGCCCGGGCGTTGAACCGGGATCTGGACGAGGTGGGTGTTTTTGCAAGAAAAGGGGTGATCGGGGAACGGAAGAAAAAAGAGATCGGCATCCAGTCGTTGCGCGCCGGCGATGTAGTGGGAGAGCACACCGTGATCTTCGCCGGCCCGGGCGAACGGATCGAGATCATCCATCGCGCTCACAACCGCGATAATTTCGCGCGCGGCGCCCTTCTGGCCGCCCGGTGGATTGCCGGCCAAGCGCCGGGTTTATACGACATGCAAGATGTTTTGGGACTCAAATAATTCGTGAAATTCGTCCGCTTCCGACAGGATAACCGGATCGCGTACGGCCTCGTCGAGGGTGAAAACATCCGAACGATCGACGGAGATCCCTTTTCGGGGCACACGCCGACCGACGAGGTCGTTTCGCTGGGATCGGTCCGTCTTCTCGCCCCCTGCGAGCCTTCCAAGATCGTGGCGGTCGGCGTCAACTATCTGGACCACGCCGCCGAGTTCAAAAAAGAGCTTCCCAAAGAACCGTTGCTGTTTTTAAAACCGTCGACGTCCGTTCGAGACCCGCAGGAACCGATTCTTCTACCCTCGAGATCGCGCCGCGTGGATTATGAAGCCGAACTGGCCGTGGTGATCCGTAAACGCGCCGCCCACATCGCTCCGGAAGAAGCTCCGGAATTCATTTTGGGCTACACCTGCATCAACGATGTGACGGCCCGGGATCTTCAAAAAGAAGACGGTCAATGGACCCGCGCAAAAGGATTTGACACCTTCGCGCCCCTCGGACCCTGGATCGTGACCGATATCAGCCCGGACAACCTGAAAATCGAAAGCTATCTCAACGGCGAGCGACGCCAATCGGCCAGCACGGCCCAGCTCATTTTCAAGGTGCCGGCCCTCGTGAGTTTCATCTCGGAGGTGATGACCCTGCTGCCCGGCGACGTCATCGCCACGGGCACGCCGGCCGGCGTCGGTCCCATGAGATCCGGCGATACGATCGAGGTCGTCATCGACGGTATCGGCCGGCTCATAAACCCGGTTCAATAACGATCGGAAAGGAGCGTTTCTTCCTCTATGCCGAAACCCAAGCTTGCGGATCGAATCAAAAACCTCCCGCCCTATCTCTTTGCGGCGGTCGATCAACTCAAACAGAGGGCGCTGGCCAAGGGAGTGGACCTGATCAACCTCGGAATCGGCGACCCGGACCTCCCCACCCCGGCGACGATCATTCGGCGACTTCAACGGGCCGCCGAGGATCCCATGAACCACCAGTATCCGTCTTACGAGGGTTTGCTGACCTTTCGCCAGGCGGCCGCCGACTGGTATATGAGGCGGTTCGGCGTCCGACTCGATCCGAAAACCGAAGTCCTCACCCTGATCGGATCGAAGGAGGGCATCGGCCATGTTCCGTTGGCCTTCATCAATCCCGGGGACGTGGCCCTCATCCCCGATCCCGGCTACCCGGTCTACCACGCCGGGACCCTCTTCGCCGGAGGGCAATCGCACTTCATGCCGCTCAAAAAAGGAAATCATTTCCTGCCGG
>Ga0335081_10002389_pt1 | contig 29572 bp, 34 predicted proteins | sample Lox_Sample_35_FD_206713 | JGI IMG/M metagenome (GOLD analysis project Ga0335081, IMG submission 206713) | Soil microbial communities from Loxahatchee National Wildlife Refuge, Florida, United States - Lox_Sample_3.5 | ecosystem: Environmental > Terrestrial > Soil > Wetlands | place: USA...
GCTTGACAACTGTCGTCTGTTCAAAACGACGGACGATCACCCTGGCCAATGACTGGCCGACACCTAACCCTACCACACGCCCGTTTGTTTCGCGGAGTTGAGACCCTCTCTCCGGACGTTGGCCAGCCAAGATGTCGAGCAAACTCCCTGTCAAGAGCATGAAAGAGCTCACATATTCCAATCCAGTCGTCTTCTTCGACATCTCAATAGGCGGCATGCCAGCCGGCCGCATGAAATTTGAACTCTACGCCGACCGCGTCCCCCGCACCGCCGAAAACTTTCGTCAATTCTGTACGGGCGAGCATAAGGACGCCCAAGGCCGGCCAATGGGCTACAAAGGCTGCACGTTCCACCGCATCATCCACGGCTTCATGATTCAGGGAGGCGACTTTCTCAACGGCGATGGTACCGGGAGCATCAGCATTTATGGCGGACAATTTGCGGATGAGAATTTTGATGTCAAGCATACCTCGCCCGGGTTACTCTCAATGGCGAATAGTGGGAAGAACACGAATGGTTGTCAGTTTTTTATTACATGTGCACGGACAGAGTTTTTGGATAATAAACATGTTGTGTTTGGAAGGATTATGGGGGGAGAGGGGCATGCAATTTTGAAGAAGATTGAGAATTTGCCGACCGATGAGGCAGATCGGCCGAGGATGAAGGTGGAGATTGCGCAGTGCGGGGAATATTAGCTTAGCACCTGGATGCTTTAGGTGTTTGCGAGGGCGGACGCAGAGTTTGCATGTGTAGCATAGGCGTTTGGTGAGTTTTAAACCTTTTATTCCCCTTGTAATCGGCAAAACATAAACTAAATATTCCTGAAGGACACCTTTAAGACGTTTCGAGATCCTCCAGAATCATCTCCGCTGCCTTTTCTGCAATGACGATTGTTGGGGCACAAGTATGTGCAGCTAATATCAACAGTGCTTTCACAGGAGACATACCCACTATAACGGGCATAATACTAGCATCCACAACCCTCAAATTCTGCACTCCGTAAACTTCAAGACGAGACGAAACAACCGCCATTGGATCAGAGCTCGGCCCCATCTATGCAAAATCAGCCTTCCCCCAAGCTCTGACAGGGGAGAGAAACGCACTTTACACGTCCCCACAGGATGATAATAAGTCTCAGCATTATCACGTACAAAAGATCTCAACCCCTCCTGGGTCTGTATGTGCTCCCCAGGCAATTGTTCTACCAACCCCTCGAGTCCAACCTTCGGATAGCCCTCCTTGGCGATTTTTCTCACAAACTTGACTCCCTCAACAAGGACATCTAAATCCCGGTCATCATCAAGGTAATTCGGATCAATCTCCATCCCATTCTCTTTAAACCTTAGCTCTCCGGTTGAATAAGGCGTGAGGAGAAGGGGGATAAGCGTGATGTATCGACCCGTAAATTCGAATTGCGACCAATCGAAATCATGACGACGACGGGGTAGGTCGTATTGTTGCCACTCATGATGATGAGTCAACAATGGCACCGCAATGATTTCGACATGAGGTCCCTCGGGTCCCGAACTAGGATCCTCGGCAAGGATATTCTCCAGCTTGCTTCGATAAAAGGCGACTACTTCGGCAAGATTGGAGGCAGCGGGACCTTTTTTCGTCCACAGGTATCGAAATAATTGATAATACCGCGAGAAAATAGAATTATTGCAGTCCATCGTTAGTATCGATTTATCAAATGCCTTGGGGATTTTGAAAGAGACGTTAATCCCCAGATGGTCTTGTAAGTTCTTTCCGATCCCCGGGAGGGGGATCTGCGATGCCGCGAGAATACGAGGGGAATCAAACGCTCCGCACGAAACAATGACCTGTCGACTCGCCTTGAGACGGACTTCCCTCCCTTTGTACGTGACGACAGCCCCGGTACACCGGCCATCTTCAATCGTGACGGAAAGACATGTTGCACTAGTGATGACACTCAAATTTGGCCGCGCTCGCACTTCCGCGCCGAGAAATGCCTTTTCGGCACTCGACCTCGCCCGATCCCTTGCATCAATAAAAGTCTGAATCCTACCAACACCCAACGTTGTCTCCCCATTAAAATCCGGATTATATTTCAGACCCACGGCTTCGGCCGCACGAATAAAGTAGGAGGAAATCCGGTGGAAATAGGCTCCGTAGGAGACTTTCCATTCGCCGCTGCGGCCATGGTACGTATCGCTTGGGTGCGGGGTGACGTAGTCGGATTCGTCGGAGGAGGGGCCTGTCGGGTCTTGGAATTGCTCGGATTTTTTGAAGAGGGGGAGGAGGGATTTGTAGGACCAGGACGGGTCATTTGTAAGCTGAGCCCACCGGTCGTAGTCCGAGGCAGGGCCGCGATGGTACCTAATTATCAACAGACATCCCTTTTAAAGAGGAGCGGGACATTTGTGCATTGATGGAACTACATCCCCCGAGCATCTTGCCACCTATGGCATTGTAAGATTGGGTGCATGCACTCTGGATATACGTGGCTGATACATCTTCCTCCCATGACACCCCTTCTGCGGCACCGAAAAGTAGGCATAATCATTGCGAGAATGAAACAATCGTCCATATCCACTGGGTAAATTACTGAACAACACGCCCAAACTCGATTCCCCAGCCTCCACAAGGAGAACTTTCCACCTTCCATTCGCAGAGAGTCTGCTTGCAAGAACGCAGCCCGCCGACCCGCCGCCAACGATGATGATGTCCCATTCCTGTGATTCAAGAACGGCCTCGGGGGCGAGAGCGGATTGAGACATTGCGTGCAGGTCGTGGGCAATGTCGTGCGCGACCTGGACCTCTGCAGACATCGTTGCGTGGCTGCTGCGGGACCGGCGTGATTACCGGATCTCCCCGTTTTTCTCGCTTAAATTTGGCGAAAGGCCAATGCCACCAAACAGGCAAGTTTGCCGGGCGCTACAAACCCAACCAAACGCAAAGTTCTTCAGATAAGATAGAATTTGTCCATCCAATTGCGATAAGTGGTTCCCACCGGCGACTGGAACCATCCGGGGACGATTTGAAAATGGAGTCGTTCGTACTTCCGCTCTTCGAAAATGAGACGATCCAAAAGTTCAGTTAGGCCCACAATCAGGGACCCAGAATTCAATTCAAAATAGCCTTTCTCTAAGCAAATAAGGAGGGAGCGATTTCCCGATCTTTCCCCAAACAAACCTTTGATAGGACATCAACGAAAATAAATTATGAATTAAAGTCAAGGTTGGATTTTAGTGTGTTTTTAAGGCATTCGCTTGTGCACAGTAGGTACATGATAGAAGAAACTCACAACACTTGCTCGTAGCCTAAAGAGAAATATATTTATAATTATGGTCACCTTTATGCTCAGAGATGGCCCGCGAGGCGCGTTAGCTCGCCACTTACTTCGGTGTGAGCGAATGTTATCTCATGGCGGGGTGAGCGTTGCTGTGGCTCATGATGAGCCAATCGATCGTTCTGCTTTAGTCAGCGGGGAAAGGGATCTCAGACTCACTCATGACCCTCTTACCTCGTAAAGTATACTCGTACATTGCTCATCCTCGAGTGCTGAATTGTCCCTTACAACGGGTCCCGGTGTATTATTGCAGGCACATGCGTATAATGGCGAATTAGACACCCGCAGAGCTACTTGCATCTCGCACGGACCAACCACATTGTGTCTTTCAACCTCGAGCAGTGAAACTTCTACACAATGTCTTACCAATTTACTTTCATGGATATCGTCGCAGTCACTTTGGCCTAAATTTTCGATCTAGAGTGGCGAGCGTCAGCCTCTTAAACCCCCTTGCCAGATGGGTGTCCAAGGTATTATTCAATCCAGTCTATCACAATGACTTTCTCTCTTTACAATGAATTCTCTGTTTCACGACAAAGCAGACTCATTCAGCATTGGATCCATTGTTTCCACGAAGCCTAACTTCTTTCGCTTCAAATTAGTGTGGATGTCAGACTGGACTTGTACTGAAATTCCCACCTTCCGAGAGTGGACTGTGTCCGTGCAATTGCTAATTTCTTCGAACTTGCGCTTATTATCTTCGATGGGGGTTGGCATCGGTGAATTCGACGCATCATCGAATTGAGGAAATGTTGTAATGGAATCCCACTCTACCATGGCGAGAGCTGGCGTAACAGGTCTGCTTGATGTGGTGGAAGCATCCGATCGAGTCGGCGATCTGACTTCTGGGATCTTTTCAGGCTTCAGAACCTCTTCAACTTTCACGGGATTCTATACACTTAGCATGTTCCGCAAGTCTTCGCACAAACCTGGGATCGAGACATGACTACCGGAGAACGACCTTGGCCCCTTCTGATCTGCCGTTGGCGGTTGTACTTACAGTAAGTCCAATGATTCAAAACCCACCCTTGTCTATTCCATGTTCTCAATGGATTTTCACGAGGTTCTCCGTATTCCCTGCAATGTCGGCATGTCCATTTTGATTCTAATGGCGACGTTTCCGAGATATCGATCAATTCGACAGCAACAGGGTAGTCCACTGGGTAACAGTGGTATCTGTCGTAGAACCATTCATCGTCTAGCGAGTCACTGTCTTTCGGCGGCGGAGTTGGTGCTCTGAAACCGAAGGTTTGTGAGCCAATTTGTATTGATAATGTGGATTTAGGCCAGGACCCACGGAATGACGGGCCATATTTACATTCGGTTCGGAAATGGGTGTACACTGCATCGTAGGTTGGGAAACGGACAATACCTTGGTCTTCGTGGCGGTCACACTCTCGACAACCAAACTTGCCAGGACCAAGATGGATCCGGTCTGTATCTGGAGGCGGCGTATGCCTCCTGGATATTGCGGTTTCGCTGTGGGATATGATGGGGGAAAATGTGAGTTTCGATAACCGATTGTCAGAATCGCATGATACGCCCTCGGATTGAGATTTGATGGTCCCGCCCAAGGATTCCTTCATAGGAATCTTTTCCCTCCAGGGATTATATTTGCATTCGTCCCGCCAATGGCTTGTTACAAATCGAGGCGCGCACCACAATTTTCGCGGCTCCCCATGGTCCTCACAATATCGGCAACCCCATTTCCTTGTCCATGAACTATTCTGCTGTTTTTTCATTTTACACCAGGTTTGAACTTGCACCATCGACATCTCGGATAGGTTGACACCGTCAACTTCGCCCGTCAATTCCAATGCGATGGGATGGTTGTTTTTATATCGGGGTCCCGCATTCGTGATGTCGGGAGGCAATCTGGGTTCGGAAATCAGTCCACCGTTAGCCATCAGAGGCGGTGCCTGCGGTCGCGATACTGAAGCGGGGGCGGGTCGATGAAGGAGGGTTGATGAAGGTTTCCGTTCAATCTTTAATATGTCGTCCGTTGTCGCCAAGGATTCCGCAGACCCACGAACGAGTTCTGTTTTGTATTCTTCTTTGGTCGACACGATCGTTTCGACTTGAGGAAATGAATCGGGGCTCCAAGATAACACCGCGTTACGAGAACAACAAGCGTCGTCTCGCGGATGGACAGGTGGAGTGGCAAAGGCGATCACACGCGCGGTAAAACCGCGGGTTCGCTCGTTGAAAAGGGATGGTTCACAGATTGTATCCATCTCAACCTTGAGACACTACCGTGGGTTGTAGAGTGACACCCATCGGCCGGTGGTGTGCTTCAACGAGTGAATGCAGACTCGATTGCGGGAGGCGAAGACAGAGTTGCCAGGGCCAATCACAGCACAGCAGAACCTTCGAATCCCCACAACGCAATTTTGCGGTCATCGTCGCTAAATCGACCGACAATATTCCGCTACAGACGTTACATGAGTATGTAGCAATTCATATCAGCGTCCCTTATTTAAACATCTCCATACCATCTATGCGCATGCTTAATGTGATATATGTAATTATGGGTTTGCAACATCCGACGTTATCGACAGTCGTTATATGAGGGGACGCATCGCTACCATCAGGTATGAATTGTGGCAAAGGTCCAGGACCAATCCCGAAACTTCACGACAGAAGATCATCTCGTCACTGTAAAATTGGAGATATTTGACTTATAATAGAATTCATAGACGTGGCTATATCTACCAACTTGTGCATGTAATGCATCATCACAACAGAATCACACGTCTCTCAGGATGTGTTTCTCTCGCCATGCTATCACAAAAGAAAGAAAAAAGCGACGAAAAGAAGAAATTGAATCCCTACCGCAACATCAAGATATCCAGAGGACTGAAAGAACCGAGAAACATCCTCTAAACGAGTAAATTCATGCCAAGAGATATAGCAAACAATCGGCACCGCCATCCCTTCAACATGGCGAACTCTCCCTCAAGTGTGCGTTCATCGAAAACGCCCTCCACTGCGCAGGGATTGTAAAAGGGCTTCCAAAGCAAGTCTAGCCGCCCAAATAATAGAAACGATCGTGAGGCACCACATGACAACTTGTGCTGCTGTTTTGCAAACATCGGGGAAAGAAGAAGTCTTGCCAATGGCTGCCAACGGGACGATGATTCCGATAACAACAGATGACACGCAGGCTGTGACGCCGAATCGATCATGAAATGGAGAAAGGGACAAAGGATTTTGAGTAAGGTTGATCTCTGCTGTTAAAATCCCAATAACACTTGACGACCACACCAACAAAAGAATTCCAACAGCTGCTACCATACCTATGACATTAGCGAAGGGATGGAAAAGGGGATGGGCCTCCCCGAAATGCGAATGGGGCAGCAACGAATTCTTTGAACATTTTTCGGAATTCCTCAAAACCGCCGGCTTGATACAAAGGTGGTTCAGGGGCCGGAGCAGCAGGAGGAGCAGGAGGTTGGAGGAGGATAAGGAGATTTGCGAGAGTCTGAGTTGAGTTCCTGATAGAAGCATCCAATTGCTGAGTGGAGCTTTTAATGGAGGAGTCCAACTGCTGAATGAAGGTTTGCAAATTCCCAACGAGAGTTTCCAACGAGGAAGATGCGAAGGATTGTTTTTGGAGTGTGGCTTTCAACACGTTTTCGAGAGTGTCGATTTTAGCTTGTGCTTTCACACGCTGAATCTCCATCAATTTGAACTCTTCATTTTGCTGCTCAGTTTTCAAGTTGGCCGCGTCTATGTCCCGACTGAGCTGGTGGATCTTTGCAGATGCTTCACACTTCAAGGATACTACGCTTGCATAATCTTTTTGGATATTCTCCATTTGAATATGCATCTCCCTGATTTCTTTTCTCAATCCTTCAATGATCGTGATATTCTCCGACTTCTCCCCAGTGTTATCCGCCTCTGGGCCGGGAGAGGGATCAACATTAGTGTCTTCGATGACAGGGGATGAGTCTGTAACGATGGTGGTGTCAGGATCATCTTCGGCAGTGTTTTCTGGGACAATAGGAGAAGCAGTATTTGTATCATTATCCGGAGGGTTTTCCATGTGGACGACGATGTGAGGAGTGGCTTCAAGTTGAGAGCCAGTCGGAACCTCGAAATCGATGTCTGGAGACATGTACTCTACTCCGGATTCAGTAGAGGGTGTATTCGTCCGGACGGGAAAGGTAATACGGCTGGCATAGTGTGGTTCGGAAGGAAAAAGCTTCTTATTCATCGTCAGTGATGCGCAATCAGCGGGGTTTGCCTCCATATACGGACAAATTGTGCTTCTGAGAGCGCGAGGCGGCGTAAAAAGTGTGGAGGTGTCTGATGAGTCAACGACCGCAACACAGAGAATTGGACGCAAGAGGAGTATGATATGTAGATGACGGATGAGAATCAGCTTGGACGCTGGGCGATGATAAGGGGCAGAGAGAGGAGTGCGTGTGGTGCAGGATGGCGCACAAATGTGTTGGCAGGTGAAGATTACGGTGAAGGCGAAGGTGAAAACTATGACAGTCACGCAGGACGATATATCTCTAGGGTTTACCCTAAGGGCGGCAGTCAAAGATCGGCTGAATGAGCATTGGTTTCGAGAGCATGTCTCATCCATACGATTTCAGCGTCCAAAAAAGCCCTCTATACACTCAAGGTACGCCACTTGCTTGGGTCAAAATCAGCGTCCTGGAAAGGCGAATCGGTGAGTTCGAGCAACTTTTGCACGAAGGACGCCTTCGAGGAATAGACCTTATCAAGGACACGGTGCCCCTTAGTCTCGAGGTCTATGTAGCATTGAACACGGTCAGTTATCTTCTCGCAAAAAAGCTAGCCAGCTCCCCTGAAATTACTGCTTCTCAATGCAGATTTAGCGGCTTATCTGGGCTTCTAATCTTCATCACCGATCTCATCGCCAGCATCAATTATGGTACTTTCCCACGGTCGCTTTTCAAGTCAAGCTGACAATGTGAAACAGGGCTCATATGTATGGATCGCATTGATGTCCTCAGTCGATGCATCCTGGAGAGCACCAAATTCATGGAACCGATTGATGCTATTACAATCGTTTGGAGATTGGAGTGCTCCCTGTCAAAAGAGGAGATTCCATTCTATACGGGTTCATCTTTTCTTTACGTCTTAACTAAAGTCCAGGGCTTGTGCCACAAACAAACTCATCTTAACAAACGATAGGAAATTCGCAATGGTTAGATATCAAACGCTCATAGGCTTAATAAAATGGGACGCTGCTCAAAATGCAAGCATGCTGTAACCATCATTGATTTTGTGGGACTCAGGGGAAAGGGTATTCCATCGTATGATGCCCTCCTACCGAACCAGAGTGAACAAATCGGAGAGAACTCGATGCCCTCTGTAAGGACAACATCCCCATCTCAGATAGGATTCAGAAGCACACATATAGGTTCTAGACATTACTTTTAAGATTTGAAAGAACATGTATTAAAGGGATGCAAAAGTCCGCAACTAACCTCACATCGTGAAAATGGTCAGCTTGAACTGATGAAATCCCATTCTCAAAAGTTCCGGCGTTGATTCCACACGAATCTACTGCGACATACCCTTTCTTTCCGTTGCTGCTTTCTTTATCGACTGTTCCCTCTTTTCCGACATCTGACTGGGGCACTCGTCTTGTTGAACTTTTGATCCGCATGAATTTTTAGCGACGATGATTCGTCTTCAACTTCTACGGGATTAAGCACCATTTGAAAGGTCCATAAACATAATGCTCAACTTCTTTGACTCTTGGCTTTTGTTTGATCTTTGCCATTCTTTTGTTATTCATGTGCTTTTTCTTTTTCTTTTCGAGGATCGCTAGAGGCGGACTATCGGCTCTGCACGGATTATACTCGCATGCCCGCCAGTGACACCCGGCCCATCCCTTTAAGTTCTATTTCTTCATCGGCTCCCCATTCCCTTGACAAATATGGCAAGACCATTAATCATCGGGGATCTTGCCGTAAGGTGGACACCGGTAGGATTCGCATTCGTATCTAGCGATGAAGCGGTGCAAAACTGCTGGGCATTGAGACCGTACTGGCAGTCTAGTCCATGCCTGAATACGCTGCATGGTCTTGAAAGCCAAAAATGTAAGTGTTCATTCGACAGTACGAGCAATCGTGAGATTGCTGAGGGCTGCGTTGAATGTGAAGGAATGCATGGCTCCCAGGCGACTACACACATGATCGGTGGACGTAAGCACGACAGACTTCGTCCCTATGTGAGGGAAGGAACTGTCAGTAGCGGTTGTTTGTCGTGATCAGTCACGTTCAAAACTACTGTATATATCGGCGTGGAAAACCAGGCCAAACGAACCGACTTTTCCAAAAGTGCAGAATGAGAATTTAAACATTGAGTGAATTGATTAACTCTTAACATTGAATTTTATGAATATGATATATACAAAGAACAACACAACTTTTATTTTGTGAGCAATGTTATGGTGGTGAAGAACTACACAAAAACGCATCAAGGTTTGGTGAAAAGTGCAAAAGTTGGGCCGATTTTCGCGCCAACGTGACTGTATTTAAAGACAGCCCAACCTGAATAAAATTCTCATCCCACACCCGCCATCCGCCGCCGTCATGATCGTCTCCAGGCTCGGTCGTCTCGGCGGTCTCCATATCCACCTCAATCGCAGCCATCTCTATGGCACGTCGCGCAGCCGCCGCCCCCCTCCAAAGCCTATCTACCTCAGATTGATCACTCCTCCCAGTGAGGTGGCTGAGAAGGCGATTTTCGATTCGGCAGCCCTTCTCAAACAATACGTCGGCGACCGCCAGGGAGTCTTGTGTACCTTGGATTCTGAAGGGAACGTCCATCATATCTCACCTGACAAATACAAAGATATTTCGCCAACGGATACCTACTCCATCGCAACGCCCGATTCGACGCCCTTGAAAGCCTTGCAGAATTACGTCCGCAACTGTTCTAAAGTGTTTGAACAAAAGTCGAGACAGGCAATGATTGAGTTTATGAAGGTCCATGGAATGGCCATCAAAGAACTTAATCGAGAGCTCATGGATGGAAGCAAGATTCTTGCTGAATGGGAGGGAGTTTTCGAATCCGACGGACGCGTATACTTCCTTGAATGTAAGCACAAGATGACCGATGTATCTACTCCCGTTTCACATCTGTGCTAATATTACATTAGGACGTGCTTGCAGCACAATTGGGCCGGATGCGTAGAAGTATGAAGATTTTGAAAAAGCCAGAATGTGTGGGAAAAGTCTTTCTCGCTGGAGAATACTGGCAGGGTGGGGAAGAGTTGATGACCCGCGCCCGTCATGAATATGATTGTGGCGTTTTGCGTGACAGTGGAAAGGATATGGAAGTCCTTCCATGAGTTTTCAATGTCATCTTTGTAGATCAGAATAGAGTGGAATACAGAGTATATAAGTTGAATCAAATAGTACGTCAGGAAACTCTCTTCGCAACTTGTGACTCTATGTGACGGAAGTGTTGTCTCGCTAATAAGTCGAAAGCTCCCGGTTAGAGACAGACCCCGCATCGCCCAGTGCCTTGCGGGGCTTTCGAGCCGTGCTTTTTGGCATTTTTCGTTTTCTGGAGGGTCGTTGGTGATCAGGGAAATGTTTATTTTGGGTTCATTCATTGGCCATCACTTATCAAGTCTGGCCGGACAACCCCGAAAACGTGTCGGCCAGTCTTTTACTGTATCCTTAGGTGATGCAAACCATATTTCGACTACAATCCTCCAAGCAATAAGAATACTGATACCTATAGAGTTATATTATATTTACACGTAACCTTCAATACATGATCAGATTGTCAAGATCAACGATCGAAGACTTCGCATCTCCAACAGGAAGCGGCCGCGGGAAATCGCATGAAAGATCGAGAAGGTCGACAAGATATTCCAGTAACCATCCCCTTTCCTCCTTCACCTGTAGCATCGGGAATACATCCAAGAGATCCTCCATAGCAACCTTGATACCCTCAAACGCGAGGTCGCAAAGTTTTCGACACTCCGAAAAGGCCCGTTCCTTCAATTGCGAAAGGAATTCGATACCGTTCAAGATGGCTAACAATAGTCAAAATAACCTAACAATATAAGAGGGAATACAGTTTGATTTGAGTGTCTTCTCAATGAGCTCGTATAGGTTGGGGTCCATCTCAAACCCGGCCCATGTGATCAGGTTCCCATCGAGCCAGTTGAGGCATTGTTCAAAGATCCACACTCGGCGAAGGAAGGCGAGGAAGCCCTCCTGACGCCCATCTACTCCGGACGACATGTCTGTTCCATTCTGTGATTGCCACAGTGCGCCGAGCAAAAGGTCTGAAAATGTGTCAAGGATGAACTTCAACATACAACCACAGTAAGGGTCGGAAGTTAACTTTGCTAGCCATCGTTGAAAATACTCAGGAAAAGGTTGAAAACCATCAAGGTCGGAAAGGTAAGAATAATGCAGATTTTGAAGGTGAAATTGTTCTAGAGATCCATTTCTCTTCAAATTCAATCCTTCCGCCAAGTCAAGGAAGCGGGTCAAGCGAGATGCCATGAGCCACTCAGCTCGGGTCACTGGAGACCACGAGAAGTTTAGAATCCGGTAATATCGTTGAGCACACTCCTCGGTTCTCATGGCTTGTGGCAGTGCACGGTAAATGTCGACCGGAAGGTCTTTACGAAAGTTGTTCGTGTGGCACCAAAATGCGAAGTGATCGACGACCATCGGCACGAAAATGTCGAAAACCAAACGCGAATGATTCGAGACGGAGCGACGTGATAAATATCGAATAATTGCACAGCAAGCTCTCATGGCAGTCGTCCATTCGTTGGAGTGACAACGACAAAGATGAAGCGTATATAGGAAAGCGGCAAACAGATCGCTTTCATCGAGATTGTCCGGCTGATTTAGGCGAAACCTGAGAGACTTGATGAGCCGATCTCTTCGAATCATTATCAAATGTGTTTCACCGCCGCAGGGCTGGCAAGAGTTCATAGATGCGACAAAGAGGACTGTAGCTATGCGTAGGTGAGGGCTATGTATCGATTTGCCGTATTGAGACGCAATAAATCGAACGAAATAGCGGGAAAGCCATCCATGTGATGTGTTCAACGGATTCTGATCGTATTCGTGCTGAAGTACTCCAAGGTCAAACGGATCGATTGTCTCGTCATATAAAGAAAGAGGTCTTGAATTTTCGGGGGAGGAGGAAGGACAAATATACTCGACTTTGGATAGCGCATTTGCATCAAAGCCGGGATTGTCATTATCGGTTGGGTCCGTCTCGGGCTCTCGATCTGGAGAAGAATTTGGAATCTCAATGACTTCAAACAAAGAAATTTGAGGTAGCATCGTACTCGATCTGCGCTGCTTCACAGGACCCCAGGTCTTAACGCATGGTTCACCGGCTTTGCCTTTTCGACAACGATCGCAAGCATCATGGACGGATATAAAAACACACTAGCAAGAATTAGCCAAAAGTTTGAGAGGTCGAGCAATTGTACCGGACTGTGCTGCAATCGACAAAGTCCGCATCGAAGTTTGCCCCGCCGTCCAAACTTATTGTTCCCCAAGATAACGTCCTTGCGATTGATTCGTTTACTATGGTTGGCGCATCTTACAGATTGGGATATCTTACAAGGGCCTGCGCACTTTTCTTGTCCGTTTCGCAGAGTCCGCTATGTTCTCCGTATTGGCCGCCAGGGCGTCCAGGTTAGGTTGCGAGCTTAAATGTAGGTTGTTGAGAAGAGGGGAGACAGCTCCAAACTCAACTAATATCTTTTCGTTCGCGAGGAACGACTCCACATCCACTAACTGGTCAGACGATGGGTTAGAGGGGGAATACAATCATTGGGAGGCGATACGAATTCCGATCTGGGTATGCAATCGGGTTGATTGACTTCCATAGCCAGAGGCTGAGACAGCGGGAGGATGTTCTCAAGTGGGTAATGTTGGGGAGTTCTCTTGGAGAAAGAAGCAGGGGATGAGGCCAACTTTATAGACGGCGGAGGCGAGGCACCATGTACAACCTACAGCGATTTCCATTGGACCTTCGCATTTCGGCAGTGCGGTTTGTGTCTTCCTTCTACAGCCAAAATACTCAAACGTCATTGGTCGCCCGTGCCGTGAAGATTAGACATTCAGCATCCGGTCTCAGCATGTACAGCGAAAAAGAATGCTTTCTATTGGTCTGGCCGAAATAAACTTTTTCCTCGTGAGCTGTTTCGCATGGGGAATCCGAAGAATGCTCTTATGCCAGAGGAAATGTTGCTATCTCCTGTCCCACCTTTAACTTCACTTGATTCACACGGATATTTAGTTTGGATAATTGCGAGGCGAATTCCGCGGTGAGGGTATCGAAGAGTGATGGGTCTAGTGCACATGAAGTGTTCCCCCACGCAATGGAAATATGGTATCTGGGATTCTGAAGTTAGCAGGAACAAATTATGGAAATTACATCATAAAGAGACGGTCTATCGAATTTCGTAACGACGTCGTCCACAGCAGAAGCGAGGTCTGTCAGCTAACGTAAGTCGAGATATCAAAGCCGATGATCGACCTGTGCGGAGATATCTAGTCGTAAAACGAGGAATTTCCTTGTCTTTTCATGATTAACAAAGCATTCCAGATCCTTGACAGAAAGTTCAAAGGATGAGAGACTAGCATGAGTGATGTCAATATTTGAGATGTTCCTACTTCAGATTACGTATCGATAGCGTGAAAGACTCCAAGAAATCGTCCTTTTCCCAAGTCCGGAATAAGAGGGGTCTCGATAAACTAACGTGCAGAGGGGCAACATTTCCAAATTCGGTGAATAAGAGAGAGTGAATTCCAGTTCGAAGGATGCTGACTCTATCGACAATCTGTTTTAAAAGAGAGACTACATCACCGGAAGGGCGAACTCACATCAGCGCCCTGGGAAAAGTGGGTTAGGGAGGTTACACTCGATGTAGACATGCGTTGGCCATTGTCCCGGCACATGGGGTTGTCCTCGAATTCTCCCTTCATGCCATGATGGATCGTCGCCTTTCCTGGGGTTCACTCCCCATCAGCCTACTTCTCCGCGGACGATTGATATACCGCTGTACAAATCGTGGAAATCGGGGGGAAGCGTAGGGAGTTTGGAAGTCTCGTTTCCGGCAGTCAGTGAGGGTTCGTCATCTTCTTCCTCTCCCGAAGAGGAGTAATCCACTAGCGGACATCTTTCAAGCATATCTTCTTCAACGCTGCGCCGAGGGTTCGCTGGCGAAATTGTGGCACCGGCGAGAAACGATGTCCACGTGCCAATTTGGCAATTTCCGGATCAACACCTGGCCGCAGGCCTGCCTGGTTTCCACTCCCTCCGTTCGCACTCGATTATCGTCACAATGTCAAACCGTACGCAATTCTAAATCATCTACCGTCTGACTGTTAGGACGCAGTTACGATGATTGTGTCTCTAACGAGGCGCTCGCCCACCTCAGGTCCCCCTTCCACCCATCCGGGACCTCGAATTGACGCGTGAAGGTTCTACAAGTATGCCGGTGTCGACAAGTCCCCCATTGCCCGATACATCATGACTCCCTACTGGAACTGGGTCGTGTCATTCTGCCCGCTTTGGCTTGCTCCAAATTTGATTACCCTGCTTGGACTCGTGGCAATTGTCATTAATATTGTCACCATTCAGACTTTCGTACCGGATTTCATTGGCCCGGGACCCGCTTGGATGTACTGGACATTTCCATTGGGATTGTGGATTTATAGTACCCTGGATAATATAGATGGAAAGCAAGCTAGACGGACTGGTTCGTTCCCGATGTGCCCTGCGGACTAATTGTAAGGGAGTTCATCCCCCTTGGGGGAATTGTTTGATCACGGTATTTGGTCAGCTATTATTTTCTAGGCTGATCCGTGGTTGTAGGAATTGATTCTCTGAATTGTCCGCTGGCCGGACTTGTTATGGTTGCTGCTTGTGGATACGGATCCACTCCTCTCGGCTTATTTACCGTCCTGATTCCCTGTCCGACCATGTTTCTTTCCTCATGGGAACAATATCACACTGGAATTCTGTATCTGGGCTTCATCAATGGGCCGTGTGAGGGTATTATGATAGCGTGTACGATCATGGGTCTTGCTGCCGCATATGGACCGCAATTTTATCATCAGCGAGCAATCGATGTCTTCGGCTGGGTCGTTATAGACGAGTCGATAATGATGTGGCATCTCTTTGTCGCTATGTGTCTCATCGCTTTCTTCATCGTCCATTTACCGAGTTGGTACCGTTATCTCTTATCTCTCCCTTCTACCGCTGACTGCGGAGTTTCTATAATGTCTACCTAGCACGTAAAGCACGCGGTCAACAATTCCTTCCTACTTTACTGCAGCTGATTCCGATTGCGCTATTCGTTGCAGCTCATTACGCCTGGCTATTGAGCCCGTATTCTCACGCTCTCAAAGATGGACATTTGATGCTCATCGGATTAATAATGACCTTCGTATTCGGCCGAATGACAACTAAAATTATACTTGTAACCCGACTTCCCTAGTGTTCTTTTACAAAAATACTGACGTCTGAGGCTCATTTGACGAAGCAGCCGTTTCCATACTGGACGAGTCTGCTAATCCCCCTCTTCGCCGTTTCAATCATCATTAACCTGCCCCTTATCATCCCATCGTTTGACCTCCCTTCCACGAACCTTCGGCTAATAGCTAGATTTCCTGTTACCACGGCCAAGTCGGAAGAGTATTTTATTTGGGGATATTTGGTGTTTGCGGCTGTTATATATTTTAGATGGGCTTTCGTTGTTATCGATCGCATCTGCACGTTCCTCGATATAAATTGTTTCACGATTAAAAAGCAAAAGGAAAGAGCGAACTAGAAGGATAAACCCGTCAGAGTTTGGGGAACGGCGTCAGATAGTTTAGATATTTTAATTTTATGGGATTTAGAAGGAATATCGGTACGGGGAATCAGAGCCGGGGCTTATAGGTGAAAATCTCTGATGTTGACCGATGTACCTTTTCGATCATTCACGGAAATCCAAATAACAGAGTGCCATTGGGTAACGTTGCGACAGTTGTCGGTCATATTTGAAAGTGCTAGTCGATCTGGTAGATAGAATTATATCGTGTGCACTCGTCGATTCGGGTGGAGTTTGCAGTTGAATGTGATATACCATGATAACCGCCATTTCACGTCCGAGATTCGAGATGGTTAATTTTATGTTTGTCAGACGGCATCTGTGGGCAGACTTTCTTTCATATGAATTGCGGAATAACCTACCGTTCTGGTGAATAATCGAATAAGTGTAAATAAAAAGTCGAGTTCTCGCTTCAGTGAAATAATTTTGCCGGCATGTTGCGTAGAGCATCTTTATTTATCAAGGAGACGATATGACAATTGCTATACTGCGTTTACGAAGTGACCTTGCCCATCATCTGATGCGAAAGTCTTGAAACTTATCGGAAGAACGGAGATAGGACCCATCCTGTTGCATCTGTTTTGCATCTGATACGTGCAGGGAAAAGTTCCGCCATGCGACCGTCGGTTATCGCGACGAGACAGCGACGGTAATTTATCGCATCTTCGCGACGCTAATAAACAGCGTAATCGTGGTCTTAACCATTTTTTTCGTCTGATGGGCTGACAGCCAAGAAGTGTTCTGTCCGGCCATACCGTTACGGAAGGCTGAAAGATGCAGACTGACGAATGCGAAAGGAAGGTTACATGTGCACATGTAAAGTGCGGATATCTTCCGCCCCGAACTGCATTGTCCAGAAATAGCAAGATCGAGCCGGGGCAATCACGAAATGAGGCCCGAGGCCGAGGCGTTAGAGATATGCATACTTATGTGAGCGGGCTGCCCAATGAGGAGGGTGGACCGGGATCGAATGGCGGGAAGGCATCCAGAAGCGACGGGGCCGGGAGGGCTTGACCAATGAATGAACGCGTCCGGATTTGTATTACATGACCCTGCTACTGAAGGAGGGGGCTTGAATGGCGGCACACACGGGGGGGCCTCTTTGCTCTTCTATAGTGCCGGAGCTCGCCCCGCCGGTGCGTCAGCTCGCATCATCATTCATTCTAGTTTCAGGCCTTTGAACCGGCGTCGCAACACAGCCCTGCCTGACAGTCCCGTGCTCACCCTTGACCAATTCCCGCTGCGACCGGCCCTGTTTCCTCTTGCGCCGGTTCATCAAACAACGTCGGCAGCTCTGTTCGATGATTGTATAAAGTCCGCCGCTTTCAACGGGCCCAACTCCTTGACGCAGCACGCGAAAGGCGTAAACTTACGAGAGCATGGCCTCGACTACAACATCCAATACCGTTACCTCGCTCCCGACATTCGCACAGTCTCCGTCAGCGACCGTGACCGATACCCCCAACAACGGCTCCCCCTCTAATTCTCCCCTCCTCTTCTTTGTGGCGTTAGGATTTGTATCTTCCCCTTCTTCCTCCCATCTCGAAAGATATATCCACTAATCCGTCATCATCCCGCAGGGCGTTCTGTTTACAAACTTATGGTTTGCCACCCCTACATACTTTACCCAGACCACGCTTTAACAGGGTTTAGGATCATTGTGGGTGTCAAGTATTGTTTCCGGTATTCCCAGCGGAATCGACGAGGCGCACAATTCGAAGAGGAAGTCGATTTAGCGACCCTCCACCCTTTTGTCGGATTAAACCAACCAGTCCAACGAAGACGACGCGAAAAGAAACTTTTGAAATTAGAAGATGTCAATGAGCGGTTTCCGACCATGACGTATAAGGCATGGAGAGCACAACGAGAACGAGCGGGGCTGTCGGCGGTCGGGGGAATTGCAGGTGGGGCAACGTCTCCGTTTCTCCATGACTCGCCTCCAGAAACTCCATCGACATCAGTTGCCCCGGAGTTGTCTTCCCGCCCCCCTTTTCTTGCCATTGAATCCAAAGAATCTACCTCGGCCGACGGAAAAACATCAACCGAAGTCCTTAAGACACAAGCCGATAACATTGCCGTCGCCGATAATGCCGACGGAATATCTGAAAAATCGCGCGCAACATTGACGAGCTTGTCTGCAGATGCTGAACCGCTTTGCATACCCTCCTCCTCCAAGCATCGCGACAGTGGTTTCACCGATGCTGACGATGAAGACGATCACGATCACTCTCCCATTCCAAACGAGCTCCTCGCCGCCTCCGGCGATAATTGTGCCATCTGTATTGACCTCCTCGAAGACGATGATGAAGTCCGTGGACTCACATGTGGTCATTGTTACCATCAAACATGCATAGATCCCTGGTTAACCCAACGACGAGCATCCTGTCCGCTATGTAAAGCAGATTACTACATTCCTAAACCAGCCCTGACGCAAATCCCCTCCGAAGCAACTGGGACCGCGTCAATTCCGGCAGAAAGCAATACGCATGGAACGACGCCGGCAAATGGGGATGCGCCAACAACGAACACAGAACATCGGAATCCCTTCCTCTTGCGTCCGTTCCGTCCTACACCTTCTGCAACCACGAACGGAGCTGCTCCCGACCCCTCTACTCCCTCGCCATTTACCCGCCTCGGTCATTCGCATAATCGTCCCGGCATCCTTGATGAACACAACAGTAATAATGACGATGATGGCAATAATACGATACCCAATCAACCCACATCAATACGATTTTTCCCGCGAATGCACATTTCAAATCCATTTAGACACCGGACTCGAGGACAAGGAAATACTTCTTCGGCGACGAATGCAGATGATCCCAGTGCTTTGGAGAGGGGCGAAAATTCGCTGTCGTGATTTGCAAGGGTTGTTTGTGGAGTTGTGTTTCGTTTTCAGGACAATTTGGTCATTCCTTCATTTTTTTTTTTTTTGTTACAATTTTTTGCCCTAATATTCCCCGTCGTCATTCCTTTGGAGTCTATCATTTTATCGCTCTATTCTTTCTCCCTCCTTTTTACTATCTCTACGCTTTTTCGTTACTCTTTTCTCTCTCTCTCGCTGGCGTGCGAGGGGGGACGGTTGTTGCACAATTTCCCTGTATATCGTGTGCTTGGTTTTTTTGGGGGGGAGGGAGGAAGAGGGTCTATATGATTATCTCAAAATAGTACAATATACTAAATATGCTATTTCACTCACAAGATTGGGGAACAGAGCCTTGCGTTGAGATGTTAATGTCGTGAGTGACGGCGCCACTACAATCCAGCTTGGAATAGAAAGTCACACGTTTCCTGGGCAAGCATGCGGGTACGATCTCCCCTATCCGAGTGGTCGGATAGAAATTACTCCTTTTTTTTATAGTCTTCTGTCAGATTACGACTGAGGTAATCGACCCGCCTGCTGATCTCTTTGCAGCAGATTCACATATGGTTTTACCTTTTTGGAGGAGTGTTGTAGTGACGCCGGCCGTTGGCGTTCGCCAAACAGGATTGATTGTCCAGCCTCAGGCCCGCAGAAAAGTTGGATGGGATTTCAATTTGGAGGAAGCCTTCCGACCGGGATCAAAGCTCAATCCAGATATGGACGCACGCAAGATGTAGATTTGTCACCGAGTTCCAATATGAATGTACATAAAGTTAGAAGGCCTAAAGCGACACGTGAGAGATCATCAACTCAAGCGTAGTATTGCCCAGAAGCACCAAGCATCGCAGCATTCTCTCTAGACTGAACCTCCCTATCCTCCTGAATCAAAGCCTGATCATTAATTTCCATCGACGGCCAATAAGGGATTATACACAACAATCACAAAAGGTATGTGCAAGACAATCCAAACATCCATTCCCCTCAATCCCATATCGACTCCTAATCTCGTCCCGCTGCATGCACCCAAACATACACTGAAACGGAGCGCACAGCATCAACACGGCCGCAAATGCACAACACGGCCCCGAACAACACGGAAGTTGTTCCTTTGTGAGCGCTGGATTACGAAGACGTGCACGTGTCTGCCCGAAGAGGATGCACGGGCAACACCAGCCGAGACAACACGTTCCACAGTCGTCGAAACAGGAACAGAGGCCGTTGGAAAACGCGCCTTGTTTGAAGGTTTGGGCGACCATGACTTGGGGTCCATCTGGCATCTTCCCGCTCATTGACATTTGCGGTTGCGCGGTATATCCTTGTCTACCGTTCATGGGAGGTTGATCACGGCTTTGAACGGAAACGTAGGGGTATTCTGGGGCAGGAGGCTTTAGGTCGGACATCGCTCAACTACGTTTATATTTAGGAGCTTTAACGATGACCGAGCCTAATGGGGACAGGAGGGCGATGGTGGGGCGACACGGCCAAGGGGTCCACTGTAGAGTGTTTGACCCTCATGTTGGCATATTTATTGCGCACAAGTGAAAGTTATGCTTCAAAGTTTGATTAAAGTGGGGCTTAATTTTGTTTGCTACTGGACGTGTTTCAGTTCGACAATCGGATCTTGACGCACGGAACACCTTCGCTCGCGCATCGGGAGCCCCTTTTGCACCACCATTAACGTGATTCCTGCGTGGAACATCGGAACAGAGAATGACATGGACCGTTCTAAATCGGGGTTGTAACAAGCCGGAGTCCTGTTCTTGTCCGCAACGAGGCGGCTTTAAGTGCCGAGCGAACCTGTCATCGGGTCAGCGTCGCATTTATAACCTCCTTTGTATTTAATTCTGTGTTCAATGGCTCCGTATTGAAGAACACGCTATGGAGTAAGGTGACAGGGCACTTGGAGGAGCACGGCGGCACCACGGGACACCAGGGACGGATGGCATCTGTACTCCATTCCAGCAGATTCGGAGTTTATATTCTAAGGGACAGCGCAATGAAGAGGAACCTTTTCGTTAAGCATTCGAAGGCAATCAACAAAATTTTCGTTATGCAGGAATGCTATGCCGCCGCCCCACGAGAAGGGGACAAAAATAACTCGTGAAATGCAATGATCGAGCGTAGCAACTCGTCGGCCCCAAATCAAAGATGCTAGCTACACTTTTACCCGAACCCGCTCATAACCCCGCCTCAAGTCCCCTGAAAAACATAATTCCGACCCTAAGTGCCTTATACCTGTCTTATCATACAATTTTGCTTGGTATACTCAGCGACAGTTGTTGATACTGCCTGGGAGATGATCTGCGATAGAGTGGCAAATTTGGCTATTATTAGACGACCTCTCACTTTCGTGCAGATCTCGCAATGTCGAGCTCGGTCGCCACGAAGCTATCGGACGCGGAGGTTTAGATGCCGTGATTTATGAACGAGGTTTGATGTCTACGAATGCGTTGTCCCATTCCAAGGATTAAAATAGCTTCGGTTCGCAGCCCTTATTTGCCGTATCTCGGACCGGTACTCTCGATCATGGATGCGATATACAGTGGCCCGAATGACGAATAACATAATTTCAAATGAAAGAGAAGATATTGTTCCCTTCGAACGGTCCTGGTCTCAGATGTCGAGACTGCATGTGTGTTACCGCCGCCAACCAATCGCGCCACGACCACAGCCACCCCGAATCCGGTATGGTTGCCGCCCATAAAACTCACCAGCGGTGCTATTGAAAAGCCCAGCCATCTTCGCACCATATCGTCTCAACCGACATGTCGTCGCTAACAGTGTTCAAGCGGCAGTACTACTACTATTATGGCGATGTAAGGAGCCCGCTCTCCCTGGACTATGAGACTAAACTGACTGGATGTAGCCGTGGTATTATTGGTAAGCATCAGTGAGAGTGTTTGGGATGTCTAACGTTACGCGACAGGATTCGATGGGTTGTTGTCGGCGGGGTGTTCCTCTTGATCGCCCTCTTTCTCCTCTTTGCGTATGTCCCTATCGGCCTCCTTGAACAGGGTTTAATAAACGCAGCTACTTACATGCCCGACGACGTTTGAAGAACGGACAGCGTCCCTTGGCATATCATGCATGGATGATTCCATACGTATGTCCTCCCTCGAAGCAAGGCTGACGTGCTAGCGTCAACGAGCTCATTTGTACGGAACGGGATACAATAATAATACTGGTGGACCATCTCAATACCCGTTGAACCAATACCAATATCCGCCACCTGTTTATCAACCTCCTCAACCGTACTGGAATCAACCGCATGCGTATCCTGCGTATCAAGAACCAGTCGAGGTTCCAGCTGCGCCGCAGAAGGCCTAGCGGGTTCAGGAAGGGGACGGGCGTTGCGACGGGGCGAGTCCCTTTATGTGTGTATGCTTTGGTTGGATGTATATGAATCCGTCAGTATCAACAAATATCATTTAGCCCATGATATTGAATTATTTTACACCCCTACCTTGCCCGCTGTGTTGGTATCGTATTAAACAAGTAATTTCAGTCCAGATCCATCATCTCCCCATCGTCCTCATCATCTTCATCAACGGCATCATTCATAAAGTTGTCAACAGCCCCCCCTTGAATCCCATCTTGAAATCCATTCACCCCCACATCTCCATTCCCACCATAATAAAACCCATGGGCGGGAGGGTGAACGGGCGCGTGTACGGGCTTCCGAGACGAAACTTCCTCCCAATCTTCTGCATCCGCTTCGTAGCCATCTCCAACTTCGTGTCTTCTTCCCCCGGACCCATTCCCTTTCCGCTTCTCCATAATCCGTTTCCGCATCGCAGCCTTTAGTTCCTCAGCGGCATGTCTATCCGACCTCGGTAACCCCATACTCTCCGGACTCCGATAAAGCACCAAAGCCCCCTCGCTCGTTCTCTCCTTCTCTGCAGCAGGAACCAATAACGTGTGCGGGAGTTGCGTCAATCTCTTCTCAATCTCCGAAATAATACTAACGTGGTTTTCGTCCCTGGGAAATGGAGCCTCTTCACTCACTCCCCGCTTCCGCCCACGTCCGTCATTTTCGTCGTCGTCTTCGGAGTCGGTGGTGGATAGGGACTCGATGACTGTGGTAAACGAATCTTTTTCATAGGACTTTCGTTGGCGCATTTCAATGTCCTTGGCGGCAGATTCGGGGACGGGCGTCGAGGACAGGGAGAGACGGTTTAGTGTTTGCGCGAGTTTCTTGTGGGGGGGCTCATCGTCGGACGAGGACGAGGATGAGGACGAGGACGAGGGCGAGGAGGGCGATGAGGGGAAGGAGGAGTGTGGGGTTGACGAAAGGGTTGAGAAGGGTCTTTTGACGCGGCGCGGGGTTGGGCTTGGAGAGGTTGCTAGCAACATTGTGTTGGCATCACTCTGTGAAGATTCGGGTCGTGATGGGACGATCGGCTGTGGAAACTTCTACGCCGCTTCTCGAAAATTCAGTTGAATATGGCGATCGGCGCCATTTCGTTCTTGATGCCGATCTCAAATTGAATCTGCGACCAAACACAAAACGCTTCTTGTATTGTCCTCAGCTTTCTCCATCTCACCCCCAGTTCAGTTCCAATTCCTGCTCCCGGCTAAATATTGGGGACACATCGTCATAGTCGACTTCATCCAGGGAGTCGAGAATGTACTTCAGGTAGATCCAGCCCCACCGTTGCGTGGAATTTTTGACGGGAACGCGGATTCCCGTTAGACGGAAGTGATCAAAGCAAGCCGTCAGCGAAGACGTGATACCATGGCTGTCGATGCTCACTCGTGGGTATGCGTTCTTGCCAATCGCCAAGTCAGAAATCTTCTTACTCTTCGTAACAATTCGAAGACCCCTCATCGGTTCAGAAAGGGGACGCATAAGATTACGAACGTAGTCCCATGCTCCACCAAGAGAGTAATCGCCTCAACCGAGCATGGTTCGGCAATGGATCTAAGTCCCTTAATGTATTGCGCTATTCTAATACTGTAATTGTATTTGAATTGACCAACGAAGCCCAAATATACGTCATTAAGAATTCACAATAATTTGTAGAGTCAGGAGATTTTTACCGGCTTCCGAGTGCGTGATGCTTCTATGCTCCGACGCCGTCAACTCCAAGTCCCATGTCCTAGCGACCATGGACCGGTTCATCAGTCTTACTCTATCGGACCGTCTCGGACTAAGGGATCTCTCGGAGTCAGAACGCCGCCTCCCCACGGCGGGATTGTCCAAGAGATAATATCTGTCCCGGTGGAGAAAGAGTTCACTCCCCTTGTCAGGAGGAAAATTGACTGTTTCTTTAATTAGGTGGTGACCGCTGACGGGAAATCCGGCGTACGAAGCGGAGGATGATGAGACGTCAGATGAGACGTCACGAGATTCGTGTCGTTGATCGCTTCCACAACGATGATCGCGAGTCTTCTTATGGCACTCCGAACAATACGAGGCATAACAGTTGCGACAGCTCCAAATCCGTCCATAGATTTCCTTGTGACATCGGTCACAAGGCTGGCCCAAAGTCACCTCCAGGGCAGTGGCAACGCGCAAATTCTTCGGGTTCAAGTAGACAGAATGGCCGCGGAATATGGCCGACAACGTTGTCTCGCCGGCTTCGAAGCAGTAGTCTGCCAATATCGAAAGGAAAATCCACTCCGAATAATCTGCCGGAGCATCCGCTGGATAACGCTGAATTCCTTCGAGGCAACGGCAACAAAGCTGTATGACGTCGGTTTGAGATGAAAACGAAAATAACTTAGTTGTAATATCGTTACCGTCGACGAGTACTCGAACATCACCTCCAGTGATTTTTGGAAGCCCCGGGAGAAGCCGTGCTACACCAAGCTTCCCTTTCCTAATCGCTGAATGCACAGGTCTCCAGCCCCATTCGTTTGTTTGCGTGAAGTCTGCTCCGCTCTGCAGTAACATGTGGATCATCTCAATCGAACATAGTTCCGCCGCGCGATGAAGTCGAGTGTTTCCATGTCTATCCCGAGCCACAAGGGCATCGCCGATTCCTGACTGCAGAAGTATTTGTGCTGTGCGACACCAATTTTTGAATACTACATATTCCAATGCCTGGATGGCGTTCTCTCTCGGGGCCGGCGCAAGCAACAATTCGATGATCTCAGAATCAGGCTCTTTCGAGCTTTCTAACGCGCTGGACAGGGGGGTTTCTCGTGCGTAGGCATTACCGACGGCCGCGATATTCGCACCGTATCCAACCAGAATTTTGACAATGTTTGTATGGCCTGATCGTGCGGCTTTGTGAAGCGGCGTCGTCTTATAGAACCAGTCTTCTGCATTAGGATTTGCCCCACCCCCTAACAGATCTCGGACTAAATCTTCACACTCTAACCACACAGCCGCATGCAATGGGTAGGCTAAATATCCCCCTTCGACGTTCGGATCTTGACCGCAGTTCAGCAACCTTTGAACCAGCGGACGAGACATAATTCTGACCGCAACGTACAAGGGTGTACAAATTGGATGGGTCTCGAAAGTCGTGCTGAGCTGCCAGAAATATGTGCTTGATGGCTGGTACGTCAGGTGGTAAGCCAGGGTTCGCGCGGAATGGCGAAATGTCTCCTCGAAATCGACATACGACCAGAACGTGGACCAAAGACGGAAATTATCCTCACAGGTAGGATCTGTGAGAAAATGTGAGACTAGATCCAACGAGGCTGAATCTGACGCGCTTTGGGCATACGCCGGCCACGAGAGTGCAGCGAAGGTGAAAAATTCGTCGCATTCAAGTTCTCTTTTACCTTGCAACGTCTGGTAAGGGATCCGGGTGAGATGCGGCGATTGCAGGTACAGCAAACAGATTTTGAGGAGCAACGGGACCGCAATTTCGGGTCTAGCGTAGGCCTTTGACCGCAAATATTCGCGGACGGAAGCGTGGGCGAGTCGAACTACATGCGTTGCGGGATCTTGCTCGACAAATGCGCCACAGATGTGAAGAATATCGGTAGGAACGACGAGACGAGTACTGTGGAGGCCGACGTCGAGGTCAAAAACAGCTGCGACTGCTAATTCCTCTACATTCATGCGCCGCTCGGAGTGAAACAGCCAAGTGAGGGCTTGTTCGGCGATGGCGCGATTTTCATGAGGCATCTTGCCGACGATCATATCATATGCGCCGGTGAGCTTGGGTGGAAGATTTGCCAGGGATTTCTCGATTGCGCGTTCTTGCCACAGATCCCCAAGACACTCGAGGTGAAGTTGAACCAAGCGAAACCTAAGACGTCAATAGAGTTCAATTTCACGACGGACATTCCCCCATGCAGTTTGCTCAGGTTGTGAAAAACCATGTTCTTGAAGTCTACACTAAACCTGGATAGTCTCGGATGCGTTTCGAACACGTACTTCAGATGCGTCTCGATCTCCGACTTGACCGCTGGGTCGATACTGAGAATCGGTTCACGCAGAATGTTGTCTGCACTCATCATGTCCAATCCTGGTCGACTGCTGATGAGTACTTTGACCTTTCTCTTTGCCATGAATTCCGTCAAACATTTCAATAATGTCTCCCAATCCTCGCATTCGTCCACAGCATCGACCACAAGAAAGATCTCATCGTAATATTGCGACACCCATTCAAATAATTCCTGATAGCTGGAGAAGGTGAACTCCATTTCTTCCAGCATGTCATCAAGCTTTCTGTGAAACGCTTCGTTTCGAGACCGAGATCGGAGAACAAGTGTCTTGATCAAGGAACCAATGATATCGATGCATGAGGTAGTTGAGTCGTTCAAGCAATAGTAAAAGGCAAACCCGGTTGTCGGTCGGCTACGTAATTCCGTTCGGAGCGTCTTGACAATCGAGGACCTTTCAGTTAGGTATGAAGATATCTCAAGACTATACATTAACACAGATTTCCCGGCACCCACTAGGCACGTTAAGGGCGAATTGTGGGATGGATACTTTTTCCTTGCAACCATAAAAAGGTTCCGGGATTGTGAAGCCAGGTTTTATATTCTTCAGTTTCCCTTATCCATAAACATGTATTTGCAGTCACTTTTCTGATAAGGTTATCATGAACCGGGCCGGGATCGTTCGATACTGGAGACAACTTGGACAGGAGTCTGTCATCCCGCGGTTCTGTACGACGCGTCTCGTTTGGCTTAACAATTGACATGTTGTTAAATTTTTGAGTCAAATCGTCCATCTTCACTCGAACTTCACCAAAGTTGTCATTAAGAGATTGGAATCTCTGGGTGACAGTGGTTTGAAGCTGTCGGACGTTATTGTGGATGGAATGACTGTAGCTTTAGCCTTTGAATCAGTCGCAGAAACTCATACCTTCGATTCGAATTCGAAACTTTGCCCAGCCTATCTAAAAGTACCTCAAGTTTTCTAGTGAACTGTTCCGTTTCGGCTTGTTTCAGTGGCCATACCCACTTCGCCCTCCCTCGTTCTTGACCCGGAGCCGTCCGCTTATCCAGCTCCTTCAATATGATGTGAAGCTGGTTCATATGACCATCGAAAGCAATTTTTAGATTATCGGTTTCCGCTTTGTCGAATTCCTCGCTCAAGGCATTTTTGAGATGTTCGACTTCGAGTAGCTCTTTACGCAATTCTTGGATATGAGACGGGGCGTTCCTGACATCGCCGAAATAGCGTCCCACCTTCCTACAGATAACATATGCAAGCTTAAACAAATCCACGCTGGCATCTACGGCACCGAGGATTTCCAGTCCATCCGCCATGTTGGGATATCTTCGGGGGCCTTCTTCAGGAGTGTGATGGCTGTAGGCGACTTTTGATGAGGCGGGGTCCGCAATGCGTGAATCTTGGCTTAGTAAGAACCTTAATCAATCTGAGCTCCATCTAAGATCGAGTATCGCATAACGCCCAGGTTCCAGCCGCCGTTTCACGGGAAGCGTGACCACACCTTCCATGCGGTCGATGAGCCGATGACGCCTATTTCACCCCTTGTAAAAGATGCAAGCTAGTAGCTAGTTGCATTAAGAAAGGTCTACAGATTGGGTGATTCAGACCGAGGTCCGATGACATGCGGCCAACTTGTAAGGGTAAAAAAATAAAAACTTAATGCGCTTAGATTTTGACAGAAAATCTGAAGATTCAGTCTTCATTTGGTAAATGTCAGATACCGCGCTTTATACGAGAAATTTGACGTTTACTGGATGAGATTTCGATCCAGATTTCCTGGGTTTTAGAGAACACCAGATCCTTCTCTCCAAGACTTGCAATCCAGAGTTTTTGTGTGAATTATCATCGCCTGGCGTGGCCTTTGTTCCAACTGTTGCAAATTGTGCCGAATTGGGAATTGCCATCAAACTGCGGAAGTTCGAATGATACCTCGAAATTAAGAAAGAAGGTTTATACAAAAACTGAATATCTTTGAGACTGGAGGATAACTCACGGTCGCAATATTACAGATACTTCCCTCCAGAGAACTTGCTATCGAAATTCTTTGCTCGATTAATCATGGCCTGTCGTTCCTTGGATCCCAGTTTCTGTCCCCCTGCAACATCCTTCTGATAATCAAAAGGTCGTTTACTCGGATCGTCCTCCTCCGCCTTGCTCGACACCCGATGGCGCTCCATCAATGACGGTCCCCTCGTCTGCGCACTGTACTCTTTTATCCTTCGATCTCGTTCCACTTGCTCCCTATCCCTCGCCTCGTTGCCCAAACTTTTGGCAGGCTTTTTAGCGGGGTTTTTTCCGAGGGCCTCGTCTTCGAGACGTTGGGCACGTTCGAGTGGAGTTTCGGTCCAGAGAGTATGGTCTGCTTCGCCGGATTGGAGTAGTCTGCCTGAGCGGGATTGATTGAATGCTCGGGCTTTGAGTTTGGAGGCGTCGAGGGTGCCTAGCCAATCTGCTCTCGTAGGGGGTGCGAGCATCCATGAATCTCGTTGGAGTTTGGGTTCCTCTTTCGGGTTTTTGTGGTGGTCTTCTGTGGTTTCTCGAGAGAGTTGTGCAATTGCTTGTCGGTTGGCGTATTCTTGGGATTCAGCGGGGGTCATCATGGAGGAAAGAGAGGGTCCGATGTCAGCGTCTTCAGAGTCGGAGTCGGAATCTCCTTGTTCTATCTGTGGGGATTGTAATGGCATTGATGGTCCTACGTGCCGCTTTGGAGAAGGAGGGGATATAGATCGCTGGATTTTGTTGCCCTTATCAGCTTGTTCTTCCTCTTCACGCTTTCGCTTCCGTTTCGCTTCTCGAGCAGCAAGGAGATGGGGTGGAAGTTGTGGGCCGGCTGCAGAGGGTTTGGCAACGGCGGGGGTTCCCTTTCTCTCCGCATTATCTGTCGTATCTGTCGAGGTCGTGTTTTCACCTGTATCTGCCTTCCGTAGATGCGGGGGAAGGGTTGGTCCGATCATGCGCTGAGCAAGACTGGCGCACTGAAAATCGCGGGTTTCAAATTTAACCATCTTGTCAAGCACAATAGCAAGAAGCTTTAACCAAGCGATTGTTAGAAAGTTCTGGATCCCCAGAAGTGGCCAGAAGAATTTATGAGAAAATTGAGGTTCGAGTCTCTGCTATGTACAAGGAAAAGAAAAAAGAAAGAAAAAGAAATGCGCGGGTTGAAACCCTATGAGT
>Ga0335081_10002390_pt1 | contig 29563 bp, 31 predicted proteins | sample Lox_Sample_35_FD_206713 | JGI IMG/M metagenome (GOLD analysis project Ga0335081, IMG submission 206713) | Soil microbial communities from Loxahatchee National Wildlife Refuge, Florida, United States - Lox_Sample_3.5 | ecosystem: Environmental > Terrestrial > Soil > Wetlands | place: USA...
ACCGCGAAGTAGGTGCCCTGTCTTCACTGCCGACGACGTCCCCAAGCTCAAGGACCATCTCGTGAACAGACTCGAGAAGGGGGAGGGTATCGAAGTCTTGAACAGAATAGAGTCGAGCAAGTACAGACCAAGCAAGAAGCTCATGGATCATGTCAAGAACATGATTCATGGAATACCTGAGTATATCCTCCTAGATGAACAGCTCGTGGTCTACGACAAGATCCTGTCACTCGCGAGACAGGGGTTCCATGACAAACAGAAAGCGGTGATCGTCGTCAAGGGAGGGCCGGGGACTGGGAAGTCTCTCATCGCAATCAACCTCATGGCGACACTTTCAGGAGAGGGATACAACACACAGTATGCAACCGGCTCACGCGCGTTCACCGAGACCCTCCGGAAGAAGGTAGGAACCTACGGAGGAATTCAATTCCGGTACTTCAACAGTTACATGCAGGCGGAGAGAGACGCTGTAGACGTCCTTCTGGCTGATGAGTCCCACAGGATCAGGCAGACGAGCGCCAGCAGATATACTCGAAAGGAAAATAGGACCGACCTACCTCAGATTGAGGAGCTAATCAAGGCCTCCAAATCGAGCGTCTTCTTCGTCGACGATTATCAAGTAGTGAGACCGGGGGAAATTGGTTCCAGCGGCTACATTCGTGAGCAGGCCGAGCGCCTGGGCTGCAAGGTCCTCGAATATGAGCTGCAGGTCCAGTTCAGGTGTGCCGGATCTGATGCGTTCGTCAACTGGGTAAACAATACACTGGGGATAGAGAGGACGGCCAACGTCTTATGGGAAGGGACAGAAGGGTTCGATTTCAAGATCTACGAAAGCCCCGAAGAGCTGGAAGAAGCAATCAGGGCGAAGGTCGCCCAAGGTCACACCGGTCGAGTCGCCGCCGGGTACTGTTGGCATTGGTCTATGCCCGACTCGGATGGGAACTTGAAAGAAGACGTTGTGATTGGCAATTACAGGCGCCCTTGGGATGCGAGGCCAGAAGCGAGGAAGCTTGCACAAGGCATTCCAAAGGCGACGTTGTGGGCTGACGACCCGAACGGTATCAACCAAGTGGGCTGTGTGTACAACGCTCAAGGTTTCGAATTTGACTATGTGGGAGTAATAATCGGCCCCGATTTGAGGTATGACTTCGATAAGCAGATGTGGGTGGGTCACCCAGAGAGCTCACATGACCCTACGGTGAAGAGGTCGAAAGAGCGATTTACCGATCTCACCAAGAACACGTACAGAGTTCTGCTAAGCCGAGGGATGAAGGGTTGTTATGTCAACTTCATGGACAGAGACACTGAGAGGTTCTTCAGGTCTAGAATGGAACAGACGCAGAAGAGTCATTTGTTATGAAACCTGACTTCCGAATCTTATTCAGAGGTGAGAGGCCCCTCCGCGCTGAAGGATCGAATCAACGCAACTGATGTCTTCCTCTTCCCGGACCCGTTCGCCGCCCTTCTGGAGAATCCCCTGACGCCTCGCCACGCCACGTTTTTGCGGCTCAGGTAGCTTGCCTGTGCTCATATCCGGAGGGAACTCATCCCAGCGTCTTCGGTTCACTTTCATCATCGTACTCGTCTAATAAGCGCCAATGAAATGCGCCAGATTCTAATTGAGGAACGGGGCGGAGCCTGGCCATGGACGACTCGGCTAGGACCAAGGCCCTCCTGACGGAGTACCTCGACCGCCTCTCTAAGAGGCAGGAGTGGGGCTCGCTCCTCTCCGAAGGCTTCCTGCTCACGGGCACCATCGCCAAGGAGACCAGGGGCAGGGACGCCTACGTGAACAACGGCTTCTTCAAGCTCGTCAGGGGACTGAGGGTGAAGGAGACGCTGGTCGATGGGGACAGGGCCTTCGCTCTGGTCAACTACGACCTCCAGTCGCCGAAGGGCAAGACAGGGTCCTGCGACGTCGCGGAGTTCTGGAAGGTGAGGGCCGGGAAGCTCGACTCCGTGGCCATCTACTTCGACACCGCATGGTTCAACGCCTTCATGTCTTGAACGCTCGAGTGAAGAGTCGAAACGGATAGGGCTTGAAGGGATCAAGTGGGAGGGGTGTATTCGAATTGTGGCGCTCGTAGATTGAAGCCAATCTAGTCGAGCTCAACGGTGAAATCGTGTCCACGGCGCGGCAGGGGAGGAAGGCCGTCATTATTGGTCGTTCAATGACATCGACTTCATCCGACCCGTTCGGAAATTGGCCAGACCTGGCAAGCGGAGTTCAATTCGCGCTCACTAGCTCGAGCGAGGCATTCTACTAAATCGCGTCGGTGGAACCTAGCAACATGGTCCGTCGACTCACCGCCTCACCCGATCCGGTATCGCAGTCACAGAACAATGTTAGCATGAGGATTTGAGCGGAGAGACCATGGACTGCGTACCATGGAAGAGAAGCAATTCAAGTGCAGGCTGTGCGGCCAGAGCTTCAGCTCCTTCGAGGAGAGGGACGCTCACAACCACAAGGCGCATCCGGAGATGTTCTCGGGGGCGACGCAGCCCGGCGGGAAGGAACGAACTGGGTAGACCCGAACCCCGTCGTGCGGAGGGCCGCACAGGCCGGAGCCGTGAGGAGGAAGAAACTGGTCTACTGGAACAATTCTCCTGCGGGCAGATATAGCGCGACGGGATGGATGAGTCATGTCACTGGATGTGAACGTACGGGAGATCATAGGCAGCGACTTCCAGACAATTGAAGCGGGTTCCTCTGCGGCGGACGCAGCCAGCCTAATCTCGCAAAAGCCTGTCGGCTGTCTGGTCGTGGTTGAGAACGATCATGCCGTTGGAATAGTAACCGAACAGGACATCGTGACCGAGGTCACGGCAAACAAGGTCGACCCTTCGAAGATCTACGTCCGCGACATCATGTCGACTCCCGTCATGGCCGTAAGAAACGACAACACCCTGAAGGAGGCCGCCGAGATGATGGCGACGTACAAGGTCCACAGGCTGGTGGTCGTCGAAGGGAACGGCGCCGTCGCCGGCGTGATAACGACGGAGGACCTGGCGTCCTGGATATCGAAGGATGGCGCGAAGAGTCAGGAAGTGAGTCGACCCAGGGGACCGGAAGAGATGGGCGCCATGGGTCCCTACCAGTGAGACGCCGGCTCCACTCGCAGATAGCCTAGTTCGGACCGACGGTGGCGCTGCCTCGCGCGCCGCCGCCTGCCTGCGCGGAGGTGCCGGCTGGGTATCTGCTACGGGCGCCGTCTCCGGGCAAGGAACACCAGCGCAATCACGACGACGACCGCGATGACGACTCCAACAACGAGCCAGGTGAGCGACGATTGTCCCTGTGTTCCCGTAGAAGTTGCTTGAGAGGAGCTTGTTGTGCTTGAAGTGGAAGATCCAGGAGTAGTGGCGGTGGAGGACTGGGTTGTCGATGTGCTCCGCGACGTGGAGGTAGGACCTGTCGAAGTGCTGGTTCCGCTCGAAGTTGTCGAAGACGTTGAGAGGCTGGTCGACGTCGAAGATGTGGTTCCGCTGGACGAACTTGAAGTTGTGGTGCCGGATGTGGTGCCGGTTGTGGAGCTTGTTGAACTGCTGCTCGTGCTCGACGTGGTGGTGGAGCTCGTGCTGCTGGTGGTCGTAGTAGAGGAGGCAGGCGCCGTGAACTCGAGGACGCGGTTGTTGCCCGAGTCAGCCAGCCAGACGTCGCCCGAGCCGTCCGCTACGAGGCCGGAGGGAGACGCGAGGCTTGCCTGTCCGGTGCCAGCCGCTCCCAGCCCGAAGCCCGGCTGTCCCAGGACGGTCGAAGCGCTTTCCCCGGTGGCGAATGGGTAGAGGAACTCCAGGACCCGGTTGTTGCCGGTATCACCGACCCAGAGGTTGCCGCTCTTGTCGGCAGCCACGCCCGTCGGTCGGCTCATCGAATTGCTCCCCTGCCCACTTGAAGTGGAGGAGAAGCTGGTCTGGCCCAGCACCGCCGACGCGTTCATGCCCGTCAGGAACGGGGCCTGGAACTGAAGCACGCGGTTGTTGCCCGAGTCCGCAACCCAGAGGCTGCCCGAAGAATCGAACGCAAGGCTGGTCGGCTGGTCCATTCCGCCCCCTCCCGCTTCGGGAGAGCTGGTTCCGAACGATCCTTGTCCCAGCACGAGGCTGGCGGCCATTCCTGTCGAGTAAGGAGCTCTGTACTCCAGGACGCGGTTGTTCCCCGAGTCCGTCACCCAGAGGTCGCCTGACTGGTCGAACGCCACTTCGGTCGGGCGGATGAGGCCGTACTGGCTGGAGCCCAGGGCCGCCGTCGTGAATCCGAACTGCCCGATGACCAGCGACGCGTTCATTCCGCTCTTCAGAGGCGACTTGAACTCGAGGATCCGGTTGTTCTGGGTGTCGGCGACCCAGAGGTCGCCGGCTCTGTCGAAGGCGAGGCCTTCCGGGGACCAGAGAGCCGCCCTGGAAGTCGCAGGGAGCGAGTCCCATAGGTTCGGGGCGCCGACCACCAGGGTCGCGTTGATGCCAGTAGAAAGCGGAGCGGTGAATTCGGTCAACCTGCTGTCACCGGAGTCTGCGACCCACAGGTTGCCCGATTGGTCGAAGGCGGCTGCATGGGGCGAACTGAGGCCCCCGGAGCTCGTGGGCAGGTAGTGGTTGTAGAAGCTCGACTGGCCCAGCTCGACGGCGGCCGTCATCCAGCCCGCGTACGGCGGAGTGAATTCCAGGACCCTGCTGCTCCCGTAGTCCGTCGTCCAGAGGTCTCCGTGGGAGTCGAAGGCTATTGCCCAGGGGCTGAAACTCGACGGAGTAACCGAGTAGGAATTGGAGGTGAAGTTGCCGGGGGGCTGACCGACGACGAACGATGCGTCCATCCCATCGGCGAACGGGCCGGTGAACTCGAGCGCGCGGGCCCCCCTGCTGTCCGCCACCCAGAGGTTCCCAGACTGGTCGAAGGCGACCCCGGTCGGGTAGCTGACTTGGCTCTGGGTCGTGCCGGCGAGGTAACCCGTGAAGTCCTGCTGTCCTATGACCAGGCTGGCGGCCATTCCCGTCGAGTACGGCCCGGTGAACTCCAGGAGGCGGTTGTTGCCCGAGTCCGCGACCCACAGGTTGCCCGACTGGTCGAAGTACACGTCGGACGGCTGATCCAGGCCGACTTGGCTGGTCTCAGGAGTCCTCGCGTTGAAGTTCGGCTGCCCTATCACGGCCGACGCGGACATGCCGGAGGCGAACGGCTGGGTGAACTCGAGGAGCCTGTTGTTTGAGCCGTCGGCGACCCACAGGTCGCCCGACTGGTCGAAGGCGATTCCCTGCGGGCTAAGGAAGGCAGAGGCGGTCGTCCCGGCGGACGCGGATGTGAAGCTGGCCTGGCCCACGACCAGCGAGGCGCTCATCCCACTGGCGAACGGGGGCGTGAACTCCAGGACGCGACGGTCGCCGGTGTCGGCAACCCAGAGGTTCCCGTGGGAGTCGAACGCCAGACCGGTAGGGAAGTTCAGTCCGGACGCGGAGACGGTCGAAGAGACCGTCGTGAAGCTGGCCTGGCCGATGACAAGGGAGGCGTTCATGCCGTTGGAGAACGGCGGGACGTACTCCAGCACGCGGTTGTCGAACGAATCGGCGACCCAGAGGTTCCCCTGGGTGTCAAAGACCGCGCCCGAGGGATGCGCCATCCCTCCCTGGTTGGAGGAGGTGTACGAGCTCAGGAACGTCCCCTGGCCCACGACCACGGACGCGTTCGTCCCGTTGGAGAACGCCCTGGAAAGCGGAAGCGAGCTTACGAGCAGCAGGCCCGCGACGAGCAGTATCAGAAGAGATCCAAAGCCGGCACTCCTAGCCCTGACCCTAGTCACCATTGCCCCGCAAACCGCCCAGAGCCGTTCCCCGTTGTATATCTTTCGCTGGGGCCATGGGCCGCGGGCTTCACTGCGGTCGCGGCCTCCCTGGCGCTAGACGAAGTGCGCAAGGACGTAGGCGACCAGGATCAGCCCGCCCGTAAGCAGGGTGGCCATGACCGTGGAGGCCATCCCTGGGATCAGCTCCGCGGTCTTGTCGTAGTTGGCGTTGAGGGTGCGTGCAGCAGACCAGGCCTTCGGGACGGCGAGCAGGGAGATGAGCGCGAGCGGGGTGACCGCTCTGAGCAGGACCCCGGCGACTATGATGGCGTAGGAGCTGCCCATCAGGAAGCCGAATCGGTGGGCCGCCGCGCACTTCCCCCACCTGGCCACCAGGTGCCGTCGCCCGGTCTGGATGTCCGCCGGCGTGTCCGGGAACTCGTTGATGTAGAGGATCCCCGCCACGAGTATCCCGAGCGACGTGCCGACCAAGATGGGCTCGAGCGAGACGACCCGCGTCTGGATGTAGTACGTTCCGAGCACGAGGAGCGGCCCGAAGCTCAGGCCCGCCATGAGCTCGCCCAGCCCCCAGTGCGAGATGACGGACGAATACCCCGCGACGGAGATCGACGCCAGGGCGAGAATCACGATGAGCACCGGATCGAACGCGAAGCTGTAGATGAAATAGGATCCGATACCCAACCCGACGCAGAGCGTCAGGACGCCGGCGAAGAGCACGCTGTTGGGGGTCAGCTGCTTCGCGGGAAGAACCCTGCTTCCTCCGCTGAAGGGGGTCGGGGTCGTGGCCAGGTCGAGGCCGCTCCTGAAGTCGAAGTAGTCGTTCAGCATGTTGACGCTCGCGTGCATCCCCAGGGCGCCGATGAGGGTCAGGATCGCCGCCAGCGGGTTGAACTGGCCCTGGTCCCAGGCGATTGCCAGCCCCACCGGAACGAATATGGTAGGAATGAGCAGGAAAGGCGCCCGCACTTCCTTGATCCAGATGCTGCGCAAGTCAGAGGGGATATCTCACGGGTAACTTAGGCCTTTGCGGGGCCCCCGACCTGGGGCCGGAAGGCCCGTCTCGGGCTCACAGGTTCAGGTAGATCAGGAAGCTCGACGCGAGAAGGAAGACGATCAGGAGCACGAGGATGATCATCAGCAGCCTCCGGGTGCTGGCCCGCACGTTGCCGCGTGCTAGACGCCAGGAGAAAAGAGTGACGGAACGTGCCGCGGGTCCGGAGCGGAGCGCCGGCTACTCCCGTGCGCGTCGGACCAGCGGCGCCTCCGCGGGGCGCACCTGCAGCCGGATGCGGTTCCCCATCCGGACCACGCTCAGCGTGATCGGCTCACCGACCGGGCGCCGGGCCAGGGCGAAGAGCAGATCCTTCGTCCTCTTCACTTCGACCCCCTCTGCGTCCGCGATTACGTCGCCCACGCGCAGGCCGGCGTAGTCTGCGGGGCTCCCGGGGACCAGCTCGACGACCAGGAAGCCGGAGTCGACCGGTATGTCGTATCTCCTGGAGACGGCCCGGTTGAGGTCGACGCCCGAGATCCCGATCCAGGGCCTCGAGACCCTGCCTTTCTCCATGATCTCGCCGGCTATCCTCTTCACGGTGTTGATTGGAATCGAGAATCCGACTCCTTGGGCGAAGGGCAGCATCGCGGTGTTGATCCCGATCACCTGTCCGTTGAGGTCCGCCAGCGGGCCGCCGCTGTTTCCGGGGTTGACCGCCGCGTCGGTCTGGAGCAGTCCTTCGAAGATGAAGTCCGAACCCGGCAGGGGTCTGCCGGTGGCGCTTATCACCCCGAGCGAGACGGTCGGCCCTCCCGGCAGGCCGAGCGCGTTCCCTATCGCGAGGGCGAACTGCCCCACCTTCAGCGTCTCGGAGTCCCCCAGACTGGCGGCCGGCAGGTCTTCTGCATCGACCTTGACCACCGCGATGTCCGTCGCCTCGTCGGACCCGACGACCTCCCCGATGTAGCTCCTGCCGTCCTTCAGGGTGACTTCGACCCGGGTGGCCTCTGCGATGACGTGGTTGTTGGTTATTATCAGCCCGTTCCTCCCGATCACGACTCCCGATCCCTGCCCTTCCAGTGGCACGACGCCGTAGGGGAACCTCCTCTCGAGCCTCTTGCTGCTGATGCTCACCAGGCTTTCGCTGACCTTCTCCACCGCGCCGGTGACCTTCGACTCCAGATCGGTCATCTCCAATTCATCTCACCTCTGGAGACCCCAGCTCGACTTCCGAGTGGGGGTGATCTTCACTCCGACGTTCGAACCGTTTCTGAAGGGCTCCGCGTAACCTCTCAGCTCGATGCCGCGCGGCCTCCAGGGGCTCGTCGACTGGAGGTCGTCCACGACGAAAGCGACGCGGTTGTTCTTCATGATGTTGCGGAACTTTAGCGACTTCCCGGGGTTGAATCCCCCGAAGTAGATGCTCGTGCCGTCGAACCTGTACGCCACAGGAACCACGTGAGGCTCCTGCTCATCCGACACAGTGGCGATCCTGCCCAGGACGTTCTCTGCGAGGTACTCAGCCTCCGCGTCTGTGAAGCTGACGCGGCCTCTTGACTTGATTCCGTTCTCGTCTTCGGATTCGAGCCCTTCCATGCCTGACCTGTTCGCGGTCACGTTTATATATCTGGTAGTCCAGCGCTACTTAGTAGGTATCACAAAGTTGAGTAAGTCAACGCAGCTAGACCAGGAGGTCCTCGACTCCTGCAAACTCGTGCACGCCGCCTGGAACGAGCTTACCAGGACCTGGACGCTCCCCACGATACACTCGCTGGGACTTCAGGAGCCGGCAAGGTTCAACGAGCTGAAGAGGAGGATCGGCGGGATCAGCGCGACTTCGCTCGCCGAGAGGCTGACCCAGCTGGAGAAGTTCGGGATCGTTCAGAGGAAGGTCTTCCCGGAGACGCCGCCGAGGGTCGAGTACTCCCTCACCGTGAAGGGCCACGAGCTCCACAAGGTCCTGGGCGACCTCGCCGATTGGGTGCAGCGGTGGGCGGGAAAAGAGCCCAACAGCAAAGAGTTCGTAATCCCAAGATAGCTTGCGGCGCCCGATTCTTCGGATAGGAGACGCCGGCCGGAAGGGCAAGGGCGTCTTCGCCGTGTCGGAGATCGCCGGAGGCACCGTGGTGGTGAGCTACCGCGGCCGGGAGAAGTGGGTTTGGGACATCCCGAAGCGCCTCTGGGAGAGATGCCTCCAGGTGGACTACGACAGGTACGTCGTCCCCTCGAGGGGGTCCTCAGGCTGGTACATCAACCACTCCTGCTCCCCGAACTGCGGAATCGCGGGGGAGCGGGACATAGTTTCGTTGAGGAGGATACTGCCGGGCGAGGAGCTGACCTTCGACTACTCTGCCAACGTGGGGTGGGAGGGCTTCGCGATGGAGTGCCGTTGCGGTGAGAAGGAGTGCAGGGGGACGATCAGGAGCTACTGGAACCTGAGCGACCCGATGAGGAAGAGGCTGGGAAGCAGCGTCTCAGCCTACTTGCTTCGACCCAAATCCCTTAGAGAAGTTAGGACGAACTAGTCTTTTCGCGGGCACGGGAGGTCCGGTAGACGAGGAGCCCCAGGAGGATTGCGACCAGGACCGGGACGAGTATGACGACGGCCTCGAGCGGCTCCCCGAGCCCCCTTGGGACGCTGGGCTGAGGCGCCGAAGCGGCTCCGCTCGCGCCGGACGTGGTTACGGAATTGGCGACGGCCGGGCCGAAGATGGCATCGAGGTTCGAGGGGGGCAGGGCCCTGGAGGACGATTCGGTGGTTGTGACAACAATTGTTGTAACGGAGCTAGGCGGGGATGTCGAAGAAGCCTCGGTCGTCGTCGAAGTCATGGTCTGGTTGCCGACGTACGCCGGGACCGAGTTCGACGTGGCCGAGGATGCGATCGAGTAGGTAGCTGAAGTCTCGGTGCTCGCCATGGACACCGTGCTGGTTATGGTGCTCACGACAACGGTGGTCCGCGGCGTCAGGCTGCCGTTTGCAGCCGATGCGGGCGAGCGGGAAAAGGCCGCGTAGTTCGCGGAGGCCACTATGGCGAGGGCGAATACGAGCCCGACGGCTATCCCGACCGCAAAGCGCTTCCTCTGCATGCTCATTGTATGTAGTCCCCTGTGGCGTAATTAGTTCTAGTCATCAGAACGGCTTCCTCCTCCAGACCCTCCAGGCCTCGTACCAGAATATGCCCGCCCCGCCGAGGCAGCCGATGAGCGCGTACAGGTCCAGGAAGCCGTAGTTGGTGAGAAGGTAGGCCGCCGCTATGGTCGTGAAGAAGGCGGCGTAGAAGCCCAGCCTGGGGAGGGTCAGTCCCGCGATATTCACGAAGGAGTGGAGGATCCCGCTGTCGACCTTCCGGGTGAGCACGTACCTCTCGAACTGGTCCTTCTCGACTATGTTGAGGCTGATCAGCTTCTCGAGGTGGTGAAACGCCACGCTGGGGCTTGAGAAACCCAGCTCCTTCTGAATCTCACGGACGCCCATGGCTTTGCCGTTCCGCAGGAGATAGAGGTAGACCTGAAGCGTCTTCCCCCTCAGCTCGTAGTCGACTCGGTCCCTGCTCACGGACTCGGCCATCCTGCCATTACCCCTCCCGACCAGAATTAAGGCCTTTGTCGCCCTGCTCGTGAGGGGTGTTCGCGAACCTAGAACAATATCGGGACGTTTTCGGATGAGACGCAAGCCGCCGCATCGCCGATAGCAGGGTTCGCCGGGACCGTCGGGGACCTCTTAGGTGTCCTCGAAGGGATGGCAGAGGTCGCGGCGGTCGTGGTGCCCGTCGGGCTGGTCCTCTATGCGGTAATCGCGCCCCTCAGGCGTAAGCCGCGGGCCAACCCGGAGGTCAGGCCGAGCTCGGGGGCGTAGGCGAAACGGCGGTCTCCTTCTTGTGCTTCCTGTAGTAGAAGTACACGATGGCGGGTCCCGATATCAGGAATATCGCCACGACGACCAGCACGAGGTAGGCGAGCAGGTTGGCCGTGCCCGGGCTGATGAGCAGAGCGCTCAGCGGGCCCAGCGGAAGAGCCGACAAGTCGGAGACCCGGTAGGGGACGGTTTATAGAAACGTTGCGCTCCAGACCGACTAGTTCATATTCACCCTGGGCCGCTCTTCCATGACCTTGGGGAGCTCGAACGTCTCGCCGGTCGAAGTGATGAGGTCGAACCGCGTGATCGCGGTGGTCGGGGCCTCGAAGAACCCGGAGAAGGACGCCTACACCGTGCCGGCATATCTGAAGGAGCATGGTTACACGGTGGTGCCCATCAATCCAACCGCGGACACCATACTCGGCCAGAAGTGCTATCCGAGCCTCCGTGAGCTGCCGCCGTCGGTCGCATCGAGCATCGAAGTCGTGGACGTGTTCAGGCCCAGCGATGAGCTGCCCGAGATCGCCCGCCAGACGGCGGAGCTTCGCGGAAGGAGCGGCAGGCCGGTGGTGTTCTGGGCCCAGCTGGGGCTGGAGAACGACCAGGCGAAGAAGCTGCTGGAGCAGGAGGGGATCCCCTACGTCATGAACGCCTGCATGCGGGTCGTCCACCAAATCCATCTGGCCAGCTCAGCCTAGGCCTTCGCAGCTCTAAGGTAGTTCGCGACCGAGTCCTCGTTGTTCTCCGTCTCCAGGAAGACGGGCACGTTCCTCTGCTTGGCCGCCTTGAAGGAGACGAACATCCACTCGCCCGTCTCCAGCTGGGCGGAGCGCTCCAGAACCTCGTAGGGCAGGGCGAAGGCGTCGGCGATGACCATCCTGTCGTACATCCTCGGGAGGGTGCTGACGAAGTAGCTGTGAAGCTGCTGCAGGGCGTTGACGTTCAGGCGGGCGACCCTCTGGGTGGCCAACCAGCAGTGCACCCTGTACTTCCTCCCCTGCCTGAGCAGCTGCTCCACGGCCCGGTTTGACTGGGTTGTGAAGTCCTTCGGCGAGTGCTCGTCCGGGATGTACTCCTGCGCCTCGTCCAGCATGACCAGCACCCTCTGCCTGTTCCCGTGCTTCTTCTTCAAGAAGATCAGCCTGCCGATGAGCCTCTGGATGACCTGCCTCGCGTCCATGGGCTCGGGGGCGTAGACTATGTTGAGCCTCGCCGCCGTCCCCATCGCGAGCTGCTCCGCGAGCTTCTCCGGGTTGAGCCCCGTGTGGCTCGAGGGGCCGTAGTCTCCCGTCTCCAACTGCTTGAGGATCAGGTCGATGTCCTTGACCAGCCCAGACATCTGGTGGATGTTCGAATGGAACTCGGTCAGGATGCCGGACAGCTCGCCGGTGCCTTCGGCGTCCAGGTCGGTCAGTCTCGTGCTCGGCTTGAGCCCCCTCTTCTCGTAGAACTCCATCGAAAGCTCGCCCAGGGCCAGCTTTGCCGCGGTGCCGCCCGGCTTGCCGCTCTCCATGGCGTTCTCCAGCAGCTCCTGTATCCAGCCGATGTCCAGCCCGCCCCCTTCCTGGAGGGTGAGCCGCTCGACTCCCCGGGAGTACACTCTCTGCAGCGCCTTCTGGACCGCCTCCCTTCCGGAAGACTCCTCGAGGCTTTCAGGGATCGCCTGGGAGGTGAAGAACTCCTCGGCGCTCTCGATGGACTCCGTCGTGATGACCTTCGAGTCTTCGCCTAGGAGGTCCAGCAGGTTCACGGAGTACTCGCCGGCGATGTCCAAGACGACGACCGAGAGCTCAGGGTCGTCTCTGAGGGCCTTCCTGAGCAGCGTGCTTGCGAGGTTGGACTTGCCGCTCCCGGTGAATGCGAAGAAACCGCAGTGGTAGCGGATCAGGTTTCCCATGCTGACGGTGAACGGTAGTCCGAATCCCGTCATGGTGCCGATCTTCTCGCCGTCGGTTTCACATAGGAACCGCTCGACGGCCTCCTTCGACAGCAGGTGGGCGGGCGAGCCCGGCAGCGGCGCGTGCGGGGCTCTCGAGAACTCCAGCCCTCCGCCGCGGATGGTAGCCACGTACGAAGTCGGGATGGCGTACACGTCGATCCAGGTCTCCTGCGACTTGCCCCAGCTCTCTTTGATCGTGTCCAGGTACTCCTTGCGAAGCAGCGTTGGCATCGAGGCGTCCACCCCCGGCAGCTGGTAGTGGGTGGGGTTGACTCCCACGACCTCGTGGACGAAGTACTTCGTCGCGTCGCCGATCCGCCTTTCGATCGCTATGAAGCTAGGGTAGTAGAGCCTGTCCAGGACCCTGTAGCTGAACTTCGCCTCGACTATCGCGAGGGGGTTCGAGACGGTGAGCTCCCTGCCGTCGCTCCTCGATGACCTGGACTGTATCGTCGTGTGCCTGAGCCTGGCTTCGAACTCCCCGTCCATGTCGTCGAATGCAGGAGCCTCCCGGGTCGTCACCCTGTTCTCCCTCCCGCCCTCATCCGCGACTGCTCGGCCTCCGCGCGCTGCTCCCTGTAGGTGGTAATCAACCCGAATATCTTCTTCCTCCTGGTGACGCCCCCGACCCTCAGGTCGGCCACACCCCTCAGAGAGCTCCTCAGCATCCGCACCTCTGCCTTGACTGCCTTGTCTGCCAGATAAAGAAGCTGATTGTGCCCGAAGGCTTCGAAGACCTCCGGGTTGTCCATGAGCGAGAGCAGATACAACGAGGCGTTGGAGAGGCCGCTCAGCTCTCTTCCCTCGAGGTACGGCTCAATCTCCGAGGCTGTCCCGTTCTCCATGACCACGGCCTTCCTTACGGAGCCCGAGTCGTACCTCTCGTCGTAGATCCTGTCGAAGAGGAAGACCTGCGACCTGATGGCAGGATCGGACTTCAGGCTGCGCAGCTGGAAGAAGGACCTGGCGAAGAGCCTCTCCCTCGAGACCGTCTTCCTGGCGCCGACGAACTTCCCCTGGATGCTGACTATGGTGGAGAGTGCGGAGTCGTAGCCCTTGGTCCTCCAGGGGGTCTTCAAGGACGGATTCTCCGAGCTCAGGATCGTCAGGAAGGCCCTGTCGTTCTTCAGCCGGGGCGGCGGCGCGACGAGGCTGATGAAACCGTTCTCGGAGGAGAGCGGGATCACCGCCCTGGAGATGTCGGTCGCCGTGGTGTCCTTGGCGACGCCTATGACGAGGACGTGGCTCTCACGGGCCCGGCTGTGCAGAAGCTCGAGGAGGAAGAGGGAGAGCGTGTTCACGTCGAGGATGGTGAGGTACTCGTCGCCTCCAACGGCGAGCGGATGCCGCCTCGCCTCGAAGACGGACCGGGAGTACTCCAGTGCGAGAGAAGAGATCCTCCCCCAGTACCCCGCGGCCTTCTCGTCGAGAGCCAGCCTCGTCGGCGTTCGGTCGGATAGCAGCCTGCCGCCGTAGCGCTTGTCGATTCCGACGAGCCACCTCGCCGCCCGCGCGACCTCCGCGTCCGTCGCGTTGAGTTCCGAAGCGAGCTCGGAGTGCGTCCTCCCGCCGCTCATGAGGTGCCGGAGGACCCTGGTCGCGAGGAAGCGGCGTCTGTTCGGAAGGGGCATCTGCGGCGCTCCGAGCACGAGCCCTAGGTAGATGTCGAGCATGGAGACCTTCCCGCCGCTCCACTTGACCAGCTTGCTGTCGCCCTGCTTCAGGAGGTTTCGAGCGTCCCTTGCCAGCGTCGAGTAGGTCCCGGACATCGGCCTGTCCAGAAGGATCACCTTCGACCCTTCCGAGGCCCTGGCGGCCAGGTACAGCTCGCCGAGCGTCATGAAGGAATTGGGGATCCTCTCCATCGAGTGCTCCAGCTCCAGGTCGATCTCGGGCTCGAGCGAGAAGACCGCCCCCAGGTCCTCCGCCCAGAGCGGTATGGCCGCGCTGGCCGATAGGCTCGACTCTCGCCGCGCCGAACCGAGGTCGAACTCGGTCCTTTCGCCCACCCGAAACGGGCACGAGTAGGCCGCGGCGTTGGCGTAGAAGAGCATCATCTGGAGCCTCTCGTCGAAGTCCATGGAACCGTCGATGCCGGTGGCGGTGTGCTCGCCTTCGCCCAAGAACTCGCGGATGAACCTGCTCGCCGAGCCGGGGTCCAGCTGGGCCGTAAGTCCCATCAGGTCCTTTCGGCCCACGAACGCGTCTGCCCTTTCCTCGAACCTGGCGACAAGGTCCCTTGTCTGGGCCGAGAGCTCTTCGGCAATCCGGCTGGACATGCTTCCACCGTCTCCCAGTCCCTGCCCGTTAAAAGCCACCATGCCTCGAAGTTCGAGACGAAGCCCCGGGTATATCTTAATAAGCGGAAGGGGGACTTTTCGAACCGTTGAAGCTCAGGCTGGAGCACGCGCTCCCTAGGCGCCTGCGGTACGCCAAGGTGTACTTCGAGGCCGGGGCTGCCTCTCTCTCCTTCTCCATGGACGGGTCGACCGCGAACTGGCGGGCCAGCATAGGCCGGAGGAGGGCCGATCAGCTGGAGCTCTCCGACAGGGAGTACGCCAGGTTCAGGGCATCCACCCCGGCGGTGGAGATGCTCGACGACGACGGAGAGGTCGTCGTGGTGAGGAACGCCGACGGATACGAGGAACGGTGGAAGAGGCCGCAGTGGGTCCTAATGGGCCTGAGGAAGAGCAGGCACGGCGAAAACGTGCCGACGGCCGGGCCCTAGCGCCCTCCGTTAGCAGTTCCGTGCTAATAGACACCGACTTGCAAACACACCTTAAATCTTGATGCCAGGGTTTTTCACTCTGGATGGAAAGTGTGCTTCTGCTCCCCGCTGACGGGCTAGACGCAGCTGAAAAGATAATCGATTCAGCTGAGAGCAGAGGGGTCTCCGTAAGGCTCCTTGGAGGCCTGGCTTTCAAGTATCTCTGTCCGAGCACAAAGGAGGAGAGGTTCTACCGCAAGAACAAGGACATCGACCTGGCCGGAAGGCGCGAAGACGTCAGGGAGATCATGAAGGTCATGGAGTCCATGGGCTACAAGCCACGGGAGATCTTCAACAAGCTCAGCATGGGCCAGCGCCTGATCTACTACGACATGGTGAACAAACGCCGGGTCGACATATTCCTGGACGAGTTTGCCATGTGCCACAAGCTGGACCTCAGGCAGTGCCTGCTGCCCGGGACCTACACCATCCCCATAACCGACCTCGTGATGACGAAGCTCCAGGTGGTCGAGATGACCGAGAAAGAGCACCTCGACCTCATCGCTGCCTTCCGGGACTTCGACGTCACCGCGGACGACTCGGGGATCAGCGGGAAGAGGATAGCGCGGGCCTGCTCGAAGGACTGGGGGCTCTACACGACCTTCGCGAAGAGTCTGGCGAAGATAGAAGCGAAGGCCGAGTCTCTCCAGAACCAGGACAGGGACCTCGTCGCCGCGCGTGTCGGCAGGCTGAAGAAGATGATGGAGGAGGAGCCCAAGAGCCTCTCCTGGAGGGTCAGGGCCAGGATAGGGGAGAAGGCGAAGTGGTACGACCTGCCGGACTCTGACGTGGACCAGATGCTGGACTAGGCCCTCTGAATCTTGATTATCGCTCCGCCGAGCCCGCCGACCAGGTAGTAGAGCTTCGAGCTGGAGAAGCGGACGTCGTCCGAGACACCCGCTATCGTGCTTTCGATGACCTCGATTCTGGACTCGGCCTCCACGGAGACGGTCACCGGCGACCCCTTCCTGAGCCCCGCCCGGTCGCACATCTGCTTCGAGAGCGTCAGTCCCTCGTCCGCGTCGTCGAACCTGACGTCGACCCGTTCGCCCTCGAAGGACGAGGAGCCGACGTAGCCCTTGCCCGCGAACGAGGAGACGTCGACCACAAGGATCACGTCATGACCCTCCGGAGGCTGCCTCGGGGGAGCGCTACTCTTCTTCGGGTGAGTCTTCTTCGAGGTCGACTTCGATCTCCTCCTCGACGATCTTCTCTCCTCCCTCGCCTACGAGGTCTTCTATGGGGTACCAGTGTTTCTTCCGGTCGAGCGAGGGCATTTCGACCTCGCAGAATCCCGCCAGGGTGGTGCCGGTGAGCAGACCGCGGTTGCCTTCAACTGGAATGGAGACCTTCCGGACGTCCACGGACTCCTCGCCGAAGACGGCTTCGCGTTTGGCGTTCACCTTCACCTTGACGCCTTTCGCCGGTCTGATTTCCAACTTTGGCCGCGAGCCGGGCGACGGGCTACTTAAAGTCTCAACGACTGGACGTCCTGCATGACCCTCCGGACCTCTTTCGCGAGGTGCGCGAGGCCTGCGGGCTCCCTCCTCTTCATCACGAAGGACGAGGCGAGGAGCGCCACGCCCGGGATGTCCGTGATCGGATCGGGCGACGCCACCAGCACGGCTCCCACCTTCCTCATCCCACCGTACACAGACTTGGGCTTGACGACCTGCTGGACGGAGCTTCTCAGAGGCTGTGACCGCAGCACGCCTGCTACGCCGGTCCTGTCATCGGCGACCCTCGAGATGGAGTCCACAGACGAACCGACCAGGATCGAGCAGCGCTTCGCACGCAATCTGCCACTCGATTCTCGGCGACCCAGATTAATCAGGGTGGTCAAATGTGCTTGCCGCTCGGCTAAAACTTGTGGCCGCTCGCTATCAGGCTACGGGTCGGCAAATTAATTACCTGGGGGCTCGCGAGCGGGGCGTTGCCGCGACTCCTAACGGGCGAAGAGGTCAGAGAGGCGCTTCGAAAGCTTGACGGATGGACCCAGAAGGGGAAGTTCATCGTCAAGGACTTCGAGTTCGCGGAGTTCATGGACGGCATTCGCTTTGTCAACGCCGTCGCCGAGGTCGCCGAGCGTCTCGAGCACCATCCGGACGTCAGGGTGAGGTACACGAAGGTGACGTTGTCCCTGCAGACCCACTCAGCCGGCGGAGTCACAAGCTGGGACCTGCAGCTGGCCAGGGCCCTGGACAGGCTGGAAGCGAAGACCGTCTCGGCCAAGTCGTAGCGGACAGAGTCTCCCGCACGGCGCAATCGCCGCCCCCGGCTCCGATGACCTCCGGAGAGGCCATCCGAATCGGATCCGCCTCGCAATTCAATCCTGGAAAATTTATATACAACACGTAGTTGTATACCTGCCAGTGTATTTCTATGTCAACAACTGCTATACCAGCTGTTACACAATCTGGTCAGCCCGTACTAATCCTTAGGGAGGGCTCGACTCAGAACAGGGGCAAGGAGGCCCAGAGGAACAACATCGCTGCCGCGAAGCTGATCGCAGAGATCGTGAAGACTTCGCTCGGCCCGAGAGGCATGGACAAGATGCTCGTCGACTCGCTCGGCGACGTTACGATAACCAACGACGGGGCAACCATGCTGAAGGAGATCGACGTCCAGCATCCCGCGGGGAAGATGTTGGTCGAGGTCTCCAAGACCACCGACAACGAAGTCGGAGACGGCACGACGTCCGCCGTGGTGCTGGCAGGCGCGCTCCTTGAGAAGGCCGAAGAGCTCCTCGACCAGGACGTCCATCCTTCGATCATAGTGGACGGCTACACCAAGGCCGCGAAGAAGGCCTCCGAGGCCCTCGCGGATGTGGCAGAGAAGATCAAGCCGGAAGACCGCGATTGGCTGGTCAAGGTCGCCCGGACGAGCATGCAGACCAAGCTCGTGTCCCGAGAAGCCGAAGACCTGGCCGAACTCGTCGTCGACGCCATACTCGCCATCGCCGAGAAGGTCGACAGGGGCTTCCGCGTCGACATCGACAACGTGAAGGTCGAGAAGAAGCCTGGTGGCTCTCTCAAGGACACCAAGCTGGTGAAGGGCATAATTCTCGACAAGGAGGTAGTCCACTCGGGCATGCCGAAGCGCGCGGACAACGCCAAGATCGCGCTGGTGAGCGCCCCCTTCGAGATAGAGAAGACCGAGTTCGACGCCAAGCTCAACATAAACGACCCGTCCATGATGAAGAAGTTCCTGGACGAGGAGACGAAGATTCTGAAGGGCATGGCCGAGAAGGTCGCCGAGGCCGGGGCCACGGTCGTGATATGCCAGAAGGGCATCGACGACATCGCCCAGCACTACCTCGCAAAGTCCGGCATCCTGGCCGTCAGGAGGGCGAAGGAGAGCGACATGAGCAAGCTGGCGAAGGCGACGGGCGCGAGGGTGGTCAACAACTTCGAGGACCTCTCTTCGAAGGACCTGGGCTTCGCCGCGGTGGTAGAGGAGAGGAAGGTCGAGGAGGACAAGTGGGTGTTCATCGAAGGCTGCAAGAACCCGAAGGCCGTCTCGATCCTCGTGCGCGGAGGGACCCAGAGAATAGTTGACGAAGGCGAGCGCTCTCTGCACGATGCGCTCTCGGTCGTGAAGGACGTCGTCGAGTGGCCCGCCGTGGTGGCCGGAGGGGGCGCAGCGGAGGCCGAAGCGTCGTACCACGTGCTGAAGTGGGCCGAGAAGCTCTCGGGGAGGGAACAGCTGGCGGCTCAGAAGTTCGCCGAAGCGCTCGAGTCGATACCGATCGCGCTCGCGGAGAACGCCGGGATCGACCCTATCGACGCGCAGGTGGAGTTCAGGGCCAAGCATGCTGCGGAGGGCAAGTGGTTCGGGATAGACGCCGCGTCGGGCAAGATCCGCGACATGTACCAGCGCGAGGTATTCGAGCCACTGGCCGTGAAGGAGCAGATGATAAAGTCGGCCACGGAGGCGGCGTCGATGCTCCTCCGCATAGACGACGTGATCGCCGCTGGCAAGCAGAAGGAGTCGAGGCCGCCGCCAGGAGCCGGAGGCATGGGCGGCGAACCCGGCGAATTCGACTAGTCGCCAAGAAGATACGGGCCGTTGCAGACCAGGCGTCCGGTATCGGGCGCCTCTGCCACTGGCCGCCACCCACTCAACCGAACTCTTAAAATAAGAATCGGGTCGGTTTTTTGACCGTGCGAGCTGCTGGCGAGAAGGCAACCTCTCAGAGAATCCTGCTCGCAGCGGCCAGGCTGTTCGCGGAGAAGGGTTTCTCAAACGTCTCGATAAGGGACGTCTGTCGGCAGAGCGGCACGACCGCGCCGGTGATCTACTATCATTTCGGGAGCAAAAGAGGGCTCTTCGAGGCCGTGGTCGGAGAGAAGATCTCGATCCGCGGGTTCGTCGATGCCCTGGCGAAGGTGGCCGCCAAGGGGAGAGCGGTGGAAGGGCTGGAGGGCTTCGTCGACAGCTACCTGTTGCACTTCCCCACGGAAGCGTTCGAGCCGGGCCTCTACCTGAGAGACAAGGCCACGTTGGACAGGCACACGGCCAAGACGATGAGCGCGGATCTCGACAGGATCCACGACATCGCCACCAGGCTGGTCAGAAGGGGGATCGACTCGGGGGAGTTCAGAAAGACCGATGCCGGGCTCGCCGCGGACTGCCTGCTGGGGATGCTGAACAGGGTCATCTTCCAGGGCATCCACTTCTGGAAGGTCTCCGACAAGGAGGCCTACGGAAGGTACGTGACCGACTTCTTCGTCAGGGCCCTGCGGTAGGTCGGACGAGTCTCGGCGCCGCTAGAGGCCTCGGACGTAGTCTTCGAGCTCCTTTCTGTACATGCTGCGAGGGGGGAAGCCTATGCTGCACAGGTATGTCGAGAACCCTAGGCGCTTTTTCTCGTCCTTGATCTTCTTCTGGAGCCCTCTGATCTCCTGACCGACGACCGCGTAGCTCGTCGCGTAGCCCGGGAACATCCCTTCGTGGGCCGGGAAGAGCTGGAAGTAGATGCTGCTCCTGGGCACCCCGGTGTAGCGGTTGGCCCAGTCCACGAATTCCATGAGGCCCTGCTTCCCGGAGTTCACCCTTACGTCCCCGACGACCCTTAGGAACCTCACGAGGCGCCAGCGCCTCGTCCAGAACTCCAGCTCCATGTTGATCAGCCTGAGCCCCCCGAACTTCTCCATCAGGTCTGCGTAACCGCGCTCGGCCCGGGTGAGCCTTGGCTTTCCCTCCAGGCGCTTTGAAGCCTCGAAGAACTCGAGCTCCCGATTGAAGGAGAGGCCCTCGGTTATCGGCCCTGCCAGGAGCGAGGTGTGAACGAGCTCCAAGGGCCCGAGTTTCCGGACGAAGCCCGTGACGCTGTTCGAGTGGTGGACGCAGTGGCCGTACTCCTCGTGGACTAGAAGATCCAGCAGCGCCGAGACCGAACGGTCTGGGTCCCGGTTGGGGTCGGTCGTCTGGAAGAATATCTGGAACGGCCTCTTGGTGAACGTGTCGAAGAACTGCGCGGCGCCGGTTGGCATCGTGCCCGTGAGGTAGCCAGGCGTCTCGATCACCCTGGTCCGGTACTTCGGGTTTATGCCGTGTACGTCCTCGTTGACGAACCGCTCCACGACCTTCCTTATGCTCTGGGTGGTCTTCACGAGCCGCTTCGGATCGAGCTGCATGCGGGCGTTGATCTTGCCTTCGACCACTTCGGGATCCGGTTCGCAGCCGAAGTGCCTGGCGAGCCGCTCTGTGATCTTCTTGTACCGTGGAAGCTCCTCGTCTATCCATGAGATCGCCTTCTCCTCCAGTTGCCTTGGCGTCTCGTCGTAGTCCATGCCATCCCTGAGGGCCCTTTCGTAGAACCTCTCTCTTCCCAGGCTGAACCCGTATTTCGAGAACACCTTCTCGATGTTTTCGAACTCGCCGCTGCCGAACCCCTCGAGCTCGAAGAGCTTCACGAAGGCGGCCGCCTTGGCCTTGAGGCTGTCGCACTCCTTCCTGAGCTCCTTGCTCCTGGTCTCCTTCTTCACCGCGTCCAGGATGCCGATCACTCCGTCCAGTCGATAGAGCGTCAGCGCCTTGACCCCGCTGGGAACCTCTTTTCCCTCGAACCTGAGACGGGTCGCATCGAGGGCGTCGGACCCGGACCTGAGGAGCGAGATCAGGTGTTCCTCGTTGACGCCTTCCTTGGCCAGGTGGATGAAGATCGAGTTGAGGATGTCGTCCATGACCAGCTGGGGCTCGTCGAGGTCCAGCTTGGTGAGCATGGCGTCGAGCACCTTCCTCTCGATCACTGCCGCGCTCCGAGCCTTCAGGGCCCTGACCCTCCTCTTGGCCGTCGCGAGGTTCTGCTTCGACGGTATGAACAGCCTCCCCGCGTTCTCGTCGAATCCCATCAGGTAGGCGTCTGACGGCCACAGGGCCTTGTAGAGTTCAATCACATCCTCCTCCGTCTTGCTGGGCACGCCCGCGCGAGAGCGGCCAGGATTATATTAACTCGCCACGTCCAGCGGCTTGAACTTCTCCACCGTTTCGGCGAGCTCCTTCTGGAGGCGCTTCTTCCACGCCTCGAAGCCCGCGGGCGACTCGGGGTACTCGAGGTTGATGCCCACGAGCCTGGAGCTCATCCCCACAGTATACTGGAGCCCTCTCGCGAGCGAAAGCTGGTTCAGGATTCTGAACCACATCGCCGGGTTCGCGAACCGCGTCCGGTTGAACTCCGGGTGTTTCCTCTCAGTGATCGACTGGACGTCCTCGTCTGACAGGAAGTGCTTCATGCCGTAGTTCATCTGCTCGTCGGTGACCGTCTGGAGGTAGCGCCTCAGGACCTCGAAGCTCGCCATCGGGTAGCCGTGGGTCCTCATGTAGTCGACGTTGTACTTCCACATCCCGGCCTCGCTCGTGTCCCCGGCCTCCAACGCCTCGGCGACCACTCTTCCGAGGATCGTGCCGCCGTAGATCGAGGGGCTGATCCCGCCCGCGTCTATCGGGCGCGGCATCCACGCCGCATCCCCCACGATGGCCAGACCGTCCGCGACCATGCAGTCGTTGTGGCGCCTGACCGGGACCTGCCAGTTGCCTTTGGTGTTGCCCGAGTCGGCGTCTCCCGCCGGCTGCCTCGGGTTCTTTATCACCGGGTTGTCGGCGACGTACTTGTCGATCAGGCTCTGCAGGTTGTCGTTCAGCCGGAACCTCCTGTTCCTCCTGTCCAGCCCCGACTTCGACACTCCGAGGCCGATGTTGGTCTTGTTCTTGCCCTTCGGGAAGACCCAGGCGTAGCCCGCTGGCGCGATGAACTGGTCCAGGTGGATTATGCAATAGTCTGGAGAGAAGTAGGCCGGGTCCTCCTTTGCAGGGTCGAACTCAAGTATGTACCTCCCGGTCCCGACCACGTCGTCCATGTCTATCTCCTTCTCTATCTTAGAGCCAATCTCGAGGAAGCGCCTGAGGGTCGAGGACGACCCCGTCGCGTCCACGACGACCTTGGCCGTCAGCTTGAAGGTCGAGCCGTCGCTCCTCCTGCCGGCCACTCCGTTGACCCGGCCGTTGTCGTATACGAGCCTCTCCGCGGTCGCGCCATACATGAACTCGGTCCCGAACTTCTTCGCGTCGTTCACCTGTCTCTTGGGCGCGAGCTTCCTGTTGAACAGGAACCCCTCTCCCTCGAAGAGGACCTTGGTCTTCCTGTCGGGCGAGTACAGGTATACGCCCTTGACCGGGTGTTCGAGCTCCGGAGAGCCGTATCGTATGCCGACGTGCTCCGCCAGGTAGTCGAGGCTGCGTTTGCTTGTCGCGTCGCCGCAGGTCCAGCCGTTGTGCGTCTTCTTCCCGGGTTCGCTTTCCAGGTTCCTGTCGACCACAAGCACGCTGGCGTGCTGCTTGGAGCTGTGTCCGATGGAGGCGGCAGTGATGAGACCTGCCATGCCGCCGCCTGCTATGATCACGTCATAGTCAGTCTTGGAACTCGTGCATCTCCCCGCCGCAGGTTTGAACGTCACCGAGGCACTATCTAAGCTCTTTTCCCCGCCCCGCGAAGAACGGCCCCGAGAGCAGGGGAAGGGCAGGGGCCGGGGGACGTCGCTGTCGCTGGTTGTCCTGCATTGTAGGAAAAGGAGGGAAAAGGCCGTCCGGCCGGGCGCCGGGCAGCCTTTGTGCGTCTACCCGCTTGAGCTGTAGATGGACTCGCCAGACGAGTTGGGAACGTCGGGGAGAGACTCGTTGATCCTCTTCTCCGCGATGGCCGCGGCCTCGGAGAGAATCTTGTTGGCCTCGTCGCTGTTCTCCGCCATGTAGAAGTTCGTGCCAGTAATCTGGCCGACGTCCGCCATGATGGAGTTCAGCTGGGCGCCGATCTCGCCGAGGGTGCTCTGAGCGTCAGGCATCGCCTCGCCGAGGGTCGTCCTCACGCTTCGGATCACCCCGATCGCCGGAGCGATGGTCGCCGCGAAGTCGCCCACGTCCGTGACAGTCTGCAGCCTGGTCGTTATCTGTTCCAGAGCGATCTTGGACTGCGTGACTATCTTCTGCATCTTCCTGACTTCCGCCAGCTCGTTGGAGTAAGCCTTGCTCGACTCTTGGTCGTGCGCCTGGACGGCCGTCACGGTCTTCTTGAAGATGGAGTTCTCTCGCTGCTTGAGCCTGTTGTTGGCTGCGTCAAGCCGGTTGATCTCTGCCGCGAGCTGCTGGGTGGCCTTCTGGATCTGCGGCTTCAGCGGCTGCGGGCCGCGAACCGCCTCCCTGGTCCTCTTCGCGAAGCTGTCCGTGTTGTCCTGGGTCTTCCATTGCTTCTCGAACTTGCTCAACGTGAATTCTAGCCGTGATATCGACGCAGCTGATGATGACCAATGATAGCAAGAATGGTTGATGCTGTGGTGAAAGTTGGTTTACAATCCGCCGCGGGAGGTCAATGACACCGTCGAGCTGTCGTCCGTTGAGCCGCGAGCAGAGCGGTGGGCGGCTCGTCTGGCCGCCCAAGAAGGAGGTTCTGCAGAGGTTGTACGTGGACGAGCGCATTTCCGCGGCGAAGATCGACTCCTGTTGGGGCCTAAACTACCGGTCCGCTTCGACCGGCCAATAGTTCAAACCCCAATATATCATGGGGATGTCGGCGATGTGCACGTTCCTCAGGAGGTGCGGGAGGACCCGCATGTTCTTGAAGCTGGGGGTGCCGATCTTCAGCCTGTAGGGCCTCGGCGAGCCGTCGCTGATGAGGTGGAAGCTCATCTCCCCCCTGCCAGCCTCGGTGCGCACGTAGACCTCGCCGGGAGGGACCCGGGGCTGCGGCCCGAGCTTCAGCCTGACCGGTCCCGGTGGCATCTTCTTTATGACCTGGCGGATGATCTTGACGGACTCTCTCATCTCCAGGGCCGTGACGTAGGCCCTCGACCAGCAGTCGCCCGCGTTGAGGGTCGGTATGTCGAACTGGAAGTCCGGATAGGCGCTGTAGGGTTCGTCCCGCCTTACGTCGTGCTTGACCCCAGAAGCGCGCAGCACGATGCCGGTGGCGCCCAGGCGGATCGCGTCCTCGCGCGACAGCACCCCGACGCCCTCGGTCCTCTCCAGGAGGATCGGGTTCCTGAAGAACATCTTGTCGTACTCGTCGAGGCGCTTCTCGAACCAGTCGCAGGTCTTCAGCACCTTGTCTCCGAGCCCCTCCGGCATGTCGTTGCGGACTCCGCCGGGGATCGTGTAGGCGAACGTCACCCTGGCCCCTCCGATGCTCGCGGCGAGGTCGATCCAGAAGTCCCGGTCGCCCATGCCCCAGGTGATCATCGTCGTGTGGCCCGAGAAGAGCCCGAAGATGGCCAGGTAGTACATGTTGGAGATTATGCGGTTGAACTCCGCCATCAGGACCCTGAGGTACTCCCCTCTGGGAGGCACCTTGTTGTTCATGAGCTCGTCGACGGCCAGGGCGTAGGGGAACAGTATGTTCGAGCTGTCGTGTATGACCGGCCGCTCGAGGTGGGGCACGTTCTGGGTGTAGTTCCTGTACTCCGCCATCTTCTCCTCTCCCCTGTGGACGTAGCCGGGGTCGGGCTCGACCCTTACCACGAAGTCGCCGTCGAGCCAGAGCCTCAGACGGAAGTGGCCTGCGCCCGGGTGCTGGGGGCCGAGCGAGACGGACATTATGCGGTCAGAGTCCGGAGAGTACTCGGATTCGACTGTCATGGTCATCTCCCCGGAGAAACGTAGTCCTTGCGCAGAGGCGGGAGGTCGTTCCAGTCCTCGGGGAGGAGAAGGTGACCCTGGTTGGGGTGCCCCTGGAAGTTGATCCCGAACATCTCATGGGTCTCTCTCTCCTGATAGTCGGCCCCGAGCCAGACGTCGATCAAGGAAGGGACGACAGGGTTGTCCCTGGCCACCCTCTCTGCCAGGGCCAGGATGAAGTCCTCGTAGCCCGGCCTCGAGACGCTGCCGACGAAGTAGATGACCTCGAACTCGTTCTTCGCTATCCAGTCGACGCCGCTCACGGCGCTGATGTGGTCGAAGCCGAGCTCGTCTCTCACGAACGAGCCCAGGGCTTTGAGATCGCCCGGCTGGGCCGTCACCTTGAGCCTCCTCTCCCTGGCGTAGTCCACCCTGACCGCCTTGAACCGGGAGGTTATCCGTTCGGCCAGCTCGTTCGCCCTTACGGCGCTGGGCTTTGGCAGCGGGGGAGCGGCCGCCTGGGGAGCCGGAGCGGGTCTCGGAGGACCCGTCACGGCCGGTTTCGGTTGCGGTGCTCCTTGCTGGCTCAACTGGGGACTACGCTCCGCTGAGGCTTGGGAGTCTTCTGACCTTTTCCTGGAGCAGGACTATCCCCTGGAGAACCGCCTCCGCGCGAGGGGGGCAACCGGGGATGTAGACGTCGACCGGGATGATGTCGTCGATGCCCCTCAGGACGTTGTAAGAATCGAAGTAGAGCCCGCCGGTTATTGCGCAGGCTCCCATGGCTATGACCCACTTCGGCTCGGCCATCTGGTCGTAGACCATCTTCAGGCGGGGGGCGAGCTTCCGCGTGATCGTCCCCATCACGATGAGCAGGTCGCACTGGCGGAGCGAGCCGAAGGCCTCAAGCGCGCCGAAGCGCTCCATGTCGAACCTGGACCCCGCCGCCGCCCCCACCTCGACCGAGCAGTTGTGGACGGTCGCGTTCGAGACGAGGTACGTGTTGTCGGTCGTCTCCAGGTTCATTACCGGTCCCGAGTAGCTCACTTCGGAGATGCTTCGTATGGGGACTGCGACGAAGTCCTGTCCGATCGAGAAGTCAGCCGTCTTTCTCTCTGAGGTCAGCACGCTTACTTCATAGGCGTCGTGCGTCTTCACCGTTCGTCCCATGACACTGGAGACCCCGCCACGGCGCCCGAGCGAAACCCTGGCGAACTCGCCGAGTCTAGCGTAGGCAAGCTGGAGCTGCAGGGCCAGGACCTTCGAAGTCGTGTCCGCCCTGGCGAACACCGGGCCTCTCGGGTCGGTTGTCTCGCTTCCGTCTCCATCGAGGTAGCCGCGAATGAACGCCTTGAGGAGTCCTGTGTCCGTGTGGTACAGGAGGAAGTCGGGGATCTTCTTGTTCTCCGCCAGGTGCCCGCACCACTCCCTCAGCGCCCTCGCCAGGATGCTTGACGAGAATCGTACGACCGTTGTCGTCTCCCTGGCCTTCACGGACGGGAAGTACCCAAGCGACTCCGCGATCTCCTTGACGCGGCGCACCAGAGGCCCCTCATCGTGGCCGAAGGAGAAGTACACGTCGTGATTTCGAGTAGTCCAACCCTCGGCGGCGTAGATCCCCAGGAGCCATGCGGTATCGGCGTTCAGCGGGAACGAGAGAGGAGGGTTTTCCCCGCGGCCTCTCACAATATTCACGCCTCTTCGGGTTGCATTCGGACCCAAGTCGATCGACGTCGGCTCGCATTGTCCCTTCAGTCGTGGAATCAGGAGGCAGTCGTGCCTGCCGGTGGGATACAGGAACTTGCCGTCCTCTTTCACCCGAGGGGACGGGACCAGGTCCCGGGCCTGCTTCCAGACTCTGTCGACGGAAAAGGTCCCCTTCCCTCCGCTCATCCTGCGTTCAACGGTGAGGACTGGATGCTCCGGCGTCACGAGAAGTGGCAGCATGCCCCTCCCTGCCAGTCTGATGAGGGTACCTTGGTGCTCTCGGTGAAACGTTCGGGTCACCCTCCCGTGCCCGCTGGCGCCTGCCACTCCATCGCCGACGGCGTATTCGGAGATCGGTTTGTTGTCCCCCAGGATGAGCGTGTCAGGCGGCGTGCAGCAGGCAGTCTCAAGGTGCACGGGCCAGAAGGAGTAGAGACGCCCCCAGTTGGCCAGATACCTCAGAGGGTCCCCGATGGCGTACTGCAGGATGTCGTCGACCTTGCCCACGAGTATCTGGACTGTGCCGTCCTTCGGGACTGCTACCACAGCTCTCTCCTCCCTGCGAGGTAGAGCGCGAAGCCCATGGGGACGAAGAGCATCCCCATGAAGAGCGTAAGGACCCAGTTGGACGAAAGCCCGAGCCCCAGAGGCTTGTAGGCAGCCGCCCAGGCGTACAAGAACATGGCCATGACGTCGAAGACGATGAACATGAGGAGGTAGGCGTAGTACTGCATCATGAAGTGCATCTTGCCGGCCCCGACGGGGACCTGCCCGGTCTCGAACGCCAGGTTCTTTATCGGGTTGGGCTTCTTCGGGGCGAAGAGCTTCGGCACGATCACCACGGGTAGGGTGAATGCGACGCCGACGACGCCCATGATGAACACCGCCCCGATGTCACCGAGGAAGGCCATCAGAGAAATCGCCGAAACCCCTCGACGTATATAAGTATCGGTCGGCTTCAGTCGATTCCGTGGGACTCCTCGGCCTCCTCCCTCAGGAAGCCCTGAAGGAGCTTCTGCTCCCTTAGGAAGTCACGGATCGAGAGGACCCCGAAGAGGGTTCCGTCGTCGTTCTCCACGAGGACGTGCCGGATGTTCATCTCCATCATCAGCCTGGCGGCCTTGGAGAGTGGGTCCGAGCGCTTCACGGTCACGAGCTTCTTGGTGGAGATCGAGTCGAGCTGCTGGCTCGGAGACGTCCCGGCTGCTATGGCTCGGACTATGTCGCGCTCTGAGATGACCGCCTCGGCGCGGACCGGGCTGGCCGTGGAAGCGACGACCAGCAGGCCGACCTTCTCCCGCGCGAAGACCTCGGCCGCCTGCTTGATGGACATGTTGGAGCCGATGGTCACCGGGGTCCTTCTGACGAGAGACTCGACCCTCAGTGCTGGGCCACCGCCGTGGCGAGCCGCTTCTCGATTGGGACGTACTCGAGCCGTGGGGGACCCACGTACTCCGCGCGGGGCCTGATGAGCCGGTTGTCGCCGTACTGTTCGAGGATGTGCGCGATCCATCCCTGCGCTCGGCCCACGGCGAAGACGGGTGTGAAGAGGTAGCTGGGGATTCCCACGTGGTTCAGGGCGAGCCCCGAGTAGAGGTCCACGTTGGGGTACAGGTTCTTCCAGGTCTTCATCATCTCCTCCGTCTTCTCCAGGATCTGGAAGACGCGCCTCTCCTTCTCAGACTTCGCGAAGTCGCGCGCCATGTCCTTGAGTATGCGGGCGCGCGGGTCCATGGTCTTGTAGACGCGGTGCCCGAACCCCGTTATCTTCTGCCTCTTCGCCAGCATGGCGTCCACGTACGACTCCGCGTTCTCCGGGGTTCCTATCTCGATGGTCATCTCGATGACCTTCTCGTTCGCGCCGCCGTGCAGCGGGCCCTTCAGGGCACCGACCGCGCCGGTCACAGCCGAGTAGACGTCCGAAAGGGTCGAGGCGATCACCCTCGCCGCGAAGGTCGAGGCGTTCAGCTCGTGGTCAGCGTGGAGAATCAGGATCACGTCCATGAGATTGGCGTCCTTGGCGCTGGGCTCCTGGCCAGACAGCATGTACAGAAGGTTTGCAGAGTAGCCCAGGTCGTCCCTGGGTGCTATGATCTCTTGGTCGTGCTTGTGCCTGTGGATGGCCATGACGATGGTCCCCATCTTGGCGGCTATGGACAGGGCCTTCTCCTGCTGGGTGTACATCGGGTCGTCGAAGATGCCCAGGGCCGCAACGCCGACCCTCAGGGCGTCCATGGTGTCGCAGTTCGTGGGGAGAGTGGAGATGATGGAAAGGACCTCCTTCGGCACCGGTCTCTTCGAGTTCAGGTCTGAGGAGAAGGAGTGCAGCTCGGCAGCGGTCGGGAGGCGGCTGTTCCACAGAAGGTAAGCTGTCTCCTCGTAGCTGGACTTCGCG
>Ga0335081_10002391_pt1 | contig 29562 bp, 27 predicted proteins | sample Lox_Sample_35_FD_206713 | JGI IMG/M metagenome (GOLD analysis project Ga0335081, IMG submission 206713) | Soil microbial communities from Loxahatchee National Wildlife Refuge, Florida, United States - Lox_Sample_3.5 | ecosystem: Environmental > Terrestrial > Soil > Wetlands | place: USA...
CCTCAATCCCGGCAACCCCGAGGTCCATGGCTGGGCGTTCTTTCGCACCGACAAGAACAAATGGATCGGCTCATGGAACCGTCACGAAGACATCATCCTGCGCGTCAAGCTGAAAGACAGGACTTTGGAATTCCCCTTCTCCCTACCGCCGCCGCAAGAGGACTTCTCTCTTCGGAAGCGTGATGAATAGCGGCCATTGAAGAAGTCAAAAGGCAAAAGTCAAATTGAAGAAGTAGCGTCCGCCCAGGTTCCGAACAGCTTGACCCACGTGGTCGGCCGGTCCTTACTTTTTCAATTTGACTTTTGCCTTTTGACTTCTTTTCTGCTGGCAGCGGCCAGTGCGTGTCTTGCTGTCCACTGGCCACTGCTCAGAAGCGGAAGGTCGGACCCGCCGTCAGTCGAAGATTGTTGCGGGCGCCATTGTCAAAATAGATCTCGTCGCCCACTTCCACACGGATTCCGAAAGGTCCAGCGAATCCTTCGATGCCGGCGCCGGGATAGACGTCAAGCTTTGCGTTCCCGTTACTGACGGCCCCCAGCGAAGTCTGAAAGCCCGAGCCTACACCTGAGTTCGTAGTGTCGAAGCTGATTATGCCTACCTTGCCGGTAGCGAATACTCTGAATGGCCCGGCGCCCGTCTGAAATTTCGGCCCGAACAGCCCATGCAGGATGCGCGTGTTGCTGCGAACGAAATTCACGCCGCCGCAGTTGTCACACGAAGTCGTGTAGCCTCGCGCAAAGTCGTAGGCCATCTCGGCTTCGAGCTGCGTGTATCGATTCATGTCGAATCCCACGCGCCCGCCCGCTCCGACAAAATTCAGGTCCAGGTTGTTCCGGCTTAGCCGGAAGTAGTTTGCGAATACCCCAACTTCTACATGCTCGTTTTCTTGAGCCCAGACCATTAGTGGAGTCATGAGGCCGAACACCAAAGCAACCGTAACCAGAACACGTTTCATTGACTGTCTCCTGTGGATGTTTGCTCCGGGCCCACCTTCCTCGAAAAGGCGCGCCCAGAGCCAACTCAGGACCTCCTGAGTCGCAACTACGATGCGATCCGGTGTGGGCAGGTTGGCAAAACAGGGGCTCAGAACAGGGTTGCTCAGCCAGGCTGCAACCCTGGGAGTAAGGCAACTGGAGCGCGGAGAAGGCTATTGCGGCGGTCCGATCATCACCTGAGTGCGTGGCCAGAAACTCTCACCGTGATCCGCGGGAATAATCGCCAGCACGGTAAATTCGTAAGTTGCCTCGTCGAAGTCTTCGATCTGTAAGACCATGCGATCCTTCTGAAAATGAAACTGCGCCTCTTCCCCAATGGGCAGCAGCACGGGATGCTTGTGGTCCCGGGGCCGAATCCGGTAATACAGTCCTTCCGCCTGCAAGATGTATTCCGGACAGAGTCTCTCTTCCTGCCCGGGCCCCGGTACCTGGGCGCCGAAAATCGCCTTAGCCACGCCGCCACCATCATCCGGCCCGCACCGTACTGTTTCCATGCGCAGCAATTGCCCCGTATGGTTGCGGTGTGATTTTCCATGTAGGACTGGCGCGCTAAGAAAGAGAATCAGAAGGATGAAGAATGCTCGTTTCATGGCAATGAGGGCCCCCGAACGGTAGATCGGCAGATAGCGAAATAGCTTTAGGGGATCGGCATATCGGGAGATCGCATGATGGCAGATCTGAGCGGCTGCGAGCTTCCAGCCGCTAGCCCTCACAAAAATCCTTTGTTCGCTCGTAGCTCGTAGCTCGCAGCTCGTAGCTTTTTACCTCATCCGATCTCCCGATTAACTGTGCTACAGTTGCCTCCACATGGTCTCCACCCCGGAAACTGGGTCCGCTCCGCACCAGGATGCTGTCGTGCTCTATTGCCCTGTTTGCGCCGTGGAGGTGACGGATCCGCTGACCTGCGGAGATTGTGCTGCCATCATCTGCCGGCGCTGTGGCACACCGCTGGAATCTCCCGACGAATTGGCGATGGGCTAGCGGCATGAATCCAGCAGCCGAATCCCAAGTCGAGTCTTCCGAAATCGCCCACCATCAGCCCAGCTTGATCCGCGGTCTCAGCCTGCTCGACTCGGTGCTGCTGCTGGTCAGCGGCATCATCGGCTCCTCGATTTTCCTGACCGCCAAAGATATTGCCGGGCCCTTGCCCCACCCCTTCTGGTTTTTTCTGGTGTGGGTTCTGGGAGGAGCGATCTCTCTCTGCGCTTGCGCCGCCTTCGCCGAGTTGGGTTCGATGTTCCCCGATTCAGGCGGCCAATACGTCTACCTGCGCGAGGTTTACGGAGACCTCATCGCTTTTCTCTACGGCTGGATGCTGTTTGCGGTCGCGAACGGTGGAACGATTGCCGCGCTATCGGTCGCTTCGGCCGCATACATGGGCAACATCGTGCCGGCGATTTCCCAGGACCACGTGATTTTTTCGGTTTGGATTATCACCTTCACGCGCGCGCATGCCGTAGGGCTATTACTGATCGTCGTGCTCACGATGGTGAATGTGCTCGGGTTGCGTTGGGGCGCCCTGCTGCAAAACGTCTCCACGTGGACGAAATTCGCGGCCATGGCTGCATTCGTCTTTCTCGGATTCGCCATCGGTAAAGGGCATTGGGCGAACTTCACCATGCATCCCAACGATGGCTTGAGCATGGGCCTGACTCCCGGACAGTTACTTTCCGCCCTGGGGGTCGGCCTGATTGCCGTTTTCTGGGCCTATGACGGATGGGTTTACATCACCTGGGTCGCCGGCGAAGTAAAAGAGCCCCGGCGGAACGTGCCGCTTTCCATGCTGCTGGGAATTATCGCCGTGGGCGCAATCTACCTCGCGATGAATATGGCTTACGTGTACGCCATGCCGCTGAGCGAGGTGGCCAAGCACGAGACCATTGCGCACGCCGCCGCAGCCGTGCTCTTCTCACCCGGGGCGGCTCTCTGGCTCTCCGCCATGATCGCCATCTCCTGTTTCAGCGCCGCCGCCACCTGCACCCTTTCCGGCGCTCGCGTTTATATGGCGATGGCACAGGACGGCGCATTTTTCCGGCGCATGGCCATCGTCCATCCCAAGTGGCGCACCCCGGCCTTCAGCCTCATCGGACAGGGCATGTGGGCTGCGGTGTTGACCCTGAGCGGCCGCTACGACCAGCTCTACACCTACGTGATCTACGGCATGGTGCTTTCTTACACGCTGACCGTCATCGGCTTGTTTATTTTGCGCTGGAAGCGTCCCGACGCGGCTCGTCCCTACCGCTGCACGGGATATCCGTGGATTCCCGGCCTGTACGTGCTCGTAGGCGCGGCTTGGACTCTCAACACCATCGTGACCCGCCCCTGGGAAGCCTTCTGGGGCACCGCCATCGTGCTGGTCGGCGTACCGGGATATCTTTACTGGAAGCGGACGGACGGCAGGGTCGCCGCCTCGGAGTAACTCCCGTGTTCGAGCGCTACACCGAAAAAGCCCGGCGCGTGATTTTCTTTGCACGCTATGAGGCGAGCAGCTATGGATCGCCATACATCGAGAGCGAGCACCTGCTCTTGGGGCTGTTACGAGAAAATCCCCACTTTAGACAATTACTTCCACCCGATTCTCCCGAGGCGATTCGAAAGCAGATTGATGGCCGCGCGCCGAAACGGAAAAAAATATCGACATCTGTCGATCTTCCATTAACTGACGAATGCAAAAGGATCCTCAAGTATGCGGCAGAAGAAGCAGATCGTCTCAATCACAAGCACATCGGCTCCGAACATCTACTTCTTGCAATGATGCGCGAAGAAAAGTGCTTCGCCGCGGAAATGTTGCTTGAGCGCGGCCTCAAGCTTGGCCAACTACGCGAGAAATTCTCGGCGGCTACAGGCTCAAGTAGCGAGCTCGTGAGCCGGCGTAGCGTCAACAAGTCCAGCTACATCGTTCTACATGGTGCATATCGTCACATCGAGGCCATCCACGAGAGGGCAAGAGCAGTTCGTAGGTACAAGTGGCATTGGAGCAAGGGCACACCCAAACCGCAAGACATTGTCGTAAACCGTGAGAGCGGCGAAATATCGTTCGATTTAACTTTGGCCGGAGATACCGAAAAGTTCATCTTGCGGCCCGGTGGGTGGACAAAGAACCACTGCCTAATTTGTGAGTGGGATTTGTTCGTATCGGAGGAACCCGCTCACAGTACCGGCTACACCAACGGTCGCGATTGGCTCTGTACAGAGTGCTACGACAAATTCCTGCACGGGCCGGACTACTTCGAGACCTCACACCCCGATATCACCTGAAACACGGCGGCCAGTGCGCCTTGACGTTGTGGTCTAGCACTCAGCATTCAGCAATCAGCATTCAGCAAACGCTGAGTCAGTGAAAAAAAGCAGTACCGGAACCTGCCTAAGCTGAGTGCGGAGAAGCTACCTCATAAATAAGTTTTGAAAGGACGGGGCTTCACAGACTGCGCAAGAAGCGCAGATTTTGCAGAAAACGGGACGGGCACGACTTCACAGGCTGCAGAAAAGGTCGCGATGCATGCATCACCGTGGAAGAGCGGCCCTTTAGAGACTGGCTCGCAACTATTCTTTCGCCCCGCCGGGGCTTGCAGTTACTCCACTTCCCACCCCGGGCTTGCGCCCGGGGCTGCATTCTTGCGCCGCTTCGCGGCTCAAAACGGCGTCGCGTTCCACCTTTGTGTCGACATCCGCATTGCGACACAGGCCCTTCAGGGCCGCGTAAGTTCTGCCCCATCAACGAGGGCTTTAGCCCCGGTGGTCGCTCTTCACGACATCAAACGACTCTTCGCCCAGCCTCTTGAGCCGTGCCCCCAAAGGCCCAAGATTCACTTATCAGACGACTTCTGAGTGCTGAATGCTGATTGCTGAGTGCCTCACCAAAGGTACACTTCCCACCCTGTACCAACGGACATTGCCGTCCGCGCTTCCATCCCGCTATTTTAGAAGCTGAGTTCGTGTCGTCCCGGGCGAACCATCGAAATTACGGCTTTTGATTGACACGGACCTTCCATAAATTAAAGTTTACGGTCCTTCTAATTCCGTCATGAGTGCCAGCCCAACCCGGCTCGATCTTGCACCTGGGCATCCGGACAGCCCAAATCCGCGAGCCGCCGATCCGGGCTTTCCTGTCGCAGCCGGCAATCGCGTGCTGGAATCGCTCGCCCGCCAGCAATCTCTGACATCGTTGCTGGCATTCTCTGCGCTGCACGAACAAATCGATCGGACGAATGGCAACGGATCGAATTCCGACTTGATTCAGACCGAGCGTTTCGTCCTCGACGAGGTGCTCCAACTCCTTTGCGACCACGCCGTGTCGATCACCCAGGCAGACGGCGTCATCGTCGCGCTCGCCGAAGGCTCCGCCCTGGTCTGCCGCGCCGGCAGCGGCCCGGTGGCTGTGGAGCGCGGTGTCCACCTCGTGCCCGATTCCGAATTCTTGCAGGAGAGCCTCGATTCGGGTCGCATCTTCTGTTGCGATGATGGCCAGGTCGACACCCGCGTCGAGCTCGATCTCTCGCGCATGATGGGCGCCCGGTCCACGGTGATAGTTCCTCTTCGTGGATCGCGGAAGGTGCTTGGCGTTCTCCAGGCGTTTTCGCTGCGGCCATTCGCGTTTTCCGACGCCGACATCCGCAGTTTCGATCTGTTCGGTGAACTGCTTCTGTCCGCTCTCAAGCCTCGGGATCAGGACCGGCGCGTGAACTGGCTGGCCGACGTCGCAGACGCCATCCTGGTTCCACGGAAGCCTGCCGCTCCGATTCAGCAGCCGCAACTCCCCGAAAGCGAGGAAGCCGAAGCGCCTGAGGCCGAAGCTCTCCGTTCAACAATCCAGGAGAGCGCTTTTGCCGAGACTCCGACTGAGACTTTTGAAGAATTTCCCGAGCCGGCGCTGCCGATTGCGGAGCCGCCGATCTTTCGCGAGTTCGAAGCACGACACCGCGACGCACTACGCGAACGGATTCCCGATTTCACAATTCCCACAACGTCGCGACCGGGACTAAACGGCGTCCTCGCGCTGGTCGCCATCGCCGCCTTGTTTTCCGCAGGTGTGTGGTGGGGCATGCAGAATCGCCCCGCCAGCGGCAGGAAGTCCATGGACTCCGCCGTTTCTGCGACGCTGAATCCCCAGCCCGTCGCCGCCACAAATGTCTCCTCTCCGCCTGCCGATCACCTGCTCGATACCGAGAAGGCAGCCGCCGCTCCCCCGACCGCGACTGAACTGGCGGTCTTGCCCAAGGTCACCAATGTGCGGCACTGGTCTTCTTCGTTGGGAAGCACGGTCGTGATCGACATGGATGACCAGGTTCCCTACGAAGTGCACCGCCTCACTTCTCCTGAGCGCATTTATTTCGATTTGCACGACACTGTCCTGGCCCCCGGGCTCGACGGCAAAAGCATCGACGTCAACGATCCCTCCCTCACTCGGGTCCGCGTCGCTCAGCCGGTGGCGGGAGTCACCCGCGTCGTGCTCGACACACGAAATGGCTCGAACTTTGCCGTCAGCCTGGAATCGAGTCCCTACCGATTGATCGTTGAACTACGCGACCCGGCGAAAGCTCAGTCGTTCGCATCGGCAAGGCCGTTATCGCCCCTCACGCGATCGCAATCTCCGCAAACTGACCTGAGGGCGCAAAACGCAAAACCGGAAGACCGGCAAAATGCCGCCATCGGTCATTTCCGCATCGTGCTTGATGCCGGACACGGCGGTTGGGATCTTGGCACCGTCGGCCGCGATGGATTGCTGGAAAAAGATATTGTCTTGGATGTGGCTCAACGTCTCGGCAATCTGCTGAAGAATCGGCTGGCAGCCGATGTCGTCTTTACCCGCACCCGCGACGAATACCTTCCGCTCGATCAGCGGGCCGACATTGCCAACCAGGCTCAGGCCGACCTGTTCGTCTCGGTTCATGCCAACTACAGCAATTCGGTGTCGGCGCGCGGCGTGGAGACTTATTACACCAACTTCTTCTCTCCGCCGGGATCGAAGGAGATCGAAAAGCGCGAGAACGGAAGTTCGGCCCGCCCAACTCCGGTCGCACTTTCCGCCGGAGAGCTGCACGAAAAGATCGACGAGTCCCGCCAACTTGCCGCGGACGTTCAACGTTCGTTATACGCCGCGCTCGCTTCGCGTAACCCTGGCATTCGCGATCGCGGGGTAAAAGATTCCGCCTTCGTCGTGCTCACCGGCACTACCATGCCGGCGATTCTGACGGAAATCTCCTTCGTCAGCAGTCCCGCGGATGAGCGGAATCTCCAGAGCGAAGCTTATCGCCAGCAGATCGCCGAAGCTCTATACAAAGGCATTTCCCGTTACGAGGCCGAAGCGCATCACCACGTGAAGATGGCGCAGGTGCAACCCGCGGCAGCGCAGCGCTGATCCCGGCTCTCGGTTCTCGCTCCCCGCACTCAGGCTTAATTCTGATCTTGCAGGATCGTTTCCTCTGACCCTTACCTTCGAACCGCGAGCTTCGACCAAACCCTACTATCTGTTCGCTCGTAGCCCGTAGATCGTAGCTCGCGGCGATTCAGGAATTCGCAGCAAAGGCACTCTTAAGTTAATGAAAAAATAAAGACTTTACTTGCAACTCCTTATTTTTCAAAGACTGGCGGGATTTGCTTCTAAGTCCTTGATTCCAAAAGACCGCGCCGAGGGGAGTCCCGCAATGCTCGCTTACTGAATGCTGAATGCTGAGTGCTGACAGCTGATATCCTCACATCATCCAACCTTCTCAAGGGGAAATACGTTTTGATATCAGACAGCTTTCCGCGCTGGACAGTTGTGTTGCTCACCGCGCTCAACCTGGTTCTGTTTTTCGTTCCGGCACTGATCATCCGCCCTTTTAAGTACCAATCGCCGACAGGCCTAATGACGGCGATCTATGTCAAGCAGATCGCTCCCCTGCTTTCCTTGATTGCGGCCATCGGCGTGTTGTTTCTGGTTGTCAGGTTGTGGCGGGAGTCGCGCCTTTGGCTGCGCGCTGGCCTGGTGCTTGCGCTCACGGTCAGCGCCGCTGCTGCCGTCATGGTTCGCCTCAACTACTTCGAATGGATGTTCCAGCCCATCCAAACCGCCGGATTCACCTCGGCCAGCGACATACAACTTGGCGACTCCGAGATGGTTATGGCTGTCCGCGTGGGTGACGATTCGCGCGCCTACCCGATCCGAGAGATGGCCTACCATCATGTCCTGAATGACACGGTAGGCGGAACTCCCATCGTGGTCACGTATTGAACGCTCTGTCACACCGGTCTGGTGTGGAAACGCGTGGCGCGGGGAAAGTCGCTTCATTTTTATCTCGCCGGAATCAACAACCAGAACTTCTTGATGCGCGACCGTGAAACTGGTTCCTGGTGGCAACAGGTCACCGGACATGCCATTTCCGGCCCGCTCGAGGGCGAGACTCTCGAACTCGTCGCCAACGATGAACTCAGCTTTGGGCTATGGAAAACCGAGGCACCGCGCGGCCTTGTGCTCGAACCTGTCCCCGGACATGAAAAAGACTACGACGGCGACTGGGAAAAGGAAGTCGCGCGCTTGCCCGTCACCGTGAGTTTTCCCGGCCAAGGACTGAAAGACCGCGACGTGGTATTAGGAGTCGAAGTGGGAGGCGAAGCGCGTGCTTTCCCGCTCGAACGCGTGCTCGCGCAGAGCCCGGTCGAAGACAAGATGAACGGTGTCCCGATCGTGCTGGTGCTCGGGCCAGACGGCAAGTCGGTTCGTGTGTTCCGGGCGGCACTGAACAACTCGGAGATCGAACTCTATCGCGACCAACAGAATACGCAGTGGCAGTTGGTCGACGGCCGTGGCAACACCTGGAATTTTCAGGGATGCGCCATCTCCGGGCCAGCCGCCGGACAATGCTTGCAGCAGATCCGGTACTTGAAAGACTATTGGTTTGACTGGCGAAACTATCATCCGCTCACGACGGTGGCAGGCCAGCGACCGTCGTAGTACCGCCGTCGCGCGCAGGATTCAGCGCGCCTTCTTCGCCGCCGGATCGGTCGCTTTCCGCGCAACTTCGCTCGCCGGCGCTCCACCCACACTCAGATCCGTCGACCAGCAATCGGCGACGATCTTCCAGCGCCCCGCAGGCTGGCGGGCCATGACCAGCAGGTACTTGCCGCGTTCTTCGCGGCGCTTTCCCATCGCTACCGGAACCAGCATTTTGCATCGTCCCACGTCAATCGCGATCTCGCCAAAGATTTCGGTGCGCAGAGTGTCCATTTCCACGTCGCCCAGACCCGCTTCCAGCGCGGCAAAGAGGAATTCACGGATGGCAGCAGCGCCGCGGATGGGAAGTACGTTGGGACGGATCAACGTAGCATCGGAAGAATAGAGCTCGACCACATCGTCGAGATGCCTGGTATTGCAGGCCTGCGCCCAGTCGTGCGCAACCTGCCGCGCCGTCAATTCGGCCCGGCTTCCGGGAGCCGCTCCCAACGATGCCCGCCCTTGCGGCATTCCGAGCTCCTGTCGACCCGCTGCAGGCGTTCCGGCAGTCCCGATGAAGTGATGGTAGTGATGATGGTAGTGATGTTGCGCGGCTCCAGGCTGAGGCCAAGCTTCTCCGGACGAAGATCCCGGCTCACGCGACACCGGATTCTCGTCCGACGTTGGATCCATTCCTCCTGCGGGCAGTCCGCAGTTACCGCAGAAACGGATTGCGCTTTCCAGTACCGTCCCGCAACCCGTGCAAATCCTGGTGGCCTCGTCCAGTTCCGCGGTATTGGAAGCTTGCGGCCGCTGGGCAGTCCCCAATTCTGTGCCCGCCATCTTTTGAATGGCTTCTACGGCGGCAGCAATAGCGGCCTCGGTTGGCGGCGGCCAGTGCAGGTTTCCCGGCAGCCGCTGGAAAAATTCGTCGATCTCGGGATTGGGAGCGGTTTCGGGTGGATCGGTCGACTTCGGCTTCTCTGGATTCACTCAAGGCCTCGCCACCCAATTGTAGGAGACTCGGTCAAGAGAATGCGAGATCGCTCGTCAAATGCCCAATCCTCTCTGGAGCAACACTGGAAGAACCACACTTACTTGCTACTGGACTGCCCGGTGAAGCGCACTCGCGCCTCCATCTCGGTCGGAACGCCATTGCAGAGTGCGGGGCGAAATCGCCAGTATCGGACGGCGCGCAATATGACCGCGTCGTCCATGGTTCCGGCGCTTTCGAGAATGAAAGGGCTCTCCACCCGTCCCTGGGCGTCGACGATAAAGCTGACCCGCACCGGCGAATCGTCCAGCTCCAGCAGCGGGTCCGGGGTGGCGAGCGCCTCCGGAGGGCGAGTCTGCTCGCAGGTTGGCGTGGCCAGCGGGGGCGCCAGCGGCGCAAATTCGGAGATGTGGGTTGGGATCTGGTCAAATACGATTTCGTAGGGCGCCAGCCGGAGATCGGGCTGGGCCTGGTATGCATTCGGCACGGCACACCAGCCGAAGACACCAGCCATTCCTATCAGGCCAGTTGCCGCAAGCATTCGGACGATACTTGAGTTTCTATACAAAAACATACCCAGGGCAGATACAAAGGCAATTGCCGTTCCAGCAAGACCGCCTGGCAGTTTTGAATGCAATCAACGAGTTAGCCACGAGCGCCACCCCGACAGATGGTTCTGACGTGCAGCGCGTTGCAGTGCTGTGCACCTGGTTGCAGTTGGCGAAGTCGAGTGACTTATTGCCAGCGCACTGTGACCCACGTCACAGGGCTATGAAACACAAGGGAAGAAAATGTATCTGAAGGCGGATACCTGAGGTCCACCGTGCGGACGAGAGTGGCACTCCGCAAATGGGCGGGCCTCGAAGCCGGAGACCTCAGACCCGAATCCGTCGGAGGATACCATGTTTGAACAAGAGCTGCAGATGGAGAAGCGCGCATCGTCCATCCTTCCTCTCCTGCTCCTCGTGATCTTGATCGTGGGGATCGTGGGAGTCGCCCTTTATTTTCTGGCGGAGGCGAGACAGAAAATAACGGCGGCAGAGGCGACGCCAGTCATTCAGCAGAGTTTAGCCAATCAGGCTCCCGCCTCCGTTCGCTTTCGGACCGGGATCATTAAAGCCGAGTCCAACGAAGATCCGCACGATCCGCACTATCGTCTGCTGGAGAAGGCGGGCCTCATCAAGATCGGCAAACCGGTTAAGGGCGACACTCCCGTTTCACTGACTCCGCAGGGACAGGCGTTTCTCGATGAGATCGCCGGTGTGAAGAAAGTCACAAAAGAGACCTGCGAGGAATATACGGTCCCGCTGGCACATCGCAAACTTGTCCATGTCGGCACCATCACTATGCAACCGCCCTTAAAGGCGGTCGTGGAATACACCTGGAAATGGGAGCCGAACAGGGCTGGGGAGCTTTTCGATGCGTCTGGGCCCATGGTAAAGAGTTTCGGCACCTACGATCGGACCGTGCTGATTGACAAGCATGGCGCAAACTTCTACCACGAGGACCCTCCGAAAACTTCGATACTGCTGGTCAAGCGGGATGCTGGCTGGGAAGTGAGCACTGAGCGCTAGTAACGCGATCCAGGTACCCAAAAGGTAAGAAAGCCCTGACTCTGTGATTGGCGTCAGGGCTTTTTGATTCTTCTGGGTACTGGGTACTGATTACTGCAGTCCGTTCTGCGTCAATTTGTAAGCCGCATTGGGCGTAGCCTGATCAGTCAGATATATGCTCGAGGCTTGCGCATCAGTGCTGTAATTGTCGATCACGATGCCACTTGGGCCACCAGGAAGGTTGAACGTGACCAGCGAAGTATCGCTGAGCCGTTCTACCACACAGCCCGAGGTCGCGGACGTTGGACAGCCGGTGGTCAATCCGAAGAAGAAGTAATCGGTGCCGCCATTGATATTGGGATTGTAGAACTCGGTCCATCCCGTGCATCGCGCCGTCGTGGTCGTTGACAGCTGCTGAGAAAATACCGGCGCCGTGTTCATCACGCGGCCAGTAAAACCAAAAGCATATTGCCGGGGCGTGATGTCAGTCCCGGTGCCAGTTCCACATAACCGCACCCGTCCCGTACTCGGGTTGTTGAAGTAATTGTTGTCAAAAGCCGGCTGATACAGATTAACCGCGGTTCCTGACTTGGAGCCGATCCCGATGTTAGCCGTCGCTAACGCCGTCAAGCTGGCGGTGTCGACCTCCTCGAAAATTGCCGATGTGCCGTTGTTCGAAGAAACGACAAATGTCGTGCCGTGGGCTACATCCACGATGGGTGGGGCGAGAATGCCGGGATTAGTCGCACCGCTCTTGCCAACGACCAAGGACTTGACGGCACGCGTGGTCGTGTTGATGGAGTAAAGGGTTCCGTTTTGGCTGCCCACCAGGAGCAGACCGAGGTTCTTATCCAACACTGGCGGGGTCAGGCGCACATTGGAGCTCAGTGTAACGGGCCAGCCCGAAACCAGGGCGGGCGTGCCATTGAACACTGGGTGGATCTTGTAAACCAGCCCGTTGTCCGCCCCCACGTAAGCGGTATCGGTGTTGTAGTCCACCCACGGCGAAGAACGCGTATTATTCGAAGCAGAAAGAGCGAGCGTAGTCATGTTTGGAGGGGCCGACCGGTTGATGGTTCCCTGACCTGCCGTCCACGTGAGGACGTGGAAGTTCGAGGAGGTAGGGGAACTCTCCACGAAAGCGATCTTGTCGCCTTTCGGGGAGAGCACCGGCGAGGTCGACACTTTGCCGGTCGTCACGGTCGTGATGTTGTAGGCAAACAACACCGTCGGAGCCGACTTTTGACAGAATCCACCACCCGTGCCGCCCGAATATAGATTGTTGAAGGCAACCAGGTTCGCCCGGCCCCCGGTCGTACCGGCAGTATTCAGCCCGAACACCACATAATCGCCCGAGCAACTAGGTGGCGCCCCCGGATCGAACGAATACTTGGCGGGAAACATAAGCGGCGCGACACGGCCACCTAACGTCACGTTCCAGTCACGGTGCGAGCCGGTTGCCGATGAATCCGAAGCGGCTTCGATGCCCTGGAACACACCCTGATCCGCGCTGCCCCAGCGTTGCAAAATCTGATGTTGAATACGAGGTTCGACAGTAATTAACTGAGGATTCTGCAGAACTGTATCCCGGCTGAACACGATCTGACGATCGCTCCAGTCCTGTGGCACGCCGGCCCACTGGCCACTCCCAGAATCCTGCGCCCATACGTATGTCGCACCCATTAATAACAGGCAGGCTGCCCGAAACAAGGCATGACAATCGTTCACTCGAACCTCCGACGGCTGGGGATTTTTCGGTATTGTAGCCGTTTTTCCCATTGCCAAGGATAGAAGAATCTGCACCCATTACACTTTGGGTATCTGAAATTCACCAGTTTCAGTGACCGCGGTTCCCCTTCCGCCACCGCACGCACTACACCCGGTTTGCTGTTCTTCCTATCAGACCCAGGAGCGATCAGCCTGCGAAGGTGCCTTCCCGCGGACTGGGGAAAACCCCAGTTTCCGATTTTCAGGCAGCTGTGGAACAATGAAAGTTTCGTATTGCGAGATGCCCTCTTCTACTCTTCAGATCGCGCTGCTTTCGGCTGCAGTGCTCGGCTTCCGCCACGGCTTTGACTACGACCACATCGCGGCTATTTCCGACATCACCAGCGTGCAGTCGGACCGCGCCCGCGCCATGCGCCTCGGACTTCTTTATGTTGTTGGCCATGCCGCCACCGTCGCATTTTTAGGTACAGCCGTCATCTTCTTTCAGCTTTCTCTTCCGCGCGGAATTGACCGCATTGCCGAGCGCCTGGTCGGGCTGACGCTGCTGATCCTGGGAGTTTATGTTCTGGGTTCCCTGTTTCGAGGAAACTCAGTGCCGCGCAGCCGATTTCAGCTCATTACCGGCGCATTTCGCTGGGTGCACTGGAAAATGAAGAGCTATTGGCACAATCATGACATCCCGGCACCCAGCTCGGACTTGAACTATGACGCGAAATCGGTCTTGGTCGTAGGAGTGGTCCATGGGTTGGGGGCCGAGACTCCCAGCCAGCTCATGATTTTTCTTCTCGCCGCTAACCTGGGTGGGATCAGCCGAGGCTTTCTGGGACTTACCATGTTCATTGTCGGCTTGCTGGCGATGAATACCATTATGACGGCGTCGGCCGTCGGTGTATTTGGGGCGAGTTCGCGGCTACCCAGGTTCCAGTTAGTCGTGACTGCGCTGACCGCCATCTACAGTCTCAGTGTGGGATTTCTGTTCCTTTTTGGTGCTTCAAGCCGCCTGCCAGCCCTGAGTTGACGCGCGATTCCCCCTTCGGATCAAAGCGATCGTGAAACTTACCTTCTCACTAAGATGCATCGACCGGAACTATAAATTTCTGGTATAACTCTTCGCTAGGAAATACAATTCCGATGTTTCAATTCCCGAGGGGGATACTCAATGTCGAATATTACGCAAGCGTTGTCGCGGCTCCGTGAGGACCGCAAGCAAGCCCAACAGCAACTCGAGAAACTCTCGCAAGCTATCAGCGTGCTTGAGCGACTCGGCACCAACGGCTCGTTTGGAGGTCGGCAAGGCCGGGCCAAGCGCGTGCTCTCAGCGGCTGGACGCAGGAGAATTTCTCTTGCTCAAAAAGCCCGCTGGGCGCGGATGCGCCAGGGCAAGAAGGCGGCCTGAGCTGGAAAAACGGGCGGGCCGCAACCAGTGACTTGCTTCCCCAATCACTCGTTGCAGCCCGCAGTTTTCGATGGCTTTCTGAAATTCCTACGTTGTCGCAGAAAAGTTGTTTCTAACTGTGTCCCCCGGTCAGTTCTCGTACGATGCTTCCCACAAAAGCCTTCGCATCTCCGAATAACATCAGGTTGTTATCGAGATAGTACAGTGGGTTGTCAATTCCGGCAAAACCCGGGTTCATGCTGCGCTTGATCACCATCACGGTGTGAGCTTTATCTACATCCAGAATCGGCATGCCATAGATCGGACTGGACTGGTCGGTGCGTGCGGCGGGATTGGTAACATCGTTTGCCCCGATGACCAGTGCCACATCGGTTTGTGGAAAGTCACCGTTAATCTCATCCATTTCTACCAGCCGGTCATACGGAATATCTGCCTCGGCGAGCAAGACGTTCATATGTCCCGGCATGCGGCCGGCGACTGGGTGAATGGCAAATCGCACATCCACTCCCTTTTTGCTGAGAACATCGTAGAGTTCGCGCACCTTGTGCTGCGCCTGGGCTACCGCCATTCCGTACCCGGGCACAATGATCACGCGGCTGGCGGCGGACAAGATCGCCGCCGCTTCGTCGGCGGTCGCGCTGCGCACGACTCGTTCTTCCTTCGCAGCAGCCGCCGAGGCTTGCACCTGGCCGAACGCTCCAAACATCACATTGGTGAAGGAGCGATTCATAGCCTTGCACATGATTACCGACAGAATGAAGCCCGAAGATCCATCGAGCGCTCCCGCCACGACCAGCACTTTACTGTTGAGAACGAATCCCAGCAGCGCGGCCGAAAAGCCGGCGTAGGAATTCAGCAGCGAGATGACGGTCGGCATATCCGCGCCGCCGATGGGAGTGACCAGCATGACGCCAAAAATCAGCGCCACAATCACCATGATCGGAAACAGGATGGTGTTGGCGGGATTGACCACCAGCGCAACCGCCAGCCCGAGGGCTCCCGCCAGAACCGAAAGGCTGACAATATTCTGTCCGCGATACACGATGGGACGCTGCGGCAGGATTTCCTGCAGCTTTCCCGCCGCGATCACACTCCCGGTAAAGGTGAGTGAACCGATAATGACTTCCAGCCCGATCTCACCCATTTGAAACCGCGTTACCGGGGCCGTGCCCACGTAATACTCGGCGATACCAACCATGGCCGCTGAAAGCGCACCAAAAGCATGGCTCAGTGCCGTTCGTTGCGGCACGGCAGTCATCTGCACCAGGCCGAGGGGCACGCCGACCCCCGCTCCGATGATCAGCGGGATGAGCACCCACTTGTACTGCGCCACTTCCGGGTTGAAAAGCGTGACGATGACCGCCATCGCCGCGCCAATCTCCCCTGCCAGAACGCCCCAGCGGGCGCTTACCGGCGAACTCAGGAACTTGAGGGAAAGAATGAAGAGAACGGCCGCGATGATGTATGCGAAATCGAGATACTGCTGCAGCGCCAGCTCGGTCATGATTTTTTCGATCCGCGAGACTTGAACATGCGCAGCATGCGGTCGGTGATCAGGAAGCCGCCGACCATGTTGCTGAACGACGCCGCCACCGCAATCGCACCCAAGGTGGTGGTGAGTTGCGTCTCATGCCGTCCGGCGATGATGATGGCCGCCACGACCACGATCGCGTCCAGCGCGTTAGTCAACGACATCAGAGGGGTGTGCAGCAGTGGAGAAACGCGTTTGATCACCTCGAAGCCAACAAACCCGGCGAGGATGAAGACGTAAAGATTAGAAATGAAATCTGGTGGCATGATGCTCCCTCGGCATTGGTTTACCCGATTCGCTCACAACCTGTTTCATGGACTAACCGCCAACCCCGGCAGCTTGAAGAATTCACGCACCCGGGCATTGACAATCTCGCCGCCCCGCGTCAACAAAGTCTCGCGCACAATTTCATCCTGAAGGTTCAAATTCAATTTCTGATCTTTGATCAGGTGCGTGAGGAAGTTGGTTATGTTTCGCGCATACATCTGGCTGGCGTGATAAGGCACGCCCGTGGCGACATTAATCGCGCCAATGATGGTCACGCCATGCTTGACGACAGTCTTCCCCATTTCGGTGAGCTCACAATTTCCGCCGCGCTCCGCCGCCACGTCGAAAATCACCGAACCCGGCGCCATTCCTCTTACCATTTCTTCCGTGACCAAGATGGGCGCCTTCTTGCCGGGAATGACCGCGGTCGTAATCACCACGTCACTCTCCGCGACGACTTTGCCTAACAGTTCGCGCTGACGGCGATAAAAGTCCTCGTCTTGCGCTTTGGCATAACCTCGCGCATCCTGCGCATCCTTCGTTTCGATCGGAAGCTCAACAAAGCGGCCACCGAGGCTCTGGATCTGTTCCTTGACGGCGGGACGCACATCATAGGCCGATATCACCGCTCCCAGGCGCTTGGCCGTAGCAATGGCCTGCAGCCCGGCAACGCCGGCGCCAATCACGAACACCCGCGCCGGCGTAATCGTGCCGGCGGCGGTGGTCATCATGGGAAACAGGCGAGGGTGCGAATCGGCAGCGACCAGCACGGCTTTGTATCCGCAAATCGTGCCCATGGACGACAGCGCGTCCATGCTCTGGGCGCGCGTGGTGCGCGGCATCAGTTCGACCGCAAACGAGGTCACGCCTGCGTGCGCAATCTCCTGAACGATTTCAGCCCCACCGAATGGACGCAGAAATCCGATCAAGATCTGGTCGCGACGAAACAAGGGGACGTCCTGTTTTCCGGTGACGTCGTTCGATCCGTAACAGAGCACTTGCAGGATGATGTCCGCCGCGCCGAATACGGCCGTGCGGTCAGGTACTATTTTTGCGCCCTTTTCCGTGTATTGACTGTCGGGATAGCCGGCCTCAATGCCGGCCCCCGTCTGAATTTGAACTTCGAAACCAGCCTTGGTCAGGGTGGAAAGAACTGCCGGAACCAGCGCCACACGCCGTTCCCCGGGATAACTTTCTTTCGGAATGCCGATAATCACGAAGAGTGCCTCGTTTGACCTTACGGATGCCGCCATCAAGGGCCAATCCGGATACTTATGAGGAACTGAGGATTCTAGTAGACGGCCGAGGGAAATAGCAATTCCAGGCCGATTACAGCATGTTGAGAGCTGCGGCGGAAATGTGGCCTGTGATTATCGTTGCAGCTCAGTATCTCCACGGCTCGTCCCACGTGCCCAGCAGGAAGCGGCCATCGCCCTTGGCGCCGCGCTCGTAGCCGAGCACTGCGAAGCCTTCTCCGAATGCGTTCAGAAGTCTCTCCCGGTTCGCGGTTTGCACCTGGATCGCGCGCGCACGCGTGGCCTCCGCTGCTTTCCATTCATAAATCTCAGCCGGAACTTCAATCGTCGTTCGCACCTGGAAGGATGGCGGGGTTGCCCCACCCAGGACCGCGTCGACCCGCTTCGATTTCATCCACCATTCCGCGACCAGGCGGTCCGTTGGCAATCCACCCTGCAGCGGCGAGCTTGTGATCCCATACTGATTCACGTTGTAGCGCCGCGCGATCGCTCCCAGCTTCTCGATATTGAGGTACGCGTTTTTTATTTCCAGTGGATCGAAAGTCCACTCCATGAGTTCGATTCCGCGTGCGATTGCTTCATCGCGCTGAAACAGCTTCAGTTCCCTGCCGAGACCGCCATTTCGATACTGCTGCCGCACGGCCAGCATGTGGGAATAGAGAAACGGGTGCCCGTTGCGCACCGCCGGGATCGCCATGGCAAAGCCGATCAGGTCGCGTCCGTCGAAGGCTCCGATCACTTGCCCGCCGATCTTGGTTGCGGTAACAAAAATCCGCAAGGGCACAAGTTCGATGTCGGAGAAGTTCCAGACTTCTTTCTGCAGGGCGACGCAGGCGCGGATCTCGTCGAGCGCTTCGCATTTGCGGACTGTGACTGTGCTCAACGCTGCCCTTCCTGCCCTTTCGCTTGTTGCCAGAGATCTTCCAGTTCATCCATCGATGCCTGCTGGGGACCGCGGCCACTGGCCCTCAGCCGCTCTTCCATCCACTGAAAACGGCGCTTGAACTTGCGGTTCGTTTTCTTCAGCGCCGACTCGGGATCGAGCCCGAGAAACCTCGCCACGTTCACCAGCACGAAGAAAAGATCGCCGACTTCATCTTCCAGACGTCCTCGTTGCTCGTCGGTGGTCTTCGGACGGCCTGAGCCAGCCACGCCGCTGCCCGGCCGAGTATTTCCCTGGGCCGGCAGATTCTTCAGCTCATCGCGCAGTTCTTCGGTCTCTTCTTCCAGCTTGGCGAACAGTCCCTCGATTTCAGGCCAGTCAAAGCCGACATGCGCCGCCCGCGAGCTGAGCTTGTGCGCCTCGAGCAGCGCCGGCATGTTCGACGACACGCCCGCCAGTACCGATTCCGGCACATCGGAACCGGCGGCGCCAGATTCAACTGCTTTCTTCCCGCCCCCCGCATCGAGCCGCTTCTTCTTTTCTTCCGCTTTCAGCGCCTCCCAATTGCGCAGCACCTCAGCCGGCGTGTCGGCCTTCACTTCGCCAAACACATGCGGATGGCGATCCACCAACTTGTTCGACAGGCGATCAAGCACGTCGTCGATGGAGAAGTGTCCTTCTTCCTGCGCCATCTCGGAGTAGAACAGCACCTGGAGCAGCAAATCGCCCAGTTCGCCGGTGAGTTCGTGCCAGTCGCGGTTGTCGATCGCCTCCAGGACTTCGTACGTCTCTTCCAGCGTGTAGGGCTTGATGGTGTCAAAGGTCTGCTCGCGGTCCCACGGACATCCTCCGGGCGCTCGCAGCCGCGCCATGATCTGGACCGCCCGCTCAAACCGTTCGCCTGTGGTGGACATGACTTTTCAATTTAAATGACAGGCGAAAAGGCGGCAATCCACGTCTGATTCAGGCAGGAAGCGGTCGGCAGCCGGGCGGGGCAACGCCCGATCAAGTGCTCACAACGAGTGGTGATAACCATCACAGCAAGGCTGTGACCGCAAAGGCAAACTAGCGAGCTATGAGGGTGGCCCCGGTTTCTTCACGAATTCAGGAAGCTTTACTGGCCCAGTCGGAGTTTCGCGTCGAACCAGCCGGAATAGTTCTATTTCGCCGGGGCGAAGCCGCCTTCGGCATCTTCCTGGTGCAGACCGGAAGCGTCAGCTTGCGGCTGGAGGGCGACGGAGAAGCAACGATACTGGACCGCATCGCCGATCCTGGATCCATTGTGGGTCTCCCGGGCACTCTCTCGGGACCATCTTACAGCCTGACCGCGGTGACCCTGGAGCCCTGCCAACTGGCTTTTATCGAGCGCGAGAAACTGTTGTCCGCCATCAAGAAGGACTCTGACCTCGGCATGGAACTGATGCGGGCTTTGGGTGATGAAATCATTTCCATGCGTAAGGTGCTGGTTTCGCCACCCATGGGGCCGGCTCAGGTTCGATGATAGGGCGGAAAACTGGTCTGCTGGTAATCGCCGTTTGAGCTATCCGGCGACGCTAGGAATCCTCGCGGCCCCCCTTGAGCAGACCCCCAATTGTGCTTTTATAATTGAATCATTCGGGCTGTGGGGCCCATCTAGAGTCTCTAGCCTTAACGCGCCATCACCTTCAACCCTCAACGCAACCTGAAGGAGAAAAATCATGAGTCAAGTGCCGCATATTCCCAAGGATTACCACTCCATTACGCCCTACCTGATCATAGACAACGCCTCGCAGGCCATCGAGTACTACAAAAAAGTTTTCGGGGCGAAGGAAGTCTTCCGCATGGACGCTCCCGGCGGCAAAGTCGGCCACGCCGAGTTGCAGATCGGAGACTCGCGCATCATGCTCGCCGATGAGAATCCGCAGATGGGCACGCCGGGCCACAAAGCCGCGAGCAAGATTGGCGCCAGCCCGGTCAGCCTGTATTTGTACATTCCCGAGGTGGACAAAGTCGTCGAGAAGGCGGTGGCGGCCGGAGCCAAGATCCTGAAACCAGTTCAGGACCAGTTCTATGGCGATCGTTCCGGGTTCATTCAAGATCCATTCGGTCATTTCTGGGGCGTCGCTACTCACGTGGAGGACGTTTCCCCGGAAGAACTGGAGCGGCGGGCAAAGGAAGCCCGGGCAGCGTAGAACCAGCTCTTAGCTCTTAGCCGTTAGCTTGCATCGTGTACTCCTAGCCGACGGCTGAGAGCTACATTTTCATTTGTGTGCCGAGTTCTCACTAGAACTGGTTCTGGTTTCAAAAATAGTTTTTGGGAAGGGCACGGCTTCAGCCGTGCCGCTCAGGGCCTTAAGAGACGCAGGCTTTAGCCCCTGAGGTTTGCTTTTTCGTCAGTACGTAAATCATTTTTGAAACCGTAACCACTTCTAGAAATCGCAGCAGGAAAGGAACCTTCATGCTCTCTGCAGGTAATCGTTTTCCGGATTTCGCACTCCCCAATCAGGATGGCAAAACTATGAAGTTGACCGATTTCGCCGGACAGTGGCTGGTCGTTTATTTTTATCCTAAGGACGACACGCCCGGCTGCACCATCGAGGGCAAGTCATTCACGGCCAGTAAGAGTGCGTTCGATGCCGCGGGTATTCATGTTGTCGGCGTAAGCGCGGACGATGTCGCTTCACATAACAATTTCAGCACCAAGTTCGCCTTCACCATACCGCTCCTTTCCGATACCGATGCCAAGCTGATGAAAGCACTTGGAATCGGACAATCGGAGTGGAAAGGCACGAAGTATTGGGACCGTACGACGTTTGTCGTCGGCCCAGACGGGAACATTCGCAAAGTCTATGAGAAGGTGAACCCCGAGGGGCACGATACGGAATTGCTGCACGACATTCAGCAGATGAAGACCAAGGCGGCCTAACGTTTCTCGTCCAAAGGGTCGCTGCGGTTTCATATGGGAGGATTCACAGGATGGTGTGTGGCGCTGCACACGCGCAGCGCCACAACTGTTCACCTCGCCTATCAAGCCGCTTCTGAAGGCCGCGGTTTCCGGGTTGTTCCTGTCGCCGTGCCTCCCGCTTCTACGTTGGCACTTTCGGCAATTTCGTTCAGCTTCTCGTCCGCTTGCTTTTCTTCTTCCAGAGTTTCCTGGAGCAGTTGCTCCGCGTCGTTCAGCCCGAGCAATCCTGCCCAGGTTCGCAGGGTTCCGTAGCCGGAAATTTCATAGTGTTCGACGCGCTGTGCCGCCGAAATCAGAGCGGCATCACGGACTTCTTCCTGGTCAATATCCTTGATCAGTTGGTTACCTTCCTTTATCAGTCCGGTCATCGCCTTGCAGTCGCCCTTTTTGGGTTTTTCCCCGGCAATCTGGAACACCTGCTCGAGACGGGTTGCGTGGTTGCGTGTTTGTTCCAGATGTTCCTGGAATGCGTTGCGCAAATCGGCTGACATCGAGGCCTCCGCCATGTTCGGCAATGCTTCAATCAGCTGGTTTTCGGCGTCGTAGAGATCTTTCAGTTCTTCGACAAATAATTCGCGTAAAGATGTGGCATTCATTGAGTGTCCTCCGCTGGAAGAGTGGGATATGGTTGCCGCCCGCACGCCCTCAAATTCGCCAAAACTTGAGGCAGGAAGCAGGTGCCGCGCTTTGGCGCCACCTGCCCCGTTCGGCGGGAAACTTAGAAGAGTAAAGCCTTCGTTCTGGAAAAAAGCATAGAGGCAGTCGCGCGATCCAACAATCCCGCTGAGCCTGTAGTTTGTCCGCATAAGTCCTGTAAGCGGAACACACTTTTTCCGCGGCGCACATAAAGGACACATTTTGTAGACGATCTCGCAACATTGTCGGAATCATTTCCCGCAGCTACAGGAAGCCCATCTCCGGATTACGGAGTGGACTGGATAGACCGAGCGCTGCTGCCCCTCTAGCCTCAATAAAGGGTGACCGCCCGAAACATGATTGCCTGGAGGACTCGTGAGCGCAGCCGTTGTGGAAACTCGAGCTTTGGAACCCACTCTCGCATTGGTGCGACGCGCCCAACAAGGAGACACACAGGCGTTCGGCACGCTGTTTCACACCCACCGTTCCCGGGTGTATTCCCTGTGTTTGCGCATGACGCGCAATGTGGCCGAAGCCGAAGACCTTACCCAGGAAGCTTTTCTGCAGGTCTTTCGCAAGCTGCCTACTTTCCGCGGTGACTCCGCCCTTTCGACTTGGATGTACCGTGTTGCCGTCAACACCGTGTTGATGTATTTCAGAAAGCGTGGCCGTCCGCAGTTTTCGATCGACGAGGAGCCGTCCGGCGACGAGAACGGCAAGACCAAGAAGCGCGATTACGGGGCACCCGATTTTCAGCTCTCCGGATGCGTGGATCGCATCGCCCTGGCCCGCGCCATCAAAGAACTGCCCCACGGATACCGCACCATCTTCCTGCTGCATGAAGTGGAAGGCTATGAGCATCGCGAGATCGCGCGCCTGCTGAAGTGTTCGATCGGAAATTCCAAGTCACAACTGCACAAGGCGCGCTTGCGTATGCGTGACTTGCTGACCGCGCGGGTCGAAGCTGAGGCGCAGCCGTCGGCCGCAAGCAGCAATGGCAACCGAGCGTCGGCCGCGAAATCCACTGCCCGTGTGCTTCCCTGGCCGAGCAAACGCCGCAACCGTGAACGGCAGCTGCAAGTTCCGCTTTCCGTTGCGCGCCAGCTCCGGTTGGAGAGCGCCGCTTAATCCACCTCGCCGCCTGCGCTGCAAACTAACAACGTTGGCGTGGACTGAGGTGCGCTCTACAGCAAGCACCCGATACAGCGCCGAGGCGCCTCAATTTATAGTCGAATTAGGGGTTATTCGACTGCTCAACTCATAATTTGCTCTATGGCCACGCCCTGGGAGTGTTGATGAGAATTGCTCAGGTGGCGCCTCTTTACGAGAGTGTCCCTCCAAAAAAGTATGGTGGTACCGAGCGGGTAGTTTCATGGCTCACGGAAGAACTGGTGCAACTCGGACACGAAGTCACCTTGTTCGCCAGCGGCGATTCGATGACCAAGGCCCGGCTGATTCCGATCTGCGCCGAGTCGTTGCGAATGAGCGCTAGCCCGCGTGATGCCATCGCCCACCACATGGTGATGTTGGAACGCGTACGGCAACAGCGCGACGATTTTGATCTCGTTCACTTTCATATCGATTATTTGCATTTCCCGCTCTCCCGCTGCGCCCGGCTGCTGAATCTCACCACCCTTCATGGCCGTCTGGATTTGGAAGACCTGAAGCCGGTATATGCGGAATTCTGTGAAATGCCGGTGGTTTCCATTTCTGACGCCCAGCGGCGTCCGCTGCACTTCGCGCATTGGGAAGGGACTGTCTATCATGGCCTGCCCGTCGGCCTTTACGAGCCGCGCTATCAACCCGGAAGGCATCTGGCATTTCTCGGCCGCACTTCTCCCGAAAAAGGCCTGGAGGATGCGATCGCGGTGTCAAAGCTTACCGGAGTGCCGTTGAAAATTGCCGCCAAGGTGGATGCGGTCGATCGCGAGTATTTCACCGCTAGAATCAAGCCTCTGCTAGACCCTCCGGTCGTCGAATTTCTGGGCGAAATCGGCTACGGCGAAAAAAAGGAATTTCTGCGCAATGCAAGCGCTCTTCTGTTTCCCGTGCAATGGCCCGAGCCCTTCGGCATTGCTATGATCGAGGCGATGGCATGCGGCACACCGGTCATTGCCTATCCGCGCGGCTCGGTTCCGGAAGTGATCCGGGACGGCGTAAACGGCTTGGTGGTCACAGACGTGGCCGCGGCTGCCCAGGCCGTGGCTGACATCAAAAAGCTCGATCGGCGCAAGTGCAGAGCGTATTTCGAGGAAAACTTTACATCCAGACGCATGGCCGCTGATTATCTGTCCATCTACCAGCGGATCGCAGGTGAAAATCCCGAGCCGGTCAGGATCAGTGACGGAGTGCGAGTTGACTGATGTTGGACTAACCGGCGAATTTTACATCTCGAAGACGTCTTCCCCTCCCGCAGAACGGGCGCGCGTCCTCAAGTACGGCGGGACCTTCGCCACCTTCAACCGTTATGGCGACATCGTGCCGGCCGGCCTCGGTGAAGAAGGAATTTTCCATCGCGGCACACGGCATCTGTCCACGTTCAGGATGCTGCTCGGGGGACAGCGGCCGATTCTGCTTAGCTCGACCATCAGCGCGGATAATCTCCTGTTTGCTGGAGATTTGACCAACGTCGACCTAATCGAGGAACGCTCGATTTCGATTCCTCGCGGAACGGCCCACGTCGCACGCACAAAATACCTGTGGGGCGCTCATTGGTTCGAACGTTGCCGCATCACGAACTACGGCTTGACCGAGTTGGTGATTCCTGTCTGTTTCCAAATTGCCGCAGACTTCTTCGACATTTTCCAGGTTCGCGGCACCCCTCGCCAGCGCAGAGGCCTCGAACTTCCTGTGCAAGTCGGTCAGAATTGGGTCGTACTCGGATACCAAGGCCTCGATGGCATCAAACGGCAGACCTGCATCGAGTTCGAGCCCAAGCCCACGCGCTGTTCCGGTTCGGAGGTCTCCTACGAGCTCTGCCTGAAGCCGAAAGAAGAAATCACGCTTCACATCCAGATCACGATGGAGAGCTCGGACAGTTCAGACGAAGCAAATCTCCGAGCACCCACAACCGCGCTGAAGTCATATGATGGCGAGTTATCGGCGGCGCGCCAGCAGATCCGGCAGCAACATTCCGATCATTTTCGAATCTACAGCAGCAACGAGCAGTTCAACCAGTGGCTAACGCGCTCGGTGGCTGACACCGAAATGATGATCCGAGGCAATCCGGAGAGAGACTATCCCTACGCCGGAGTTCCCTGGTACAGCACGATTTTTGGCCGTGATGGACTGATCACGGCGCTGGAATGCCTCTGGCTGTGGCCGAACTTGGCGCGCGGAGTGCTGCAGTTTCTCGCTTCCCACCAGGCCGAGGAATTCGACGCCGAGTGCGACGCGGAACCGGGCAAAATCCTCCACGAAGTGCGCCATAGCGAGATGGCCAACCTGAATGAAGTCCCGTTCGGCCGTTACTATGGCAGCGTAGATGCCACTCCCCTGTTTCTGGTGGTGGCGGCCGCCTATTTCGAACGCACGCGAGATCGCGATTTCATCTCCGGCCTCTGGCCCCATCTGGAATTAGCTCTGGAGTGGATCGCGAGGTACGGCGATCGGGACGGTGACGGTTTTATCGAGTATGAGCGCCACTCCCCTAGCGGCCTGACCCAGCAGGGATGGAAGGATTCCAGCGATTCTGTTTTCCATGCCGATGGCTCACTCGCTGAAGGCGGAATTGCGCTTTGCGAGGTGCAGGGTTACGTTTTCGCCGCCAAGATCGGGATGGCAAAACTTGCGCACATGCTGGGACGCTTCGCATTGAGCGAGCGACTGCAGCGCGAAGCCAACGATTTGCAAGCCAACTTCGAGGAGAAATTCTGGTGCGAAGATCTTGGCGTTTACGCGCTCGCGCTGGATGGAAAGAAGCACCCTTGCAGGGTTCGCACTTCCAATGCCGGCCAGTGTCTCTACACCGGAATCGCCCATCCCGACAACGCGCGCGTGGTTGCGCAAACGCTGCTGAGCCAGGACTTCTTTTCCGGCTGGGGCATCCGCACCGTGGGCGCGCAGGAGATTCGCTACAACCCGATCTCCTATCACAACGGTTCGATCTGGCCGCACGACAATGCCATCATTGCTGCGGGGATCGCTCGTTATGGAATGAAAGAGCTGGCAGCGCGCGTTCTTACCGCGCTGCTTGATGTGAGCGTCACCGTCGATCTGCACCGTTTGCCGGAGCTATTCTGCGGCTTACATCGCCGCAGCGAGCAGGGACCGACCCTCTATCCTGTGGCCTGTTCTCCGCAGGCGTGGGCCGCCGCGTCCGTGTTCATGTTGTTGCAATCGGCGCTGGGAATCCACGTCGACGCCGGCCGGCGCAGAATTCATTTCCACCATCCCCATCTTCCCGAATCAGTCCCGCAGCTCTGGGTGAAGAACCTGAAAATCGGCGAAGGGCGCGTGGACGTCTTTTGCGAGCGCGTGAATGGCACCACCAGAGTGGAAGTCAACGAAAACCGCGACGGGGTGGAAGTTTTTGTCGACGATCGTCAGCTCAACGCGACCGATTCCCGGCTGATAGCTGGCGGCGACAGGACACTCTCGACGTAGCCCTCGAACTGCTTCGCGCGGTGCACCGCCGTATGCTCGGCCAGAACGCGTTCCTGGGCGGCGCGGCCAATCGCCCGCCTTTCTTCATCGGTCATCTCTTTCAAGTAAGTAACCACATCGTCTGCGGAATTCGGCAACAGGATCTCCCGGCCCGGTTGCAGAAACAACCCCAGCCCCGGCCAGCGATCCGAGATGATCGTCGAACCACTAGCTGCCGCCTCGAACAACCGCACGCTCGGTGAGAATCCCGCGGCCACCATTTCCGAGCGAGTCACATTCAAGGTAAACCGCGCCGAGGAATAAAACGGCGGATGGAATTTCGGTTCCACGTGAATCATGTGGCGGACATTGGCCGGCCAGCGCAGGCTTTCCGGATACATGGGGCCGGCAATCAGAAATCGTAACTGCGGCAGCCTTCGCGCCGGCGCACAAAAGAATTGCTCAATCTTCGGCTGGCGGTCAGGCGCATATGTTCCCATATAGCTCAAGTCGCATCGAAACTTCGCTTCGGGAGTGTAGCGGTACCGCTCCGGATCGAAGGAACAGTAGAACGGAACAGCGCGCGGCGCTCCGAAGCGGGTTTCTATCTCCCGTAAGATCGGCCCACCTGTGAAGCTGAGATAAAGATCGAATCCCCCGACCTGGTCGCGGCGAAGATACGCGGCGTCTCCCTTCCGCAGCGTCGCAACCGTAATCGGCGTGTCAATGTCGTAGAAGGCTTTGACCGGGACCGCGGAGCTCAGCACTTCATCGATGACCTCGGTCCCCCCTGGCACGTACGAACCAACGATCACCACGTCCGAATCGTCGAGCGCTCGTCGAACTCTCGGCGATTCACGACTCCAGTCTTGATAGATGTGCGTGGTACAAAAGGGCGGCTCCGGCATGTCGCGGTTGCCCGCGTACCACTCCTGGTCTCTCTCGAAGAACACGATTTCATGGCCGCGATTCCACAGCGCCCGGCATAGCGAACGAAAAGTCGTGGCATGGCCATTGCCCCATGATGACGTAATCGACAGCCCGAATATTGTGATCTTCATAGCGAATCTACGCTGCCGTACAGGCCGGCTGTCGAGTGTCGGCCCGATTCCTGGAATGCTGCATGATTTCGTCGAACTGCTGTGCGCGCTGTTGATACGTATGTTCGGCCAGCGCCCGCGCCCGCATCGCGCGGCCGATACCAGCGCTGTCATGCTTGTAGCGTATGCAATCCAGTACTTCTTGCGCATTTCGCGCAACCAGTATTTCCCGGCCGGGTTCAAAAAAATGATCAACACCGGCCCAAGAATCCGTAATCAGGCAGGCCCCCGCGCCTGCCGCTTCAAACACCCGCGTTGGAGGCGAGAATCCTATGCTGGCCATCGATTCGCGATTAATATTCAACACCATCCGCGCTGAGCAGTTGATGCGGTTGTGATCGCCGGTCCCAACGTGACCGATCCAGCGGACATTCGGCGGCAGGGCCCGGCTGCCCCAGCCCTCGCCCCCAAGAATGAAACGCAGGTCGGGAGCGAGCTCCGCCGCCGCAAGAAAAAAGTCCTGCACCCGTTGCTCGCGATCTGGCAGACGATTGCCAACAAACGCCAAATCGCACGCCATCTCCGCATCCCGCGGAACTGGAAAATGAGTGTCAGGATCGAGCGCGTTGTAAATTGGATGGCAGTTTCTTGCGCCCAGCCGAAGGTAGTGCTCCACGACCGGCTCGCCTCCGCCGTAGGTGAATACGAAATCGTAAAGCGGGATCAGCTTCCGAAACGGATCTTCTGGATTCTGCTCCACCCGCGCCAGCGTGGCGGGAGCATCGACGTCCCAGAACGCGATGCGATTCTCCGAAGTGCGGCAATCTAGTACCGCCGTTTCTAGGAGTTCGTCGTCAACTCCCACTCCGCTATGTTTGATGATGAGATCGCATTGCGCCGCCCGCGCCAGCAGGTGCGGAATATCTAGCGGCGACTGGTAAACGACCACGTCGGCATGTTCAAAGTTATTCAGGTCGCGTTTGCCCTGGCGTCCATACGCGTCCGGCTCGGCAAACGTGATCTCATGCCCGAGCAGGTGCAGGTTTTTGTAGATGCCGCGATAATACGTTGCGGCCCCGTTCCAGTAAGAAGAAACGATGCTGGAGCCGAAGACGAATATTCGCATCAGGAAAGTTCCTCGCAAATTCCGAGCAGTTGCTCTGCGCGGTGCGCGCTGGTGTGACGGGCGCGAATCGTTTCCAGGCCATTGGCTGCGATTTGCGCGCGGGCATTGTCGTCAGCCAGCAGGCTGCGCAACATCTCTTTCATTCGCTCTCCGTCGGGTGCAACAACGTAATCCGCACCCGGACGAAATTGCCCTTCAGTGTCGCTCCACGGAGAACACACCAGCGGTATGCCGCACGCCAGCGTTTCGTAGACACGGATGGTCGGAATACCGCTAAGCCCATTGGCGTAAAACCGCCGCGGAACGTGCAGGCTCAGTGCGCTGCGTGCATAAGCCTGTGGCGCGTCGAGGTTGGGGAGGTAGCCGTGATACTCGATTCCGGCCTTCCTGAGATGGTTCCGGGCGTTCATCGAATAGCGCACGCCATGAACTGCAAACCGGTTTCCGCCGAGCGCGGCTGCCGGCGCCATCAGGAATTCCTCCAACTCGCGTGTCCGTTCCTTGTCGCCCCAGTTTCCCACCCAGATGACGTCGGTGTTCTTCTCGGCCGGGAGCGGCAGAAAGTGTGCAGTGTCTGCCGCTTCATGAAAGATCCACGCCCGCGAAACCCCGAACAATTCGCGATAAATTGGCAGCAGGGCCTCCCCAAACACCAGGACGCCGTCAAAGCCTTTTGGGTTGAGCTCGCCAATCTCTTTCGGATTCGTATACGCGCG
>Ga0335081_10002393_pt1 | contig 29555 bp, 27 predicted proteins | sample Lox_Sample_35_FD_206713 | JGI IMG/M metagenome (GOLD analysis project Ga0335081, IMG submission 206713) | Soil microbial communities from Loxahatchee National Wildlife Refuge, Florida, United States - Lox_Sample_3.5 | ecosystem: Environmental > Terrestrial > Soil > Wetlands | place: USA...
AAAAGAGTAGTATCGGCGATCCTTTCCAGTCTGCCAATGAACTTGGCCGGACACCAAGATACTCGGCAACATTCAGCGGCGGAGCGGGTTGCCCGGCGAGTCCCAGCAGGTTGAGGTTCTTCTGCAAACGCGAGCGCAAAGAAGTATTGCCATACGTGACCAGGTTCCGTCGCAGCAGCGCAACCGCCTGCGAGTTTTCGCTGCGGGCTGACAGCACCTGTGCCTGCACTTCGATAGCTGCCCCCAGAGCAAGGGGCAGATGGGGCTCGGCGTCCAGCGTCCGGGATTTAAGTTTTGCCCGGCTGATCGACTCGATTTGCCTGGCGTAAGCTTCGGCTTGATCGAGTTGATTGGCAGAAACCAGGGCACGTGCCATCCAGGAAAGGCCTTCCAGGTATTCCGAATCATCGCCGTGGACCCTGCGGTAATCCTCCAGCGCGGAACCGGCCGCGGTGAGGTTGCCCTGCGAAAGAGCAATGCGGACGTCGGTTACAAGGTCAGCAACTGCAAACGAAGTAAACAAAAGAAGGGCTAGAAGAGATCGCCGAAACATGTCTTCAGTATGACGGATCAGGCGGGAGAAGTGGTAGCAGCCAACGGTAGAAGCACAAAGGATCACCGACAAGACAGTTGATTACCCGACTACCGGAAGTAACATAGCTTTTTTCCAACCGCTTACGATACAATAAAACTGCGTTTGAACTTTCCAGTTTTTGCAGTATCTAGCACCTCCCGCTCTACAGCGTGACCTGCCTGCAGAAGTTCTGCGATTGACTCAGCGCGATATCAGAAAAAAAGGAAACAAAGCAACACTATGGAAACAGGAACAGTAAAGTGGTTTAACGACGCCAAGGGTTATGGTTTCATCAGCCGACAGAGTGGTGAGGATGTGTTTGTACACTTCTCCGCCATTCAGTCCGAAGGATTCCGCAGCCTGCAGGAAGGTCAGCAAGTCCAGTTCGATGTGGTCAAAGGACCCAAGGGCTGGCAAGCCGAGAACGTAAAGCCGGCGTAAGCCACTTTCACAATCCGCAAAGAGGGCGGCCGCGAGGTCGCCCTTTGTGTTTAGAAGACCCTCGCCACGGATTTACGCGGATTCACACAGATCAACATCCAGGAAGAGAAATCAAATAGAATGCTTGCTATCAAACGAGGGGCGAACATGGCATTGAAAGTCGGAGATACGGCTCCGGATTTTGAGTTGCCCGCGACCGAGGATGGACGGAATACTACGATCCGGCTCAGCGACTATCGCGGAAAGCAGCATGTGGTGGTGACTTTTCATCCGCTGGATTGGACCCCGACTTGAGGGGAGCAGGTGCCGGCGCTGGACGCAGAAGGCGAAAAGTTTGCCGCACTGGATGCCCAGGTTCTGGACATAAGCGTAGATTCGATTTACAGCCACAAAGCGTGGCAAAAGTTCGAGATCGGCGAAGTTCGCATCCCCATGTGCTCCGACTTTTATCCGCATGGCGGGGTGACGCAGGCGTTCGGAATCATGCGGGAGAGCCCGCCGTTGGCGGGAATCAGCGAACGTGCGGCCTTCATTGTCGACAAGTCCGGGAAGATCGTGTTTGCCAAGATTTACCCGCTGGATCAGATCGTGAAAAAAGAGGAATTGCTGGAAGCGCTCACGAAATTGCGCTAGCTTCCTGCCGGGCTTACTTGCAACCGGAGGGAAGCTCACATTTTTGCGAGTCAGCTCCTTGCCGGCGCTTCCTTCGGAATCGTTTTCCCCTGTCTCGACATCAACTCGCCTTTGGGGAGAATTCACATGCCAAACCACGACAAAGCTCTGCGCGATCACCTTCTCGAACTGCTGCAGGGTGGCGGCGCGCACGCCAAGTTTGAAGATGTCGTTGCCAACCTGCCTGCCAAAATTCGCGGCCAGAAGCCTTCCGGTCTCCCTCATTCGCCGTGGATGCTGCTCGAGCATATGCGCATCGCGCAATGGGACATTCTCGAGTTCAGCCGCAACTCCAAGCACAAGTCGCCAGAGTGGCCGGGGGGCTATTGGCCGAAGACCGATGCTCCGCCAAGTGCTGCCGCCTGGAACGAGAGCATCAAGAAATTCCGCGCCGACTCGAAAGCCATGCAGGACCTGGTCAAGAATCCCAAGACTGATCTCTTTGCACCGATCCCCTGGGGCGATGGGCAGACGATCTTGCGCGAGGCCCTGCTGGTGGCCGACCACAACGCCTATCATCTGGCGCAGATCGTCGATGCACGCCGCTTGCTCGGGGAGTGGGAGTAAGATGGCTGCTTCCCTATGCGGACTATTTTCGCTGCCCTTTGCCTGATCCTGCCACTTTCTGCTCAGGACGTGGTAGTTGTGAAATCTCCTACCTCCGAGAACCTTCGGGGCGTCAGCACGCCGTCGGCGGAGGTCGCCTGGGCGAGCGGCATGCACGGTACTTATCTGCGTTCTCTCGACAGCGGCGCAACCTGGCAAGCGGCGCAGGTTCCGGGAGCCGAGGCGCTCGACTTTCGCGACGTAGAAGCGTTCAGTGCGGACGTTGCTTACCTGCTTGCGGCCGGTCCGGGCGATCAGTCGCGTATCTACAAAACCACCGACGGCGGAAAGACTTGGACTCTGCAATTCACCAACCGTGAACCCAAAGGCTTCTTCGACTGCATGGCGTTTTGGGACCAGGCTCGTGGAATCGCGGTGGGCGATCCGGTTGACGGCAAGTTCGAATTGATCACCACCGACGACGCAGGTGCGCACTGGAAAGCAATCTCGCCCGCGAGAATGCCGCCGGCCATCGAAGGTGAAGGCGCCTTTGCTGCCAGCGGCACTTGCATCGCTGTGCAAGGCGAGAAAAATGTCTGGTTCGCCACGGGCGGCAAAGTTGCCCGGGTTTTCCGCTCAACTGACGCAGGCAGGACCTGGGATGTAGAAGAAACGCCGATCATCGTCCATGGCGTCGATTCCTCAGGCAACTTCTCCATCGCCTTTCGCGATGCAAAGCATGGTGTAATCGCCGGCGGAGATTACAAGGAACCTGAGAGAGACTTTCCCAACCTGGCTTTTACGGACGACGGTGGCCGTACGTGGAGACTTGCCGTGGTTAGTCCGCACCGCTACTTTTCCGCGGTGGCCTACCGAGGACAGCAGGTCCTGGTGGTCGGGACGGCACACGCTGGCTGCCTCTCGGACCCCACAAGCAAGTCATGGCAGAAGATATGGAATCACAACCTTAATGCGGTCAGCGTCAGCCCTGATGGTTCCGCGATTGCGGTCGGTCCCAAAGGCGCAATCGTCGTCTTTCCTCCGATCCGTTGAATCTACCGGGTGGCGCCGAACCCCTGGTGATTCTGATTGTCGCTGGTTGTGTATGCTCCCACGATCACGCGATGATCGTTGATGCCATAACCGAACGTCCTTGCCGACTTGGGCACATCGAAGTTGTAGAACGTACCGGCGTGAAGAACCGCCCCATGGTAGTTGTCGTTCGAATCTTCCCAGGAAAACACCACATCCCCGAATTTGTTGATCGCGCCGGCCGACGAATCTTCTGCACCCGGCACGTTTATGGTGGTGAACTGCGAACCATCATAAAGTGACGATTCGGAATCGCCATCGCTATCGAGCCATACTTCCGTCATCAGGCCGGCATTGTTGATCGCGCCGCCCAACGTAAACAGCGCTCCGGGGACATCGATGGTCGTGTACTTCGATCCGTCCCACAAAAATCCGTGCACGCCTTGGTCATCGCCGAAATTTCCGGTGATTTCACCCTGGTCATTGATGCCGATGCCCTGCGATCCATTCGAACCGGACGGTCCAATGTCAGTAAAGCTGCCGTTCTCATACAAGAATGCCTGAGCCACGAAGTTGAAAGTGCTGTAGTAGCCCACGATGGCGCCGGCATTGTTCACCGCGAAGCAATATGTGTTGACGCCGTTGGGGTCGTCAATTTTCGTTACCTTAGACCCCGAAACCGCGAAGCCGTGGTGCGTCCCTTGACTGTCGACGTACGATCCGACCGCGACCAGGGAATTGTTTACGCCGAAGATGTCGGTCTGCTGCGCTCCCGGAACGTTGAAGCTCTTGAACTTCAACGCCACGCTTGTACCGGCCGTGGCTGCGGTCGACAGGAGACACACAAGCAGAATTGAGAGGCAATAAGGTGATCGGCTGGTTTTCATGAGTCTTCTCTCCTCTAAAGATCGTTTTCAAACCTAACTTGGCTTTCAGTGCGGACTCCAGAAAGGCTGGCGAGGAACTATATCGCAAAGACCGAGGATGTCAAGAAAAACAGGGCCGCCACGGAAAAGACCCGGCGGCCCTGCAGGTTACAAGTTTCTGAACAGTTACTGAACAGTGACACTGACGGGGTTGGAACGAATCCCGTTGGTGATCACGAACAGCAAGCTCGCGCCGGTCGGAGTGCTCGCCGGCACGTCGAAGTTAGTGGTGACCGTCTTTGAGCTGTGCACGCCCATGAAGCTGTGATCATGCGTGCGGGCAAAGGTCACGACCTTGCTGGCCTTGTTGTAGATGGCAACCAGAGGATAATTGCTGGCCATCTGGGCATCGTCGCCGTAGGCTGCGCCTGAGGACAAGCCGTTCAGGCCCTTTCCAGCCAGTTGGTAGCTCTGCCCGTGGGTGAGGTTGGTGGGAACCGAGGTGACCTTCGGCGCCCAGGCGCGATTCGCCGAACCCGTGGGAGTATAAATCTCCACATCGTTGGTCTGGCTGGTCAGCAGGATTTGTCCAGTGGGAAGTTCCAGGAACGTTTCCTGATACGAAGTCTCACCCCCGGCATTCGGAGTACGTGGTACTTCGGTCAACTTCGTTCCGTCGAACTCGAAGAAGTGAACATCGTTCTGGTAGACTCCCGGGCTGGTCGCGCACAACACGTTGCCATCGGGCAGCAAGGCGGCGGGGCCGTCGGCGATGTCCAACTGCTTGCCGCTGACCTTCGGGAAGTCGGGTCCGGCGACCCAGGTTCCCGGGTCCTGCGGATTCGCTGGAGGCGTGTAGATCGCTGTGTGCCCAGTCGCTCCGGTGGCGAATACGGTACCGTCCGGCCGCAGTACTGCGGGTCCGATTTCTTCGGATGAGGGATCTTCCAAGCGCACGATGGTGTTTCCCGCGCTGATCCACTGCTGAGTGGAGGGAATGAACTTCTCGGCGTTCGGCGCATTCAGCGCGTCCACCGTCAGCACGGTGCCATCGGGCAGCAAGGTCCAGCCCTCTTCGTCGTTCCGGTCCTGCTTGCCGGTTCCTACCGCAGTCCAAGTAAGGGTCTTGGGATTCAGCACGGCATCGTCGGTGTTGAGTGAGTCGGCTTGCATGTACACGCCGTTGCTCAAAATGACACTCTGGCCATCACCAATGTTGGTCCAGCCGCTGGGGGCATTCACTGCCGTCCATTTGTTGGTGAGCGGATCGTAAATTGCGCCCAGGTTGGTCCAGGTGGGGCTGAAGAAGTTGTACTCGCCGCCCTCGACGATGACGCGGCCGTCAGTCAAAACGGCTGAGCCGAAATACAGGGGGCTGTAATTGGACGGCAAGGATGCAAGCTGTGTCCATGTACCGTTTGCGTAGTTGGCATGGCTGTCCGGGGTGAGCTTCCACCAGTCCTGCGCGCCAGCATCCTGCACCATGACGGTGCCATCCGTAAGCATCAGCGCAACTCCGGCGGCGAAACTTGGCTGGTTCTTCAGTGGCGTCCAGGTTTGCGAAACCGCACCGCTCACCAAGGCGACTACAACCAGAATCGTAATGCTAAGTGTTTTAAACACCTTCATTGGGTCTCCTAATTTTATTCCTGCTGAATTTTGTTCCTGGAAAGGCGAGCAGGGAGCGTGGCGCCCGGCCGTTCTGGAAATGCGCTTATCCCACATCTGGCGCGCAGAAACTATATGTGAAACGGAGTTTTTCCACTAGAGCCTATCGTCCCTAGTGCGGTGCTCGATTACTACCGCCGCCCGTAGTTTATAGAAACCAGAGCTGCGGAATTCAAGAATCCTTTGTCGCATACTCTCGCAGCTTGCCGTCCACGGCTACGGCAACGTATCTGCCGGTCGAAACGTCGCGAAATTGCACGACGCGGTGGCCTTCGCGTGCCAACTGCCCCCAGCGGCTGGGCTTCTCAGGATTCTGCTCAATGGCTTGAAACAAATGGCCATTTACCTCGAATTCGACCGTCCGCAGCCGCATAGAGCTGGTACGCTTCACCTTGACCGCTTTTTTCCCCGGCACGGTAATTTCACCGCTCTGCATGAGCTGCTCAGCGACCGATTGAAAGATTGATACATCAACCATACTTTTCAAAGCCCGGTCCGTCTATTTGACTACATCCGGTAGCACGCCTAGCATCAATTTCTCATGGTAGGCCAGACCATTTTGCACTACCGCATCACCGGCCAGCTCGGTAGCGGAGGGATGGGCGTGGTGTATGAAGCCCTGGACACAAATCTCGGCCGGCGCGTGGCCTTGAAATTTCTGCCTCCGGAACTTGCCCGCGACCCGGCCGCCCTGGAGCGTTTTCTGCTCGAAGCCCGAGCTGCCTCTGCTCTGAACCATCCAAACATCTGCACCATCTACGCGGTTGAGAGTGACGCCGGCCAGTCCTTCATTTCCATGGAGCTGCTGGAGGGCCAGAGTCTCAACGAAAAGTTGGCCAGCAGGCCTTTGCCTCTGGATCGCCTGCTCGATTTCAGTATTCAGCTTGCGGACGCGCTCGACGCAGCTCACAGCAAGGGGATTGTCCATCGCGACATTAAGCCAGCTAACATTTTCATTACTCAACGTGGACAGGTGAAAGTGCTGGACTTCGGCCTGGCCAAACTTACGCGTAGTGACGAGTTTGACGTAGAAACCGTTACCATGGGCGGCGCCACCCTTGCTGCCCAGCTGACCAGCCCCGGATCCACAGTGGGAACTGTGGCGTACATGTCTCCCGAGCAAGCGCGAGGCGAACTGCTTGACGCTCGCAGTGACCTGTTCTCTTTGGGTACGGTGATGTTTCAGGCTGCCACCGGGCAACTGCCGTTTTCCGGAAATACCTCGGCGGTGATTTTCAACGCTATTCTGGAAAAGGGTCCACCCCCGCTGACACAGCTGAATGCGCAATTGCCTGCCAAATTGCAGGAAATCGTTGAGAAGTTGCTGGAGAAGGACCGCGATTTGCGCTACCAGTCCGCGGCAGACCTGCGCGGGGACCTCAAGCGCTTAAAGCGCGATAGCGAGTCGGGAAGATCTTCTGCTCAGGTCAAGACGCAGCCGGCACCAGTTCCCGGCGGCGCTACGTTCACAGCCGAAACTAAGGCCACCTCAAGTTCCCAGGTCGCCGCCGCCGCTCGCGAGCACAAATTGGGCACGAGCCTGGTCGTTCTCATTGCCGTGCTGATTGTGGGCGCCGCCGGTTACGGAATCTATTCATTAGTGAATCGGGCGCGCCCGGTGCCTTTTCAGAACATCTCGGTCAGCAAGATTACCGACTCTGGCAAAGCATCCCAAGTCGCCATCTCCCCTGATGCCAAGTACATCCTCAATGTCGTGGATAATGAGGGCCAGCAAAGCCTGTGGCTGCGCAACCTCCCGACGAACAGCAACACGCAAGTCATCGCTCCCGCAAACGTCGAATATGCCGGCCTGCGCTTTTCCCCCGATGGGAACTATCTTTATTTCACGCGCTCCGAGCCGGGCAGCCGCGAACTCCGATACCTTTACCGCGCTCCTTTGCTCGGCGGCGTGCCCCAGAAGCTGGTAACCGACATTGACTCCAACATCACATTTTCTCCCGACGGAAAACAGCTTGCGTTCTTCCGCATGAATAATCCGAACCCGGGCATGGAGCGCCTTATTGTTCTGCCAGTTGAAGGTGGCGAGGAGAAGGTCATTTACAGCGGCCCGATCGTCGGCGGCTTGAATGACCCAGCATGGTCTCCCGACGGGCACACGATCGTTTGTATGATTCTGCAGCCTGAAAACGGTTTCGGCGGCTTGGTCGCGGTTGACGTCGCATCTGGGAAGAGGAACCTGTTCTTCACCTCCGCCTCGACGATTGTGCAACGGCCGGTCTGGATGCCGAATGGCCGAGGATTGTTCGCGCTTTCCGGACTTTTCGAAAATCAGATCCTGTTTATTTCTTACCCACAGGGAATCTCCTATGCGGTCACGCGTGATACCAACAATTACTCCGACCCAAGTATTGGAGCCGACGGGCGCAGTCTGGCAACCGTAATGAGCGAGCGGCATTGGAATCTTTATGCAGCTGCTGGAGGAGACGGCATCACCTCAGCTCGGCAAATTAGTTCGGAACCACCTGTATCTGGATTCACCTGGATGCGTGACGGTCAGATCGGGCGTGATTCGCCTTCTGGCCTGCGCATTCTGAATCCGCAATCGGGGGAAACAATTCCGCTTTCCGCCCCGAACGGATATCTTTCTACCAGGCCCTCGGCATGCGGCGACGGGCGCTACATCGTGTTTACCGGAATTAACACCGCGGAGCGCGTACTGAATATCTGGCGCTCCGACGCAGGCGGCGGAAATCTTAAGCGCCTCTCCACCGGTAAGATTGAGGATTTCTCGATCTGCTCGCCCGACGGGCGGTGGGTGGTGTACGAAGACGGCTCTGGCGGCGGGCAGTTAATGAAAGTATCTATCGACGGCGTCGCTCCGATGAGGCTTTCTGAAGAGCTGGCAGCAAACGGCTACGATATTTCTCCCGATTCGAAGACGCTGGCATTCGCCGCGTTCGGACACTTAGGCGAGCATGTTGAAACGCTGACTCTGGTTTCCCTGGATTCCGGGCAAACCGTGAAGACGATGGCGTTTGAGAAACCGCGGAGCGGCCCAATTCGCTTTGCTACGGATGGTAAGGCGGTCGTCTATCCGGTACGGGTAAACGGTGTCGACAATCTCTGGTTGCAGCACCTGGATGGCTCACCTGGCCGACAGCTCACGCAATTTCCGGCTGAACACATCATCGATTTTCACTGGTCGTTCGATGGCAAGCAGCTGGGCCTGCTGCGCGGGCACACCGATTCCGATGTGGTTCTTATCCGAGATTCGCAACCATAGAATGTTTCGACACACGCGCAAATTCGTTGGATTGATTCTGCTACTCATTGGAACTCTTAGCGGCGAAGCTCAAAAGGGCTCTTATCTTTTTGTCTGGGCGGGCGACGATGCCAAAGAGAGCAACGATTTCCTGGCCGTATTGGACGCCAATCCAGCTTCAACACATTATGGTCAGGCAGTAGCTTCGGTGGCTGTTCCGGGTCCGACCGGCACGCCTCACCACACCGAACTAGCGATGCCGGAGGGCAACTTTCTACTGGCCAACGCATTTGAAAGCGGCCGCACCATGCTCTTCGATTTGCGCTCGCCGCTTCAACCTACGCTAGTGACTTCCTTCGGCGACCTCGACGGCTACATGCATCCTCACACTTACGTGCGGCTAGCGAATGGCCGTGTGGTTGCGACATTCCAGTATCACGGTGGCCATGATCCCAAATCGGATGGCGGCGGACTCGTCGAGTTCGATGATCATGGGCATATATTTCGCAGTAGCAGCGCGATGGACCCGGCGGCCAAAAGCGAACTGATTCGGCCTTATAGCTTGGTGATTGTTCCCGCGCTTGATCGAGCGGTGAGCACCAACACCTCGATGCACTTCAAGAGCGATGGCGAAACGCGCACCGTGCAAGTGTGGCGTCTCTCGGATCTCAAACTGCTGCGGACCATCGTTCTCCCTCAGGGACCGCGCGGCTCCGAACAGCAGGCGCCAGGTGAACCCCGACTGCTTGCGGACGGAAAAACCGTGCTGGTTCACACGTTTTCTTGCGGGTTGTATCAAATGAAAGACCTGGAAACCGATCATCCATCGGCCAAATATTTGAAGACGTTTGACGCCGACGTGTGCGCCGTTCCCCTGCGAATCACTCATTACTGGATTCAAACGCTGTTTTCCTCACATGCCGTCGTCACCTATGACTTGGCTGATCTGGACCACATCCGCGAAGTTTCTCGGGTCACGTTTGATGACAAACAGAAGCCGCACTGGATCTCCGCCGACACCGATGATCGCCGCATCATCCTGAACTCCGGTGAGTACGGCGAGCACCGCCTGTTCATGCTGAATTTTGATCCGCAAACCGGCAGCTTGAAACTGGACGACCGATTCCGGGATGCAGGCAGTGACAAGGCCGGCGTCAGCATGGATGGCAAGTCCTGGCCCCACGGCTTTCACGGTGACGCCTACGCGCACGGAACGGTGTTTTCCCGATAAGGCGCGGTCAGGTCGTAATCCCCGAGTAACCTGAGGTTTCGCGCGGGCGCGGCTATAATCAAGCTCAATGGCCACAATTGAATTGGCGAAGCGGGTGGCGACCCGCCCCACCTGGGCAGAAGTATCGCTTGGCACTTTGCGCCAGAATTTCCGCGTCGTGCAGAAGCACGTCGGCGACGGAGTGACGATCTGCGCGGTGATTAAAGCTGATGCCTATGGACACGGCGCCATCGAATGCGCGCGGGCCCTGGAGGAAGAAGGCGCGCGCTGGTTCGGGGTAACTTCGCTCGATGAAGCTATTCCCCTGCGTGAAGCCGGTGTTCACACCCGCATTCTTCTGATGACCGGCTTCTGGCGCGGCGAAGAAGAAGAAATTGTCCACCTGAAATTGACCCCCACAGTATGGGAGATTGAGCAGATCGCGTTGCTCGAGAAAGCGGCTGCCCACCTCGATGCCCGCCATCCCGTGCATCTGAAGGTTGACACAGGCATGGGACGCCTCGGAGTCTCGCCCGAAGATTTACCGCAGATTTGCGCCGCTTTAAAGTCTTCCCCGCACCTGGTCGTCGAAGGCCTCTCTACACATTTGGCATCGTCGGAAGTTCTGGATGCTCCTTCGGTGCAACAGCAGCTGGAAACATTGGATGAAGTTAGCCGCCTTCTGGAAAACGAGGGTTTTCATCCGCCACTGGTGCATGCGGCCAACACCGGAGCCGTTGTTTCCCGGCGAGAATCCTGGAATACGATGGTGCGCCCAGGTGCCGCGCTCTACGGATACTATTTGCCCTTCGAGCGCGCAGGACGCGAAGTAACGGGCAAAGGTCTGCGATTGCCGGTCAGGCCGGCATTGACCTGGAAGACCCGCATTCTGTCCCTGCGCGATGTGCGCGCGAACCAAGCGCTAGGTTACGGCGGAATCTATGTGACGAAGGCGCCGGCGAGGATTGCAGTTCTTCCGGTTGGCTATGCAGACGGATTCAATCGCGCGCTGTCATCACGCGGCCGCGTCATCGTCGGCGAACAATACGCTCCCATCGTCGGCCGGATTTCCATGGACCTCACGCTAGTGGATGTTACTGGGCTGCCGGATGTTGCAGTTGGGGATGAAGTGATTTTGCTGGGCGCCCGTGAAGGTCTCAGCTTCGACGCGCGTGAGCACGCGGCATTGGCGAACACGGTGCTCTACGAGATTCTCTGCGGAATCTCCAAGCGAGTGCCGAGACGGCCTGTCCCCTAGTGTCAGCGATCCTGCCTTAGTGTCGCCAGTTCCCTGAACAACTCATGCAGTCGTTTGCTGATCTTTTCGTATTCCTGCCGCTGCACCGGGGTCAGCCCGACGAAACTTTCGGCTCTTAGAAGCTCAACGTGCTTTTCCAGTAGGCGATCGATTTCACTCGCGACCTGTTGCGTCTGGTCGCTGTGGACGGAAAGAGCAGCCCTTTCAGACCTCATCATCACAAAACCTGAGGGCAGAATAGCCGCCGTAGCGTTCAACATGTGTCATGCGATTGTCAAATTCTTGCGAGGAATTGCACTGTATTCGTTCTCCATTGCCTGAAAAACCGGCGGGCTTCAATGACGCCTGCGGCGATTCACTGCTGGCTAGAGGCCGCGCGGCCCGCCTCTGCGGTATCTTTATAGAATGCCGTCGCGTTATGCACAGCGAATGTACGATTGGGAAACCCGGCTCACGTCGGTGGACAACAATCGTGTGGTGCGTCCCCTGGAATGGGGAGTAGAGTGGGCCCGCGAGTGGCCTTGCCGCAACGGCTATGCACCCGGTCACCTGCCGGAAGATTGCGAAGTTTACTTTCGCGAATACAATCGCCGCATCCTGGCCGCGAGCGACGAGTTTTTCGGCTACACGCGTCCTTCGGATTTTCGTCTCGAGCGGCGTGAAGTCCAGGTTTTCAGCACGCGCGAAGTCCCCGATGCCGACTTAGAAAACAAAGTACGCGGGACGCACGCGCAGTTTCTGCGATTTACTTCGCCGGTCCGAACCCCGTTCGCACAAAACAATCTGGCCAACGCCCGCTGGTTTCCGGCACGCGGCAGGCGAGCAGTCGTGCTTCTGCCGCATTGGAACTCGGACGCTATCGCCTACACCAGCTTGTGCCGGACTTTGAGCCTTCTCGGAATTTCTGTCTTGCGGCTCAGCTTGCCTTACCACGACATCCGCATGCCGGCTGAGATCAAGCGCGCCGATTACGCGGTTTCTGCGAACATCGGGCGCACTCTCGATGCTTGCCGCCAGGGCGTCATCGATGTGCGCTGCTGTCTGGACTGGCTGGCTTCGCAGGGGTACAAACGCCTGGGAGTCGTCGGCACCAGCTTGGGCTCTTGCTACGCATTCCTGGCTGCGGCCCACGATCCGCGCATCCGCGTGGCGGCTTTCAACCACGCCTCAACCTACTTCGCCGACGTAGTGTGGCACGGCCAATCCACTCGCCACATTCGGCAGGGCATGGAAACGCAACTCGACGTTGACCGGCTACGCGGCCTGTGGAGCGCGGTCAGCCCCATGTCCTACTTCGAGCAGTTCTCCCGCTGGCCGAGGAAGTCGCTGATCGTCTATGCGAAGTACGACATGACATTCCTGCCGGAGTTCTCGCGCGAAGTGGTTCACGAGTTCGCGCGCCACGGGCTCGACCACAAAGTGGTTGCGCTGCCCTGTGGACACTACACGACCGGTGAGACGCCGTTCAAGTACATGGACGGCTGGCACATCGCTTCGTTCCTCAGGACGGCGTTCGAGAGCTGCTGAGCCGGAGATTCAGCGACATTCCAGCGCACTGTCAGTTTTAATGTCACGGTGTGATTTGGAACACCGTTCCCTTTGAGTTCGCCCCGCCCATGGACGCAGTTCCGTAAAGATTCCCCTGGTGGTCTGCTATTAATCCTGCATAAGGGTTTGCCCCATCGCCAGTGCCGCTGAAGCTGTGCAGAACAGTTTCGTTGCCGGAAGTGTCCAGTTTGAATACAACTCCAAGGTTGGTGTTGCCGCCTTTGACCGTGGTGCCGTACAGGTTGCCCGCGGTATCCATCAGCAGGTCCGAATAAGGAGACTGACCGTCCGTACAAACAGGAAGCGAGCAAAAACTGTAAAGAACCGTTTCAATCCCGGTTTTTGCGTTCAGCTTGAATATAGTGCCCCCGCCATGGGTTCCTCCTATGTAAGTGGTACCGTAAAGATTGCCGGAGCCGTCAGCGATGAGGCCCGCCTGGGGGAGGGCGCCATCGGCGCAGTTGGCTAAGGAGCAGAAGTTGTAAAGAGTCACCTCGTTGCCGGCAGCATCCAAACGAAACACCACACCGCCTTCAGGGGAGTTTGCACCGCCAGTGGAAGTTGTGCCGTAAAGATTGTCTCCGGCATCCCGCAGGAGCTTCCCTATTGGGTAGGCCCCGTCGGTTTGAGAAAACGCGTGGAGCACTTTTTCAACCCCGCCCAAATTCACGGTGAACACTGTTCCATACTGACCGCCTCCCTTCGAAGTCGTTCCGTATAGGTTTCCTTTAGGATCTCCAATGAGTGCGCCAAGTGGAAAATTCCCGTCGTTGTGCAGGTTGCCCTGGAACGAGTAGAGGATACTTTCTTTGCCCGATTTGGTGATCTTGAATACCGTCCCGCCGTTCACCGCACCGCCGGCTTCCGTCGTACCATAGAGGTTTCCATTTGGGTCGCGCAGCAGTCCTGCGAAAGGCTCCTTTCCATTGCTGCCATTGAAGCTGAAGAATAGTTCCTGGCCATTAGGTTTGAGGAGAAACACTACGCCAAAGTTCGACGTGCCGCCTTCCTGGGTCGTTCCGTAAAGATTACCTGCACTATCGCGCACCAGAGTGCTGGCAGGATAGGCGCCGTCCGAGCCGGCGAAGTTGTGCAGAACGGTGAAAGTTTGGGCGTGCAAATCTCCGGCGGCCGTTATCAACAACAAGTAGAAGATACACAAGCCAAGGCGAGTGAGGGCAAACACTTTCGTCATACTTTCCTTCTCCACAAAGACGTTCACTACTCAAGCGGCGAGATTATATCCGGGCGATAACGCTTTGGCTCGCTTTGTCACAGAACTTTTACAATTAAGGGTTGGTTCATCTGGCGCAGCGGGGAAGGGGGGCTTTGGGCTAAGATAATTTCGGAGAAATACATATGAGCACCGCGGGAACCATGTCTCGTCCTCTATTCGAGGTTGATCCTGAAATCGCCACCGCGATTGATAACGAAGGGCGCCGCCAGCATGAAGGGCTGGAGCTGATCGCCTCGGAGAATTTCGTCAGTGAAGCCGTACTCGAAGCGATGGGCTCGGTTTTCACCAACAAATATGCTGAGGGCTATCCCGGCAAGCGCTATTACGGCGGTTGCGAGTTCACCGACGTAGTTGAGAACATGGCGCGCGACCGCGCCAAGCAACTTTTCGGCGCGGAACACGCCAACGTGCAACCTCATGCTGGATCGCAGGCGAACATGGCAGCTTATGCCGCCGTAATCCAGCCAGGCGATACTGTGCTGGGATTGAACCTGGCGCATGGCGGGCACCTCACTCACGGGCATCATCTGAATTTCTCGGGCAAGACCTACAAAATTGTTCCATACGGAGTGACGAAGGAAACGGAGACTATCGACTACGACGATCTCGAAAAGCTGGCGGAAAAAGAACGGCCCAAGCTGATCATTGGGGGTGGCAGCGCCTATCCGCGCATCATTGATTTCGCCCGCATGAGAGAGATCGCCGACAAGATCGGGGCAATCTATCTCGTCGATATGGCCCACTTTGCCGGGCTGGTCGCTGGCGGCGTGCATCCCTCTCCCGTGCCCCATGCGCAGATCGTCACTTCGACCACCCATAAGACACTGCGTGGGCCAAGAGCGGGAATGATCCTGTCGAAGCAGGAGTACGCTACGGCCATCGACAAGGTTGTTTTCCCGGGAATGCAGGGTGGGCCGCTGGTTCACATCATCGCCGCGAAAGCAGTCTGCTTCCACGAGGCGATGCAGCCATCATTCCGCGAATATGCCAGGCAAATCGTCGCCAACGCAAAGGTTCTGGCTGAAACGCTCGCGGCGGAAGGTTTTCGCATTATTTCTGGCGGAACCGATACTCACCTCATGCTGGTCGACGTCTTCTCCAAGGGGATGTTGGGCAGCGAGGCCGAAAAGGCGTTAGGCGAAGCGGGCATCACAGTCAATAAAAACGCGATTCCATTCGACACCAATCCGCCGCTCAAACCAAGCGGAATCCGGATCGGCACGCCGGCCCTCACTACGCGTGGTATGAAGGAAGCCGAAATGCGCCAGGTGGGACGGTGGATTTCCGAAGTGCTGCACAACCGCACGGACAACAGCTTGCTCAGCAAGGTGCGCAAACAGGTGCTCGAGCTGGCGGAGTCGTTCCCGCTGTACCCCGAGCGGCGTGCCCGAGCACAAGCTGAAGTTCGCGCTTAGTGGGTCGGTTCAGGCTTTCTTGAGCAGCGGATTCCCCGGCGAGACCAGTTCGAGCCGATGTAACTTTTGCTCGATCCGCTTGCGGTCGTTGTCTGCAGAGGCTGCACCCAGACGTTTGCGAAGTTTAAGGACCTTTTCTTTGCGGGTACGGCGTCGGCGAATCTCCGGACGCCGGCTCGGTGCTGACATAATGATGCGACTCCTCGATGTAGGTTAAAAGCTGAGCGGCAGGGTGCACCCCTGCTGCTGCGCTATTGTAATTTGAGGAGGCGTCGCGAGCAAATGCCCGCGTGATGAAAAGCGATGTTCAGCTGGGATTCGTAAGCTGGAACATGCGGACTACGTCTTCGGGAAGAATCTCTTCTAATCTGCAGGTAAGCCACTCTTCCAGTTGCAGCTTTTGTTCCGAAGGCAAGCTGCGGAACTGCAAGCCCATGCGGCCGGTGCCGTCGCTCCAGCAAACTCTTGCTTCGGTCCTCACATCGGTCGCGCTTTCCGGGATGGTGAAGTCCACCGTGACTTCTGAGCCGGACCTGAGCCCATGGGGGCCACTGACTGCCATACCACTTTCGCTGAGATTGAAGCTGTTGCACTGGAACTCGGCACCTTCAGCGCGTAACTCAACTGAAATAACGACCGGGCAACGGAAATAGCGCCGCCGTTCGCGCATGATCATGCCGTAGGCAGCTCTCAGACTGCGGCTAATCGCTTCGGCTGACAGCGGGCGCTCCAGGACGAAGTTGGAGCCGGCAGAGAATGCGGTCTGCGTCTCAGGGCTGCGACCGGTGATCGCGAATGCGGCTGCAGTCTGATTCGAGCGAGAACGGCGCAGCAATTCCAGAATCTCTCGCGCCGCATTCCCCAGTTCGAAGTCCACGATGACAACTTCAAAGTGGTCGCGATTCAAAACGTGCAGCGCGGTGGATGGCACGACACAAGTTTCCACCCGAATGGCAAACTGACGCAGGCAGTCGGTGATCTGCTCAATCGTCGCTTCATTCGCAGAGACTAGAAGGGCATTTGCTACGGGAGCTGAATGTGAAGCAGCTTGCATGGAGGCACACCGTCTACCGAATACTGTTGCACACTGCGAAGACGGTCTCCAGTTACTGAGGGACGTAGCAGAGTCGAAAAATGTTCTGGAAATGTAACGACAGCCGGACCTGTAAGTTGAGCCGCTTTGCGACCGTGAGCGAAGCGAGAGGGCGCAGGCGAAATCCCGAGCGACGTCGAGGGACCTCAAATTGTAAGTGGCAGCCGGACCTGTAAGTTGAGCCGCTTTGCGACCGTGAGCGAAGCGGGAGGGCGCAGGCGAAATCCCGAGCGACGTCGAGGGACCTCAAATTGTAAGTGGCAGCCGGACCTGTAAGCCGAATTCTGTCCGCCTTACGGCGGGACGGCCATTCCTCTGGGCCAGGCATTACTGCCGGGCTCTAGCGACCTACCCGGAGGTTGTAACGCACCGAGCCGGCACGTGTACTGCCGTCGCTATGAACACTTCAGAGGATGCGTGCCAAACGCGCGACTCTGTGCCCGCAAAAACGCGGGCAATCGCGGGGCACGCTCAGATCCTTCGCTCAGCAAAAAACGCTTCGCTCAGGATGACAAAGCGCTCACAGCGACGGCAGCACTCCCTCCCTATTTGGTCTTGCTCCGTGTGGGGTTTGCCCTGCCCGTCGCATCGCTGCGGCGGCGGTGCGCTCTTACCGCACCTTTTCACCCTTACCTCGCCATCGCTCTCAATGCTGAGTACCATTGTCATCCTGAGCAGGCGCTATTTGCACCGCGAAGGATCTTGGCGAGCCGCGCGAAGCGTCGCCTTCTTTGCGACGCACATGCCGCGCGTTCGGCTCGCTTCCTTATGGCACGCCTCAGCACTCACAGCGATGGCGGGGCGGTGTATTTTCTGTGGCACTTTCCGTCGAGTGGCCTTGACGCCACCCTCCCGGACGTTATCCGGCACACTGCTCTTTGGAGTTCGGACTTTCCTCCCCCATTCCTTGACGGAACGGGAGCGACCGTCCGGTCCAGCTGCCAACAGGATTATTATATGCGATGAATGTCGGCTGACCCTCGGGAGGAAGACTGAGTGCCTGACACTGATGTAGAAACTCTACCCCTGCGGCTTGCATACAAGTTTCTTGAGGCGCACGGACTTGGCGGTGAGTCTGAAACAATCCGCACCAGTAGGGAAAGACTCGGATCGTACACAACGACTCTTAAAAGGGCCCGCGTCGCCGCAGCTCTGCAACGAGATAACCTCCTCAATCAATTCATCGCAGAGTACTGGCCGAATGGGAATACACCAAAAGGTAAACAGCTAGTCGAGAGGTTCGGCCGAATTTATGAGCGCGATGCGAGTGCTGGAGCCACCATCGATAGCGAAGAACAAGGGACTGAAGACGCGGCAGAAGGCGGGTTCGCTTACGAGGAGCACCTTCGCGACTACCTTGCGGATCACCTGGATATTCTTGAGCCTGGACTAAAGCTTTGGCCTGTGGGACAGGATGCTGATGCGGTGGAATTTTCACTCAACGGTCGGCGGATCGATATTCTGGCACAGGACACTCAAGGAACGCCGGTCGTCATCGAATTGAAGGTTAGCAGAGGCCACGAGAGAACCATTGGTCAAAGCCTGTACTACAGAGCGGCAATAAAGGAACTTCTCAAGCGGGAGCGGGTACGAATTTTTATCGTCGCCCAAGAGATGGACAAAGAACTAAGGATGGCCACACGAGAACTAACGGACGTCGCTCTTTTCGAGTACACACTTTCAATGGCTGTAAAACGTCTGTAGTTATTTTGCAGCTCACAACTGTCCGAATTCATGAATCATCATCTGGCCTGGACCGCAGAGGCGATCGCTGTCACCATATCAACCCTCAGTGTTGCCTATTACGTTCTCTGCCTGTGGAGCGCCGCCAGTTTCTTGCATAGTCCGAAGGTCGCGACCAAAAATTCGCACCCTACACCAGGGGTTTCCATTCTTAAGCCGCTGAAGGGCACTGACCCGGAGATGTATGAAAGTTTCCGCAGTCATTGCCGGATGGACTACGCGGAACACGAGATCATCTTCGGGGTCAGCGATGCGGACGATCCCGCTGTCGAACTGGTCGGAAGGCTACGCCAAGAATTTCCTCAGCGGAGTATTCGCGTCGTCATTTGCAGTAAGAAGCTGGGGACGAACACCAAAGTCAGCAATCTGTCGCAGATGCTAGCGGAAGCTCGTTATGAATATCTGATCGTCAATGACAGTGACATTCGGGTCGAACCGGATTATCTCCGCCGGGTAACTGCTCCTCTCTCTGATCCGGCAGTCGGGTTGGTGACTTGTCTCTACCGCGGCATTCCGACCAGCACTTTGGGTTCTCGTCTGGAGTCGCTTGGCATTGCAACTGATTTTTCTCCCGGCGTACTGGTCGCGCGGCAATTAGAAGGCATCCGGTTCGGCTTGGGCTCGACGTTGGCATTTCGCCGGCGTGATTTGCAGGCGATCGGCGGGTTCGAGAGCTTAGCTGACTATCTGGCGGACGACTATCAACTCGGCCGGCGCATCTCGGATCTGGGATTGAAAGTCGAATTGTCAGATGTAATTGTCGAAACGTTCTTGCCCCGCTATATGTTCGGCGAGTTTTGCTCACATCAGCTCCGCTGGGCGCGCACCATTCGCGATTCACGGTTTGGCGGATACATGGGCATGGTAGTGACCTTTGGCATTCCCTGGGCGTTGCTGGCCTTACTGTTCGCGCGTGGGTCGGCCTGGGCGTGGGGACTGCTGGCGGTCACGACAATCATGCGGCTTGCGGTCGCGGTGTTCGTGGGCAAAACTGTGTTAAAGGACCATTACGTGATTCGGTCTCTTGCGCTCATTCCATTCAGAGATTTGATCGCACTGTTGGTGTGGATCGCCAGCTTTGTGGGGCATACGGTGAAGTGGCGCGGAGAGGCGTTCCGCCTTAAGAATGGCAAGCTGGAAGTCATCACCTGAATTCTCTGCATCACAACAAGGCTCTGCAAGACTGACAAATGCCGGAACGCCTCCCTTTCAGACCGCCGCTGTTTGGGTTGGCTTGATGTTGTGGTTCATACGGAAGAAGTTGGTCGGGTCGTACTTATTTTTCAAAGCCACCAGCCGGTCGTAGTTCGACCCATAGGCTGAGCGTGCGAACGTGTCCCCCTCGTCGGAAACGTAATTCACGTACGAACCTCCGACCAGGAATGGACGCATGGCTTCCCAACACTGCCGAGTCCAGTGAATGTTCCTCTCTGAATCGGCGGGATTCTCCCACACGGACCAGGCGAATACATTCCAGGAATGCTGCCGATGAGGAAACGCGGTTTCCTCGACTCTGACGCGGCTCGCAGCTCCGTGCCAATGCTCGAAGAATGGCGCAAAGCTAAATGGCGATGGGCTGGTTCCTGCCCATTCTGCCATGGTCTCGATCGCCTCATCACTGAGGGCTTTCAGAAAGTTGGACTTAACGTAGGTGTAGCGCCCGGGAGGAAAGAAAGGTTCGAAAAAGCTTTGCATCTGAACGTAGCTCATCGGACTGATCATATCTGCGATCGGCGGACCGAATTTTCGCAGCGGCTGCAATATCTTCTCGCCTTCGGCCAAAGACGATCCGCAATAGCAAGCAGCGACGCCCAAAACTTTCGTGCCGTCGGGCAGCGTGAATGCGCCTCCCTGAATTACAACGTCGTCGGTTAGGGAGGCCGCAAACTCGCGACAGAAGTGCAAAACCGGTTTCGTCCTTTCCACCGGGTATAAAACGGCTCCGCCGAGAACCGGACCGACTTCGTGGAGTTGGTATTGAAGCGAAGTTACAACCCCCAGGTTGCCACCGCTGCCTCGAACGCCCCAATAGAGGTCCTGGTTCTCGTGAGGGTTAGCGGTCAGCAGGCGGCCATCTGCAGTCACGATGTCTAAACTGATTACATTGTCGAGCGCCAAACCATACTTGGCCATCAAGTTTCCAAAGCCGCCGCCAAGGGTCAGACCTGAGATGCCGGTAGTTGGAACCACTCCTAGCGTCGTTGCCAACCCAAACGTCTGAGTCTCGCGGTCGAACTCGCCTAACTTCAGGCCTGTTTCAGCCTGAGCAGTGCGCCTGACCGGGTCTACGCGGATTCCCTTCATACCCGAAAGATCGATCATCAGGCCATCGTCGCACACCGATTTTCCCGCCACGCTGTGCCCTCCTCCACGAATGGAGACTAGAAGATCGTGTTCGCGCGCAAAGCGAACGCAGGTAATCACGTCCGCAACACCCGCGCAGCGCGCAATGATGGCCGGCCTTCGGTCGATCATTGCATTGGGAATAGCCCGTGTAGTGTCGTATCCGGGCTCACCGGGACAAAACGTTTGCCCACGAAGGGATTCGCGAAACTTCTGAATGGTGGCGGGCGCAATCATAGAAGACCCCCAAGTTCATATCCGAACTATAAAACCGCTTGCAGATGATCGAACCCTGACTGGAACAGACCGCGGGCGGGAATACTAGCACGAGTACAATGGGCAGCGCAATTGCGCTAGGCTGTTGCCGTCTGGGCTTTGCTCTCGCCGTCGAGAACTTGACGAATTTTGCGAGCCAGCGTCCTCAGATCGAATGGTTTCGCCAGGAACTGCGCGGTGACGTCGATTGTGCCGTGGCGAAGCACCGTGTTTTCGGCGTAGCCGGAAAGGAACAGCACTTTCATGCGCGGCCGTTCCGCCGTCAGGCGCTCGGCCAAGGCTGGCCCGCTCATTCTGGGCATCACCACATCCGTGATCATCAGATCGATGGACCCGGGAAATTCACGCGAGGCCCGCAAGCCCTCTTCTCCGTTTCCAGCTTCAATGACGGTATAGCCGCTCCGGCTAAGGAACTCGCGCGCGGCATGACGGACAGCCTCTTCATCTTCGACCAGTAACACAGTTTCGCAGCCGGTGGGCGACGCCTTGATGGTGGTCACAGAGTCGGCAATCCGCCCATGCCTCACTCGGGGCAAGTAGATCTTGAAAGTGGTTCCGGTACCCAGCTCGCTGTACACCCAGATAAAGCCGCTGCTTTGCTTCACGATGCCATAAACCGTGGCCAAGCCCAGACCAGTTCCCTTCGCGGCCTCCTTGGTGGTGAAAAAGGGCTCGAAAATGTGCGCTAGGTGCTCCGCCGCAATCCCCGCACCGGAATCAGAGACTGCCACCAGAACGTAGTCGCCCGGCGGCACCATAGCATGCCGACATACATACGCGTCGTCCAACTGAACATTGGCTGTCTCGATGGTCAGTTTGCCACCCTGCGGCATCGCGTCGCGTGCATTGGTGGCCAGGTTCATGACTATCTGCTCGATTTGTACCGGGTCAGCTTTGACCATGCCCAGATCAGCGCCGGCGACAAATGCGAACTGAACGTGTTCTCCAATCAGGCGAGGCAACATGCGGCTGATCTCGGAGATCACGGCATTCAAGTCAAGCAGGCGAAGGGACTGCACTTGTTGCCGACCAAACGCGAGTAACTGGCGGGTAAGATCCGCCGCCCGATGGGAGGCGTTCAGCATTTCTTCGATCCGGCCACGACTCGCGTCCTCTGCGGGCAAAGTGTCGAGAGTCAATTCGGCGTTGGCGCTGATGACCATGAGGAGGTTGTTGAAATCGTGAGCGACCCCGCCCGCGAGTTTGCCGATCGCATCCATTTTTTGCGCTTGCTGAAGCTGGCGTTCTAAGCGCCGTTGGTCGGTGATATCTCGACCGGTTGCGACGAAATGCGTAATTTGTCCATCGGGGTTGCGCAGCGGGGTAAGTGACTTCTCCAGGATGAACGTCTCCCCGTTCTTTTTCCGGTTCATTACCACGCCGTGAAAGACCTTGCCCGAGAGCACCGTATCCCACATCTCCTCGTAGAGTTCGCCGGACTGTTGCTCAGATTTCAGAATGCCAAAAGCCTGCCCAAGCACTTCACTCTGCGAATAACCGGTCGCCCGCTCGAACGCAGGATTGACATACTCGATCACCGCGGCCGCATTAGTAATCATGACGAGGTCGGCGGACTGCTCGACCGTGTGGCGCAACTTTGCGAGCAATTCTTCCGAGCCTTCGCGTAAGCGTTGTTTCTGGTAGGCGTCGATCACCCCGAGCAGCAGCATGGCCACACAGGGCTTGGCACGCTTCTGAGTACAGTTGCCGACATCGCAAGCTCCGCTGGTGCAGGTCGCTTCCTGAATAGCAGCTTGCACTGCGTGCGTGCTCGCTTGTCCTTGCAGATCAATCGAGGATATTGTCCGGAGAGCGTTCTGCACCACAGATGCTGGATTCCCCTCATAGAGCAGCAGATCGTATCGCTGTCGCGACATGGCGATCGTTGCTTGCGCCGGCGACGAAACCAGCTCAAGTTCCACACGATCGCCGGCGGCTTCAGCCAGAAGACGGGAGAGAGCACTAAGGTCCCGTCCCGCCTGACTCAACAGCAATATGTGGACACGGTGATCGGCGGTTTCCGTCATCCGTCTGTCCTCCAATGCATACATCGGAGACGAGCGGACATCGAAGACGTACTCTACGGCAAGTTTTTCACGCACACTGCACGAGGCGTTCCAATTCCGGAGTAATACGGTTGTGGGAAGCCAAATTCACCGCGGTCATGTCCTAATGGATGTCCTTTCTGTTGATCGCAGCCCGCCGCTTCGCAGTAACGAGTGAACAGGTTACTTATCCCAACCCTCTGAAATAGTTCGACTTCTCAATCGCAATTCCCAAGAGTAAGAATTTGCCCGCTGCTTCCCACATGATTTTGTGTTCAGTCATTACCGAGGTTTGATCAAATATCGGACTGTCATAGAAATTCAATTCTAAGAAAGTGATAATCCGCTACAAGGGAAACGAGGGAGCTTCTGAAAACGGAATTAGATTCGACCTCAATCAGAATCCGGGCTCGCGGCTGATTCACACTGAAAATGAGACTCTTAGCGCCACTTCGCGACCGCTGGATGCTTACGCTGAAAGGCTTAGTCCTGGCTTTGGTGACGCTCAGCAGCGCGACTGAATCTCCCGTCCCAACTTATCACTCATGGGTTTCGGAGGTCCGGCTTACCTTCTTTGCTACCGACGAGCAGAACCAGTCCGTGCAAGACATTCATCCGGGAGACTTCGCGGTGGTTGACAACGAGTTTGTCATCCGCAAGTTCCGCAGTTTCAATCGGGCGAACGAAACTACACTCGATACAGTAGTGCTGATCGATTCGAGCGAATCGGTTCTGCCGCACTATCGCAAGGAGATAGCCGAAGTCTTGCATTTGATATCGCAGACACAGTGGCTACCGGAAGATAAACTGTCCATTGCGTCCATCGGTGGATCGGAGATTCGAACCATCTGTTCGCGAGATTGTAGCTCAAGCTTCATGTCGGAGCGGATCGCGAATTTACCGACCGGGGGTCTAACGCCCCTGTACGATGCAGTGGCCGATTCGGCGAGAAGGTTCCTGGAGCACCGTGATCCCGCGGTCCGGCCGGTGATCATTCTCTTCTCGGACGGCAAAGACACCAACAGCAACACTTCATTCCGCGATGTGGCCGAAACCATCCTGCAGAGCGAGGCTCAAGTTTATGCAATCGACGTTAACAGCCCGAAAGATCGCTCCGACGGGACCGACGCATTGCAAAGGCTGGCGCAAATTTCCGGCGGGCGGTATTTCACCATTCAGGATGGCGCAGCTGAGATCCTGAGTGCGGTCGTCGACGATCTGCATTCCGCTCATGTCGTGACTTATGTTCCACCGGCTTCGACTGCCGAATTTCATACCGTTCTCATCCTGCCCACCCACAACCTCAACCTGCAATTCCGTTGTCGACGCGGCTATTACGATCCAGGCAGCCTCGGCAAGAAAAGGAGTCCATGAAACGCGTATTTTCGCTAGTTCTCTTGCTTTGCAGTTACCCCCTGTCCGTTGCCGCACAGACTGGTATTTACCAGCATGGAACGGTCGTGCGGATGCACATGGGAGATTGCATGATCGGCCGTCATGGCTTTATGGCCACGTTCGGCGGCCCGTCTGTTCCGGCGCCTCAGGAGTCCTGTCCCGAATACACGTTAGTGTCCGACAAAGTGGTGTTTGTGATTGTGGGCAAATCGTCCAACCAACTGATCCCGCTGGCCGAGATCATCGACTTCCGTTTTCGCAACGGCGAGGTAGCGGTGCGCGTCGATGACGCCCCGCGGGAAGCAAAATTCGCCATCAGAGAAATGGTGCTTCGTCCGGAGTGGGACCGTATGCAAGAACGTCTGCAAGAACAAATGCGGGCATCGTATGACCAGAGAAGCGACGGGCAATTCGCGCTCAGGGCACGCGAGTGAGAGCGCTCAGGAAACCTTCTTAGGCATTCGGGGGTTGCGAGCCTCACCGCAGCGCCCGCCTTGCTTTCTGCGTGATAGTCATCACACCCTGATGTGATCTCCGAGACTGGCAACGTTGGTTTGCCTTCGTAGCCTAGACTAGTCCGAGACCCAATTCCTACGGGATTCCGGTTGACGGCAGCCTCCAGACGATGAAGGATGCAAACGTGAGCAGCGGCTCTGTCGTTGCGCAACCCTTGCGGCCAGCGAGTTCTCGTGACGTCCGCCCGGTCGTATTCTGGTACGGGTTCACTTCGTTCCTGAGTGCCTTCCTGCTATTTCAAGTACAGCTGATCATCAGCAAATACATTCTGCCCTGGTTTGGCGGCTCGGCTGCAGTGTGGACAATGGCCCTGCTGGTCTTTCAAGTGCTGCTGCTCCTCGGATACGTTTATTCACACCTGGTTTCGTCGCGGTTGTCGTTGCAGACGCAAAGCCGCGTCCACCTCGGCCTGCTGGCGCTAGCTTTGCTGGTTGTGATCGCACGCTCTGTGCGATGGCCTTCGGCAATCACCCCTTCTGTCGCCTGGAGACCGTCTGGCAACCATCCCGCGCAGGAAGTCGTGACCATCATTCTGGTCGCAGTCGGCCTGCCGTTTTTTGTGCTTTCGACCACAGCGCCCCTGCTCCAACGCTGGTTTTCGCATCAGGGATGGAAATCGCGAGCCTACCGTTTCTACTCGGTCTCGAACTTAGGTTCTCTGCTTGGTTTGCTAACTTTCCCATTCGTCCTCGAGCCAACCCTGCGGTTACGGACCCAGGCTACGTTGTGGTCGGTCTTGTTTCTTTTATTTGCCATCGGCTGCGGATGGTGCGCGTGGAAAATTCCACAGGCCGCAGATGGCACGCAACCCGAGTCAGACGCTGCTCCCGCCGCAAGAATTGCTGGGCCCGTGGCGAAGTTACTCTGGCTCGCGTTGCCGGCTTGCGCTTCTGCTCTGCTGCTGGCCACAACCAACTTACTTTGTCAGGAAGTTATTTCACTGCCCCTGCTTTGGGTGGCGCCACTCGCGCTTTATCTATTGAGTTTCATATTGTGCTTCGATCACCCACGCTGGTACCGGCGCGAGATCTTTCATCCTCTGTTCGCGTGTGGCATCTTCCTGCTGTGCGCGGCGATGAGCTTTGCCCTTCGCACCACTGAAGTGATTGCTTTACCACTCATCCTTTTCTTCGCCTGCATGATCTGCCATGGCGAACTGGTCCGGCTGAAACCCGGCGTCAGCCAACTGACCGCGTTCTATTTGGCTATTTCTGCAGGCGGAGCCGTGGGAGGAGCTTTTGTCGCCATTCTGGCTCCTCACCTGTTCAAGTTCTTTACCGAGTTCCAGATTTCGCTGGTGGGTAGCGTGATCTTGCTCCTTACCTGCCTCTTTCTCGATTCAGAATCGTGGGTCTATCGATCTGGCTTCGCACTCACAGCTACTATTTCGGCGGGCGCGATCGTCGCGGTCTACGTCGCCGGTCGCTGGATTGTGCCACTCCCGGGGCTGCTTCAGGACATTCGTTTCTATCCGTCGGCCGTGCTCGTCGCCACGTTAGCGATCCTTGGAGCCTACCTGCAAGGTGATCGTCGCAAAGAGGGCCGCACATTTCGCCCGGTGCAGGTGCTGATTTTCATTCTGGCAGTCTTGTCGGTCGCCTTGCTCTATCACACTGCGCAGCCCGAGTCGAACCTGTACGGAGCCGAGCGCAATTTCTATGGCGCGCTTCGCATCTACGAACTTGCCCAAGGAGGAAAAGCCCTGTTTCACGGGCAGACCCTGCACGGCGCCCAACTGGATCCTCCCAACGACCGGCTGCCGATGGCCTATTACGGCCCGGAGAGCGGCATCGGAATATTTCTGCGCAATCATCCGAAGCGCAGCCTCACGCCGGCAAGCTTGCGCGTGGGCATCGTCGGTCTAGGTGCTGGAACGTTGGCGGTTTACGGCATACCCGGAGACTATTTCCGTTATTACGAGATCAATCCCGAGATCATCAAGCTCTCGGCTGGCGCGGAACCTGCATTTACCTATATCCGCGACTCTGCCGCCCAAGTCGATGTCGAACCGGGAGACGCGCGACTGGTACTGGAGAAAGAAGCAGGCCAGGGTGAACTGCAATCCTTCGACGTGTTAGTGCTTGATGCCTTCTCGGGCGACGCGGTTCCGGTTCATCTGCTGACCACGGAAGCTTTTGATACGTATTGGCGCCAAGTAAAATCGCCCGGAGGCGTGATCGCCATTCACGTAAGCAGCCGACATATTAATCTCTTGCCCGTTCTGCAGGCTGTGACCGAGCACTACCACGCGGCTTCTCTGGTTCGGTTTGCCTACGCCAGCTATCCATTTCTCGACAACCTGTGGGTGTTCGTCGCGCGCCAACCAGAGGATCTTCACATTGATGGGCTTTTGCCCAACCCTCCTCCGTTCGAGGGCTCCGTTGCTCCGCGTTTGTGGACAGACGATTACAGCGACATTCTCCATCTTCTTTACTGATTCGCCTGTAAACCCGGAAATCTTGCCGCTACCGCTGCACTCGCGGCTTGCCCACGCGTTGTGCGGTGGCAAACATTTTGGCGACCGTGTCCATATCTTTCGGCTGGACTTTGCCTGCGGGAATGCGCATGTGCGTGAGGTCTTCGAGCTTGACCAACAAATCCACCAGCGCCATGGAATCGATCAGTCCCGACGACACCAGAGGTGTGTTCTCGTCGAGAGAAACCGGCTTGCGGATTAAGTGAAGAATGTGATCGATCATTTGCTGTGCTTCTGGGGTCATAGTCTCTCTTCAACTTTCAGCAAAGTGAACGCTAAGCAGCTTAGAAAAGCAGATTCCTCGTCACTGCGCTCCTCGGAATGACAAGGCGTTTGTTGTCGTGGCAATGACAAGGGCTGTTGTGATCTGAACGACAAGGAGCTTTGTTGTCAGCCCGAGCCACTTCATCCCTCGCGATCCAATTCCGGATGTTCTTGCAGCAGCTTCTCTCGAGTCGCCGCGCGTGCGGCCTTTCCGGCAGTGCTCTTCACAATCCACTTGGGCGGTTTTAAGAAAATTGTCCGCACGGCGACTCCGAGACCCGCCACCACCGAACTTCGGATCTCCTGTTCGATTTCTTCGCTCTTTGCCAGTAGTTCTTCGCGCTGAACCTCGGCTACGACGACAATATCTTCCGTCCCGAGATCAGGATTGTACACGCCCATGGCGATCGCGCGGCCGTCGTGAACCGCCGGATGACTAGCAACGATTTCTTCGATGTCCTGCGGATAGAGGTTTTCCCCGCCGATGATCAGCAGGTCTTTCTTGCGGCCAACGACGTAGAGTTCTCCATCGAGATAGAAGCCGAGATCGCCGGTGCGATACCAGCCGTCGGTGAGGGCCGCATCCGTCAGTTCGGGACGGTTGAAATATCCGGTGAACAGGCAATCGCTTTTGATGAGGATCTCGCCAACACCGTCGGGCGGCAAGTCACTGCATGAGTCCGAAACAATGCGCACCTCGTGATTGGGCAGTAGCCTGCCTGAGGAGGCAAAGCAGATTGCTCCCTCGGTCTCGCGCGCGACTGGCCCAATGCGGTGGCTGCTCCGGAACTGCTTGCCATCGGCCCAGATTCGGACTGGCTCGTGCCCGACTTGAGACTGGCTTACCGCAAAGACATTTTCCGCCATTGCGTAGGAAGACTGCACGGCGCTGCCTTTCAATCCAATCGCTCGAAACGCGTTCTGAAACTCATCGATGCTGCTGGCTCGGACCGGCTCAGAACAGTTGATCAGTGAGCGAAGCGACGAAAGATCGTACTGGGCCCACCGGCTTTGCGGCGTGCGGCGCGGGACGAACTGAAACGCGAAGTTCGGCAGCCACGCCAGCGTGCTCTTGTGCTCGCTGATGATCTGCAGCAGAGTTTCCGGTTGCATCACCCAATCCAGCGGCGACTGCATCACCACTGGCAAGTGACAGACCATCGGCAGCATGAAGCAGGCAATCAATCCCATGTCGTGATAGAGGGGCAGCCAGCTGTAAATGCGATCAGTTGCCGGATCGGTTTGCAAGGACTCGGACAAATATTGGAGTTGCGTCAGCACGGCAGCGTGGCTGAGCGCGACGCCTTTCTGCAGCCCGGTCGTGCCAGCAGAATGCTGAATGAAGGCCAAAGCGTCAGGGCGAATGGTGAAGCCGGGTAGTTTTGCTGGTCCAATTTCAGAGTCGCCGGCGGCGCGGATCAAACTGGTCTCGCCCGCAAGCGACACGTGCGCCAGCATCTCATCTGGAAAGTCATGGTCGATGACGACAACTTTCGCCCGGAGATTTGCTGTTACACCTACTAACCCGGAGCGGTATTTTGCCGGCTCAATCTTGAAATTCGGATAGGCCAGAAAAGCCGGCACGGTGCCGATCATCATTGCTCCCACAAAAGCCGCCATCGCTGGAATGCCTTGCGGCATGATAATGACGACCCGGTCGCCCGGACCGACGCGGCTCTCTAGCAACGCACTCGCCTGCGTGCGCGCACGCTGA
>Ga0335081_10002394_pt1 | contig 29548 bp, 25 predicted proteins | sample Lox_Sample_35_FD_206713 | JGI IMG/M metagenome (GOLD analysis project Ga0335081, IMG submission 206713) | Soil microbial communities from Loxahatchee National Wildlife Refuge, Florida, United States - Lox_Sample_3.5 | ecosystem: Environmental > Terrestrial > Soil > Wetlands | place: USA...
GAAGCTAAAGGCTCGGTTGTATGAAAATCGCCGCTCCCCCGATCGACGTCGCCGGATCAGACCGCTGCGTATGCCGCACAGCAAAGCACACGGGGTGCGTGCCGTTCCGGGCGGGCTGCAGGGATGGCTGCTGCGCATCGGCGCCTACGGCAGCATGCTGCTCGGCCTGTCCGCGATCGCGCTGATCTGGTTCGGCGCCCTCTATTTCATCCACGCCGAACGCATCCAGACCGAGCGCGCCGCCCTGCACAACGCCGCGAACCTGGCACGCGCCTTCGAAGAGCAGATCATCCGCTCGATCCGCGCCGCCGACCAGACCCTGCTGTACGCGCGCGACTCCTACGTCCGCGATCCGCAGCGCTTCGACATCTCGTTGTGGTCGCGCAACAGCGAGTTTCTCACCGGGATCAATTTCCAGGTCGTGATCATCGACCGCAACGGCCGGATGGTCGCGAGCAACATTCCGGGCTCCAAGCCGGGGCTCGATCTCAGCGACCGCGAGCATTTCAAGGTCCATGCGCAACGGCAGACCGACGAGCTGTTCATCAGCAAGCCGGTGCTCGGCCGCGTCAGCGGCAAGTGGTCGATCCAGCTCACGCGCCGCATCACCATGGCGGACGGCAGCTTCGGCGGCGTCGCCGTGGTGTCGCTCGATCCCGACTACCTCGCGCAGTTCTACAAATCGATCGACGTCGGCGAGGACGGGGTCGTCGCGCTGGTCGGCACCGACGGCATCGTTCGCGCCCGCGGCTCGAAGGGCGCCTCGGCAATCGGCCAATCGCTGGCGAACGGCGCGCTTTTCCGCGCCTTCGCCCGCGCCCGCACCGGATCCTTCGTCGCCAAGAGCCAGCTCGACGGAATCGATCGGCTTGTCGTCTATCGCGCGGTCAGGGGCTATCCGCTGGTCGTCTCCGTCGGCCTTGCCGAGCACGAGGTGTTCGCCGCTTTCGCCGAGAACCGGCGCGCCTACCTGATCGTCGCCGCGGCGCTGACGCTGTGGCTGCTCGGCATGACGCTCCTGATCCGCCGCTACCAGCGCGGGATCGCGGCCGCGCGCGATGCGGCCGAGGCGGGGACGCGCGCGCGCTCGGAATTCCTCGCCACCATGAGTCACGAAATCCGCACCCCGATGAACGGCGTGGTCGGCATGTGCGACGTGCTGGCGGAAACCGAGCTGAACGCCGAGCAGCTCGTCTATGCCCGGACCCTGCGCGAGTCGGCCGAGCACCTGCTGCAGCTCATCAACGACGTGCTCGACTTCTCCAAGCTCGACGCCGACAGCCTCGCGATCGAGCAAGTTGCCTTCGATCTGCGCGATCTCGTCGAGGGCAGCACCCGCCTTCTCGCCGCGACCGCGAAGGAGAAGAACCTCGCGCTGAGCGTGGCCGTCGCGCCCGACGTGCCGTCCCGGGCGGTCGGCGACCCGGCGCGGCTGCGTCAGGTGCTGTTCAACCTGGTCGGCAACGGCTTGAAGTTCACCCACAAGGGCGGCGTCGCCGTGACGGTCGGGGTCGATGGTCGAGCGGCGGCGCCCGGCCGCATCGCGCTCGACTTCGCGATCGCCGACACCGGCATCGGCATTCCGGCCGACGGCATTCCGCTTCTTTTTCGCGAATTCTCCCAGCTCGACAGTTCCATTGCGCGGCGTTTCGGCGGCACCGGCCTCGGTCTCGCGATCTGCAGGCGCCTGATCGGCCTGATGGGGGGCGCGATCTCGGTGCAAAGCGAAGTCGGCAAGGGCTCGACCTTCCGCTTCACCATCGCGGTGCTGCCGGAGTCCGCGGTCGGCACGGCGGCCGCGGGCGGCGGCGCGGCGGAGCGGGACGCGGTCGCGGCGCCATCGCAGGGCCCGCCGACGCATCAGCCGCGCATCCTGCTGGTCGAGGACAACAGGACCAATCAGCTTGTCGCGACCAAGCTCCTGCAAAGCCTCGGCCATCGAGCGGACCTCGCGAGCAACGGCATCGAGGCGGTCGAGGCCTGCTCCGCCAGGGAATTCGACCTGGTCCTGATGGACGTGATGATGCCGGAAATGGACGGCCTCGCGGCGACGCGCGCCATCCGCGCGCTCGACGGCGCGTGCGGCCGGCCGCTGATCGTCGCGCTGACCGCGAACGCGATGAAGCAGGACATCGACATGTGCCTCGCGGCCGGCATGGACGGCTACCTCGCCAAGCCGGTGACGCGCGCCGGGCTGCGCGACGCGCTGGCGCGGTTCGGCGGCGTTGCCCCGGCGCCGCGCTCCGCCCGGCCGCCCGGCGCCAAGGCCGGCGTCGCCGCGGGCTTCGACGCATCGATCTACGACGAGCTTGCCGAGGCGATCGGCGAGGAAGACACCGCGATGCTGCTCGACACGTTCCTGGCGGATACGCCGGAACGCATCGCCACGATGCGGGCGTCGGCAAAGCAAGGAACGAACGAGACCGTCAAGCGCGAGGCGCATGCCATCAAGAGCTCGGCCGCCTCGCTCGGATTCCTGCACCTCTCGGAGCTTGCCCGCGACCTCGAGCGGGACGCGGTCGGGCTGAACTGGCCTTCGCTCGATGCGCGCATCGATGAGGTGGAGCGTTCGCTCGACGACGTGCGTGCCGTCGCGAGGACGAAGCCCGCATGCCGTGCGCGCGTCGGCCATTCCGACGAACCCAAAGGAGCCATCCATGCCTGAGCAAATCGTTGCGGCGCAAGGCGCAACCGCGCAACCCTGCCGTCTCATGGTGATCGACGACGATCGGATTCAACGCACGATCATCGCCAAGGTCGCCGCGCAGGTGGGCTTCGACGTGGTGCCGGCCGCGACCTTCGACGACGCGGCCCGCCTCCTCGAGGCGGGCAGATTCGATTGCATCACGCTCGACCTTTCGCTCGGGGAGAACAATGGCACACCGCTGCTGCGCAAGGTGCGGGACAGCGACCCCCGTACGCCGGTGATCGTCATCAGCGGCGCGGCGCGGCACGTGCTGGAAGCGACCGTCACGATTGCAAATTCCCTCGGGTTGGACTCGCTTCCGCTGGCGAAGCCGCTGAACCTCGCCGACCTGCGCCGCGCGCTGACGCAGAAACGGCAGAACGCGACGTCCCCGCGGACGCCGGCGCAAGCGTCGCAGCCGGCGTCGGCGCCGGCCGACGCATCCGCCCCCTAGCTGGCCGATTTCGTTGCGGGTCGCACGGTCGGCGATCCTCCGCGCCGCCGGCGCGGTCCTCGACGATGACCGCGCGGCGGAGCGCGACGCGCATCTTGTCGGCGACGAGGCGGGCGAGCGCATCGCCGGAGCCGCCGCCCGCGTAGGGGAAGACGATGCGGATGGGTTGGCCGACGATCTGGGCGGACGCCCGGCCCGGAAGGAGGGCGGCGGCTGCGGGAAGCGCAAGCTGGAGGAATTGCCGGTGGCGCATGGGAAATCTCGCGAGGTTGCGGCTTCGTGGAGCCACCTCACGCATAATCGATCTCGGCGGGAAGGAAAGCGAAAAGAACGCTGGCACACGGCGCCTCGCATCCGGCATACCGCAGTGATATAAGTGTTCGCGCAATGGAGCGTGCGACATGACCGTGAACGCACCGGCACGGCCGACATCGGGCACCATGGACATCGACGAGTTCATGGCGTTTGTCGATATGCGACCAAAAGAGGAGCGGTGGCATCTGATCGAGGGCATTGCCGTGATGATGACCACGCCGAGTCTGGCACATCAGCGGATCGCGCGGAACCTTTGCGAGCTCCTCAATCGCGAATTCATTGCCCAGCATCGTGATCTGTTTGCCTATCAGGAAATAGCTGTGCGACTGCCGGGGGTGCGAAATTTTCAACCGGAACCGGATGTCGTCGTCGCGCCGGCGCCGGCAGGCTACGAGCGGTTTGCGGAGGACTTTCGGCTGGTAGCCGAGATCCTATCACCATCGAATACGCGAGCCGAAATCGAACTGAAGCTGCACCGCTATCGGGAAGCAGGCAGTAATCTCTATGTGGTCCTGATAGAGCCACGAGAATTCCACGTCGAGATCTTTGCGCGCAGCCGCAACTGGGGCAAGACGACGCTCGCGCAACGCGACGATCCGATCGAAATGTCCGAATTCGGCCTGCGCTGCTCGCTCGCTGATCTCTATCGAGGTACACCGCTCGTTCCCCAATACGCGTGACTCATGCCTAAGGACGAGCTGGTCATCCAACTGATCAAGATCGCGCTCGGAGTGGCGCTCGGATCGTATTTCCTGTGGTGGAGTCTGGAGGTATTGCACCGCCTGCCGCCACGTTAGGCAAGTGCGGCTGCCAAGTGCGGCTTGCCCGACTGGGCGCGGCGCGCCATCCCCTCACACGTCCAGCATGTCCTCGCGCGCGAACTCCGCGCGTTCCTGGATGAACTCGAAGCGCGCCTCGGGCTTCGTGCCCATCAGCCGCTCGACCGAGCTCGCCGCCTTCTTGCGCTCGTCCTCGACCAGCACCACGCGCAGGAGCGTGCGCTTGCGCGGGTCCATGGTGGTCTCCTTGAGCTGCGCCGGCATCATCTCGCCGAGCCCCTTGAAGCGGCTGATCTCGACCTTGGCGTTGGCGTGGAATTCCTTCTTCAGGATCTCGTCGCGGTGCTTCTCGTCGCGCGCATAGAAGCTCTTGCCGCCGTGCGAGAGGCGGTAGAGCGGCGGCACCGCGAGATAGAGGTGGCCGTCGTCGATCAGCTGCGGCATCTGCCGGTAGAAGAACGTGATCAGCAGCGAGGCGATGTGCGCGCCGTCGACGTCGGCGTCGGTCATCACGATGATCTTGTCGTAGCGCAGATCATGCTCGCGATAATGAGGGTGGGTGCCGCAGCCGAGCGCCTGCACGAGGTCGGCAAGCTGGGCGTTCTGCGCGAGCTTGTCCTTGCCGGCGGACGCGACGTTGAGGATTTTTCCGCGCAGTGGCAGGATTGCCTGCAGATTGCGGTCGCGCGCCTGCTTGGCCGATCCGCCGGCCGAGTCGCCCTCGACGATGAATATCTCGGAGCCTTCCGCCGCCGTGCTGGTACAGTCGGCGAGCTTGCCGGGCAGGCGCTGCTTGCGGGTGGCGCCCTTGCGCGCGATCTCCTTTTCCTGGCGGCGGCGGATGCGCTCGTCCGCCTGCTCGACCACCCAGTCGAGCAGCTTGCTGGCCATCGCGGGGTTGCCGGCGAGCCAGTGGTCGAACTGGTCCTTGACGGCGTTCTCGACGATCCGCTGCGCCTCGGCGGTCGCCAGGCGATCCTTGGTCTGGCCCTGGAACTCGGGCTCGCGGATGAACACCGAGACCATCGCGCCGGCGCCCGACATCACGTCGTCCGACGTGACCGAGGCCGCGCGCTTGCCCTGGGATGTGCGCTCGGCATGATCCTTGAGGCCGCGCAGCAGCGCCGCGCGCATGCCGGATTCGTGCGTGCCGCCGTCCGGCGTCGGGATCGTGTTGCAGTAGGACGACAGGAAGCCGTCGGCGTCCGACGTCCACGCCACCGCCCATTCGACCGAGCCGGGCGCGCCCGGCTTGCCCGACTTGCCAGTGAAGATGTCGGGATGCACCAGCGTCTGGCCTTCCATCTGGCTCGCCAGATAGTCGCGCAGGCCGGCCGGGAAATGGAACGTGGTCTCTTCCGGCACGCCTTCGACGCCGTCGAGCAGCTCCTTGTCGCAATGCCAGCGGATCTCGACGTCGCCGAACAGGTACGCCTTGGCCCGCGTCATCTTGAACAGGCGCTGCGGGTTGAACGCAGTCTTGTCGCCGAAGATCTCCGCGTCCGGCTTGAAGCGCACTTTCGTTCCGCGCCGATGGGCGACCTTGCCGAGCTTCTCGATGCCGCCCTTCGGCTTGCCGCGCGAATAGACTTGGCGATAGAGCTGGCCCTGGCGCGCGACCTCGACCTCGACGCGCTCGGAGAGCGCGTTGACGACCGAGACGCCGACGCCGTGCAGGCCGCCCGACGTCTCGTAGACGTCCGAGTCGAACTTGCCGCCCGCGTGCAGCGTGCACATGATCACTTCGAGCGCGGATTTTTTCGGAAACTTGGGATGCGGATCGACCGGGATGCCGCGCCCGTTGTCGGTCACCGTGATGTAGCCGTCCTTGCCGATCTCGACCTCGATGAAGCTCGCGTGGCCGTTGAGCACCTCGTCCATGGCGTTGTCGATCACCTCGGCAAACAGGTGATGCAGCGCCTTCTCGTCGGTGCCGCCGATATACATGCCGGGGCGCCGGCGCACCGGCTCGAGCCCCTCCAGCACCTCGATGTCGCGCGCCGTGTAGCCGGCCTCGCCCGCGGCACGCGGCGCCTTGGCGCGCGGAGACGCGCGCCGGGCTGTGGGCGCGCTCGTGCTGGAAAAGAGGTCTTCGCTCTCAGCCGTTGTTTTCTTTGCAATTTTGGCCATTCATCCGCGCCGGGTTGGAATTGAAGCGAATCACGTCCCTCGACTATGCCATCGGGGGCAGGCGACTTGAATCGGTGACTGTGGGCTTCTTATGTCGTGCCGCGTCGGCGTGTTTTCGAGGGGAACGGCCAAATCGGCGGCACTGGTTTGATGGCCGGACGGCGGTTAAGAGATCGTTGATGGCTCGGCCGGATCGCCAATGCTCGACACCCTGCACGCATGGTTCAACCAGATCGTCGAATTCGTCCGCCTGCACGAGGCCTGGGCGGCGCCGATCGTCTTCGCGCTCGCGTTCGGCGAGTCGCTCGCCTTCATCTCGCTGCTCATTCCCGCCTGGGGCGCGCTGGTGGCGATCGGCTACCTGATCGGGCCGAGCGGGATCAGCTTCTGGCCGGTGTGCGTCGCGGGCGGCCTCGGCGCCGCGGTCGGCGACTGGTTGTCCTACTGGGTCGGTGTCCGCCTCGGGCCGCCGGTTGCGCATGTCTGGCCGCTGTCGCGCCACCCCGACCTGTTGCCGCGCGGCGAGCGCTTCATGCAACGGTGGGGCATGCCGGGCATCTTCATCGGCCGGTTCTTCGGGCCGCTGCGCGCCTCGGTGCCGCTCGTCGCCGGCATCTTGACCATGCCGTACTGGCGCTTCCAGTTCGCCAATTTCACCTCGGCCTTCGTGTGGTCGGCCGTGCTGCTCACCCTCGGCGACGTGGTGGCGAAGACCGTGGGTTGGCTGTGGAGATAGACGAATGGCGATGCATCCGATCATTCTCGAAATCGCGTTTGCGCTCCTGACGGCGCTGTTCGCCTTCCAGCTGTGGTCGGTGCTGCGGACCGGGCACGTGCAATGGCATATCCGCAAGGTGCATCGCACGCATCGGCCGGTCGCCTTCGCGGTCGAGGTCGCGGCCTGCGTCATCGGCTTGTTGTTGTTCGCTGGTCTCCTGGCCGCGACCCTGCTGCGCCATTGACGAAGGCGGTCGCCTTGCCATATAGACCCGCGCCATGACGATCGCGCTCCATATCCGTCGCCGCCGCCGCACATTGGCGGCCACGGCCGATCGCGTCTGATCGTCACCCGTGCCGCCGGACACCTCCGCGGCACTTTTCCCAAAATCCGCGGTCTAGTGCTCCGGCGTCCTTCTGACTGGGAAAGGACTGGACCATGGCCAAAGCGAAGATCGGCGTGCTCGGCGCCTCCGGCTATACGGGCTCGGAATGCGTGCGCCTGCTGCTGCGCCACCCGAACGTCGAGATCGCGCTGCTCACCGCCGACCGCCGCGCCGGCCAGGCCATGCGCGAGGTGTTTCCGCAGTTCTCGCCGTTCGATCTGCCCAAGCTCGTTTCGCTCGAGACGCTCGACTGGGCGAATTGCGGCCTCGACCTCGTTTTCGCGGCGCTGCCGCACGCGACGACCCAGAAGGTGATCAGGGGCATCTTCGCCGACAACGCCAGGATCAAGGTCGTCGATCTGTCGGCCGATTTCCGCCTCGCCGACACCGCCGCCTATGCGCGCTGGTACGGCCACGAGCATCTCGCGCCCGAGCTGCAGAAGGAGGCCGTGTACGGTCTCGTCGAGGTGCATCGGGAGCGCATCAGGGGCGCGCGGCTGGTCGCCAACCCTGGCTGCTACACGAGCTGCAGCGAGCTGCCGTTGATCCCGCTCATTGCCGCCAAGGCGATCGACCTCGACGAGATCGTGGTCGACGCCAAGTCGGGCATGACCGGGGCAGGGCGGGCCGCCAAGGAGGCAATGCTGTTCTCCGAGGTATCGGAAGGCTTCAACGCCTATGGGGTCGGGCACCATCGCCACATGGCCGAACTCGACCAGGAATTCTCGCTCGCGGCCGGCCGGGACGTGATCGTGACCTTCACGCCGCATCTCGTGCCGATGAACCGGGGGATTCTCGCGACCATCTATGTGCGAGGAATCTCAGGCAAGTCGCCCGAGGATCTTCATGCGATACTTTTAAAGCGTTACGCGAGCGAGCCGTTCGTGCACGTGCTGCCGTTCGGCGAGCTGCCGCAGACCCGCCATGTGCGCGGCTCCAACATGACCTTCATCGGCGTCGCCAAGGACCGCATCGCCGGCCGCGCCATCATCGGCTCGGCGCTCGACAACCTGGTCAAGGGCGCCTCCGGCCAGGCGGTGCAGAACATGAACCTGGTGCTCGGCTATCCCGAGGCCATGGGCCTGGAGCAGGTCGCGCTGTTTCCGTGACTTGACGCGGCCGGCCGGCGCGCCGGAAAAGCAGCCGGGCGACGCGTAGCGGAGATGGACGTGCCGGTGCGGCTGACGAGGCGAGGGTTCGTCGCGGGCGCCGGCGCCGTTGCGCTCGCGCCGGACGCCCGCGCCGACGCGGCGCCGGTCCGCACTCTCATCGGCAAGACCGGCGCGGAGCTCGCGCCGCTCGTGCGCGATGCGCTCGCGGACGGTTTCGGCTTCGCCAGTCTTTCGATCTATGGGCCACCGCACGCGCCGCTTTATGCGGCGGTCATGCGCAAGCGCGCGGCGGTGGCGGAGCAGCGGCATTGGCTGGCGCTGACCGCGGCGGAGCTCGAGAAGACGCTCGCCGAGCAGGCGGCGGCGGGCTATGGGCCGGCGCTGATCGCCGCGACCGGCGCGGCCGCGACGCCGCTGTTCGCGCTCGTGTGCGAGCCGCAGTCGCCGCTCGCGCTGATCCGGCCCGCGCTCAAATCGGGCAAGCGCACCGACAAGGCGACGATCGACGGCATGAACCGGGAGGCGCGGCGCGCGGGGCGCATCCTGCGCAGCGTTGCGGTCTACGGCAGCGGCGCGGACCAGCGCTTCGCGGCGATCTGGGCGGCCGACGCGGACAAGGCCGTGTGGAATGCCGACGGCATCGCCGACACCGCCGCGGTCTACCGGGCCCGCGAGCGCGCGCATGCCTCGGCGTGGTGCCGGCCCGCCCTCATCGCGCCGGCGCCGGACGACCGCTACCTGTCGGTGTTCGTCGACGATCAGGTGGACCGTTGGGCGGCCGCGGCGGATCTCACGGCCGCGACCCTGCCGCGCGCGCTTGCGGCGTGGGAGCGCAACGGCCTGCATCCGCTCTCGATCCAGGCGGCGGGCGCGCGCTCGGCGCGCTTCGCCGCGATCGCGGTCGGCGACGACGCGATCCTGCCGCGCGCCTGGAACGCGACAGGGCCTGCCGCGCGGCCCGAGATCGACAATGTGATGAAGGCGATCATGACGCGCTCGCGCGTGCGCCAGGCCTCGCTCGCGATCGTCAAGGGAGCGCGGCTCGTCTTTGCGCGCGGCTATACGTTCGCGGAGGCGGGCTGGCCGGTGACGCAGCCCACGACCTTCTTCCGTCTCGCCAGCGTGTCGAAGACCGTGACGGCGCTCGGCATCTATCAGCTGATCGAGCGCGGCAAGCTCGATCTGTCCGACCGCATGCAGGACATTCTGCGGCTGCGCACGCCCGCGGGCGGCGCGCCGAAGGACAAGCGCTTTGCCGAGATCACGATCGAGCAGCTGCTCGCCCACCGCAGCGGCCTCAACGCCAACGCGTTCTTCGCGACGGTCGCGGTGCGCAATGCGTTCGCCAAGGCGCAGCCGCACAGGGCCTGGCACCTGCCGGTGACCGCCGAGATGACGGACGCCTTCATCGCCGGGCTCGATCTCGTCTCACCGCCGGGCGCGGCGGCCAACTACAACAATTGCGGCTATTATCTGCTCGGCCGCATCGTCGCCAAGCTCAACGGCGAGACGACCGCGCTCGCGGCGCTGCGGCGGCATGTGCTCGCGCGGCTCGGCATCACGCGGCTGCGCCGCGCGCGCAGCCTCGTCGCCGACCAGCTCCCCGACGAGGCGCGCTACAGCATCACTTCCAATGCCGACCATGCGCGCGACATCCCGCTGCGGCCGAGCCAGATGAGCGATGCCCATCCGCTGGTGCCGATCGGCTATGGCAACGGGCAGCTCGAGATCAGCGAAGGGGCGGGCGGCTTCTCGGCCGCCATGACCGATCTTGCCCGCGTGATCGCGATCCTGATCGACACCAAGGACAACCCCGCCCTGCGGCGCGACACCCTGCGCGAGATGCTCCGCAATGCCGCGCGGCGGCACGGTCATGGGCTCGATGTCGCGAAAGACTTAGGGAGCGACCGCTTCTACGGCCAGAAGGGCGGCGCGTTGTCGACCTCGTCAAATGTGCTGCAGATGAACGGCGAGTATGGTTTTGCCGTGTGCTGGGCCGGTGTGCCCGATCGCAGCGTCCGCTGGTATCCGGATTTTCCCGCCGTGATGAACGTCGCGCGGGCGATCGACTGGGGCAGCGCCGACCTGTTCGAGCGGTTCGGCATGCGGCCGCTGTGACGCGGTCGAGCCTATCTCTCCCCCAGCGCCGCGAGGCGCTGGCGCGCCGTGTCCTGCGCCCATTGGCTGTCCGCGTATTTCGGCCCGAGGGTGAGCGCCTTCTTGTAGTCGGCCTTGGCCTTCTCAACCTCGGCCTTGCCCTCGTAGGCGAGGCCGCGGCCCGTATAGGCGCCCGTCAACGCGCCGTCGATGCGGATCGCCTCGCTGTAGTCGGCGATCGCCTTGTCGTAGTCGCCGCGCTGGCGCAGCTCGATCGCGCGATTGTCGTAGATGGTCGCAAGCTCGTCGCCGCGAAAGCGGCCCGAGCGGATCGCGTGGGTGCAGGCCGCGATCGCGGCCTCGCCCTGCTGCATGAAGCATCTATCGGCGCTCTTGTCCGTCCGCACCGTCGCGATCGCGGCCGCAAAGGCGACCACCGACGCCGCCGCGAGCAAGATCGGCACAAGCCTGTTCATAAAGGATACCCCGTCCATCGCGTTGCGTCAGACAAGCGACGCAACAACCCCGTTCGGACGATGCGGCAAAATCCTTAATCTCTTATTTTCACGTAGCTTCCCGGCGCGTCCTCGATCGGCGCGAGCACCCCGCCGCCCGGTTCGCGCGCCGGCACGCGGGTTGCGTCCTGCGCCGTGATCCAGGCGAGCCAGTCCGGCCACCAGGAGCCCGGATGTTCCGTCGCCTTGGCGAGCCATTTGTCGACATCGGCGCCGCGCGGCTTGGCGCCGGTCCAGTACTGGTACTTCGGCTTGCCGGGCGGATTGATCACGCCCGCGATATGGCCGGAGCCGGAGAGCACGTATTTCATCGGCCCGCCGAACAGCGAGGAGCCGAGATAGACCGATTTCGCCGGCGCAATGTGGTCCTCGCGGGTCGCCAGATTGTAGATCGGGATCGTCACCTGCTTGAGGCTGAGCGGCACGCCGTCGAGCTTCATCTCGCCCTTGGCGAGCTGGTTTTCCAGGTAGCAGCCGCGGATGTACTGCGAGTGATTGGCGGCCGGCATGCGGGTCGCGTCGGAGTTCCAGTAGAGCAGGTCGAACGGGAAGGGCGCCTTGCCCTTGAGGTAGTTGTTGATCACGAAGGGCCAGATCAGGTCGTTCGAGCGCAGCAGGTTGAAGGCGAGCGCCATGGTCTTGCCCTCGAGATAGCCGCGCTCGCGCATGTGGCGCTCGAGCACGGCGAGCTGATCCTCGTCGACGAACACTTTCAGATCGCCCGCATAGGTGAAATCGACCTGCGCGGCGAAGAACGTCGCCGAGGTGATGCGCCGATCCTCCTTCGCCGCCATGTAGGCGAGCGTCATCGCCAGCAGCGTGCCGCCGACGCAATAGCCGATCGCCGTCACCTCGCTTTCGCCGGTCGCCTTCTTGATCGCGTCGAGCGCCGCGAGCGGGCCCTCGTGCATGTAGTCGGCGAGGTCCTTGTGCTGCAGGCTCGCGTCCGGATTGACCCAGGAAATGACGAAGACCGTGAGCCCCTGCGCGACGCACCACTTGATGAAGGATTTCTCCGGCGTGAGATCGAGGATGTAGAACTTGTTGATCCAGGGCGGCACGATCAGCAGCGGGCGCCGCAACACCTCGGGCGTCGCCGGCGCGTACTGGATGAGCTGCATCAGATCGTTCTGGTAGATCACCTTGCCGGGCGTGACGCCGAGATTGCGGCCGACCTCGAACATCGAGGAATCCGACTGGCGGATTTTCAGGCTGCCGTGGCCGGCCTCGATGTCGTCGGCGAGCATGCGCATGCCGTCGACGAGGTTCTCGGCATTCGACGCGAGCGTGGTGCGCAGCAGCTCCGGATTGGTCAGCACGAAATTCGTCGGCGCCGCCGCATTGGCGATCTGGCGCACGTAGAACTCGGCCTTCTGCCGCGTATGCGGGTCGAGGCCCTCGGCGTCGCGCACCATCCTGTTCGCCCAGTCGGTGGTGAGCAGATAGCCCTGCTTGACGAAGTCGAAGAACTGATTCGACGACCATTCGGGATCGCTGAAGCGCTTGTCGCGCGGGTCGGGCGTCGCGACCGGCGCCGCCGGCTCGCCGGCCATGCGCCGTGCGGCGCTCGCCCACAGATCGAGGTAGGACTTGCCGAGCGAGGTCTGCAGCCGCGTCGCGCGCTGCGGATCGGCAAGCCAATATTCGAGCACCTGGCCGAGCGTCTTCACGCCGTCGGCCATGAGGTCCGAGCTTTCCTGGTCGAGATGGCCGCCCTGCTCGCGCGGCTTTAGGTAGGCGGCGAGCGCCCGCCCGCCCTGTTCGACCACCCGCGCCAAGTTGCGGGAAAACGCCTCGATGTCGACCGCCGTCGGCGGCGCGCCGGACGGCGCCTCCCGCCGGGGCCCGGGCTTCGGCGCTTCGGTCCTTGGCGCCTCGGTCTTCGGCGCCTCAGTCTCGGGCGCCTCAGTCTCGGGCGCCTCGGTCTTGGACGCCTCGGTCTTGGGCGGTTCGACCGCCCGCGCCTCGGCGGCGCCAGGGCGCGCGCGCGGCTTCCGGGGCTTCTTGGGCGCTGGGGTGGCCGGGGTGTCGGTCTCGGTCACGGGCGTCGGTGTTAACCTTTGCATCGTATGAATCAGCAAGTCCCGGTTTGGACATATTGCGCGATTAGGCAGTTCCGGTCACCCGGGCCGGTCGGGGGAACCGCATTCTGTATGAATATGGTGTCGGAGTCGCGAACGGGGGGCAGCCGCGTAAGCGAAATCGTTGCTGCAGCCGCGAAGACGGGGCGTCTGGCCCTGCCCACGCTCGTTCTGGCGGTGGGGTTGGGCGCCTGTTCGTCCACCCTGAGCGACCTGCCGACCCAGCTTGGCGGGATGCCGGCCGGTACCCCGCAACAGCAGCAGCCGGCGCCGGCCGCCTATCCGGCCGTGCACGACATGCCGCCGCCGCGCCCGGACGTGGTGTTGACGAAAGAAGAGCAGAAGAAGGCCGAAGCCGAGCTGATGGCCCTGCGCGAGCGCCAGGAGAAGGAGGCGGGCACCTTCCCCAATGCGCCGCCGAAGCAAGCTGATCAGAAGGATCAATAAAATAGCACGGCGGCTGCGCCGGGACGGGGTCGAGGAAACCGGACCGTCGTGATAAAAGGCGGCCGCCGCGACGCGGAATCGCCGCCTCGCCCGCGAAAGCCTTGGGAAATCGGGACCATGGAAGAGTTTCACCGCATCCGCCGCCTGCCGCCCTACGTGTTCGAGAGCGTGAACCGGGCCAAGGCCGCGGCGCGCAACGCCGGCGCCGACATCATCGATCTCGGCATGGGCAATCCCGACCTGCCGACGCCCGCGCACGTGGTCGAAAAGATGCGCGACACCGTCGGCAAGCCGCGCACCGACCGCTATTCCGCCTCCAAGGGGATTCCGGGGCTGCGCCGCGCCCAGGCCGCCTATTACGCCCGGCGCTTCGGCGTGAAGCTCAATCCCGACACGCAGGTCGTCACCACGCTCGGCTCCAAGGAAGGCTTTGCCAACGTCGCGCAGGCGATCACGGCGCCGGGCGACGTCGTGCTGGTGCCCAACCCGAGCTACCCGATCCACGCCTTCGGCTTTCTCATGGCGGGCGGCGTCATCCGCTCGGTTCCGTCCGACCCGACCCCGCAATTTTTCGAGGCGCTCGAGCGCGCCTGCATCCACTCGATCCCGAAGCCGCTTGCGCTCGTCGTCTGCTATCCCGCCAACCCGACCGCCTACGTCGCCGACCTCGATTTCTACCGCGACGTGATCGCGTTCGCGAAAAAGCACAATCTCATCGTGCTGTCCGACCTCGCCTATGCGGAGGTCTATTTCGACAACAACCCGCCGCCCTCGATCCTGCAGGTGCCGGGCGCGATGGACGTCGCGGTCGAGTTCACCTCGATGTCGAAGACCTATTCGATGCCGGGCTGGCGCATCGGCTTTGCGGTCGGCAACGAGCGCATCATCGCGGCGCTGGCGCGCGTCAAGTCCTATCTCGACTACGGCGCATTCACGCCGATCCAGGTCGCGGCCACGGCCGCGCTCAACGGCCCGGACGACTGCATCACCGAGATGCGCGAGACCTACAAGCGCCGGCGCGACGTCCTGGTGGAAAGCTTCGGGCGGGCCGGCTGGGAGATCCCGCCGCCGCGCGCCTCGATGTTCGCCTGGGCGCCCATGCCGGAAGGGTTCCGCACGCTCGGCAGCATCGAGTTCGCGACCCTGCTGGTCGAGAAGGCCGAGGTCGCGGTGTCGCCCGGCATCGGCTTCGGCGAGCACGGGGAGGGGTACGTGCGTATTGCGCTGGTCGAGAACGAGCAGCGCATCCGCCAGGCGGCGCGCAACGTGCGCCGGTTCCTTGAAACTGCGCCGGAAAAGTTGCACAACGTCGTCCCCCTCGCCAAGCGCCGCTGAATTTTCCGCGGCTTTCATCAGGTTGCCTCGCCGATGGTTGCCCCGCTCAAAGTGGGTCTTGCCGGGCTCGGAACGGTCGGCGCCGCTGTCATCGAGCTGATCGCGCGCGAGCGCGCCGCGCTCGCGGCGCGCTGCGGCCGCGCGATCGACATCGTCGCCGTCACGGCGCGCTCGAAAGCGAAGAAGCGGCCGGTCGATGTGAGCAAGCTCAAATGGGCGCGCGATCCGCTCGCGCTCGCGACCGATCCCGGCATCGACGTCTTCGTCGAGCTCATCGGCGGCGCCGGCGATCCGGCAAAAGGCGCGATCGAGGCGGCGCTTGGCGCCGGCAAGTCGGTCGTCACCGCCAACAAGGCGCTGCTGGCGAAGCACGGCCTCGCGCTCGCGGCGATCGCCGAGAAGCAGCACGTGGCGCTCAATTTCGAGGCGGCGGTCGGCGGCGCGATCCCGGTGGTGAAGACCCTGCGCGAGGGGCTCGCCGGCAATTCCTTCGCGCGCATCTCCGGCATCCTCAACGGCACCTGCAACTACATCCTGACGCGGATGGAGCGCGAGAAGCTCTCCTTCGCGGACTGCCTCGCCGATGCGCAGCAGCTCGGCTACGCGGAAGCCGATCCGAGCTTCGACGTCGAGGGCCACGACACGGCGCAGAAGCTTGCCATCCTCGCCAGCATCGCGTTCGGCACCAAGATCGACGAGAGCGCGGTGTTCGTCGAAGGCATTTCGTCGATCGCGCCCGAGGATCTCGATGCGGCGGACGAGCTCGGCTATCGCGTCAAGCTGCTCGGCGTCGCGATGCGGACCGAGAAGGGGATCGAGCAGCGCGTGCACCCGACCATGATCCCGAAGGACAGCGCGATCGCGCAGGTCATGGGCGTGACGAATGCGGTCTCGATCGATGCGGAAGGTTTCGCGCCGATCACGCTGGTCGGACCGGGCGCCGGCGGGCACGCGACCGCCTCGGCGGTGGTCGCCGACATCGGCGACGTTGCGCGCGGGGTGCGCACGGCGCCGTTCGGCCGCCCCTGCGCGCGTCTTGCGGCCGTCAAGCGGGCGCCAATGCAGCGTCACGAAGGCGGGTACTATATTCGTCTCGCGGCGGTCGACCGCCCCGGCACCTTCGCGGCGATCGCCAAGCTGCTCGCCGGCGAGAACATATCGCTTGAATCGATCATGCAACGGCACCACGGTAGCCAGCCGCATGGCGGCGACGATCCGAAAAGCCCGGATGCGCCGGCGCCGGTCATTCTGATCACTTATGCGACCAGCGAGGACGCGGTGCGGCGTGCCTTGAAGGCGATCCGGAAAAAGGGTGTCATTGCGGGGACGCCGCAAGTGATCCGTATCGAGAAGAATTGAACGCCGAGACAGGGAGCCCAACGACATGGCGTCGAGCCAGAAGGCCGCAGCGGCGAAATCCACGACGATGCTCGACCGCATCGTGTCGATCGAGATCGTGCGCGTGACCGAGCGCGCGGCGGTCGCGGCGGCGCGGCTGCGCGGGCGCGGCAACGAGATGGCGGCCGACCAGGCCGCCGTCGACGGCATGCGGCGCGAGCTCGACAAGCTGCTGATCGAAGGCACCGTCGTGATCGGCGAGGGCGAGCGTGACGAGGCGCCGATGCTGTTCATCGGCGAGAAGGTTGGCAGCAAGAAGGGCGGCCCCAAGGTCGACATTGCGGTCGATCCGCTCGAAGGCACCACGCTGTGCGCCAAGAACATGCCGGGCGCGATCGCCACCATGGCGATGGCGGCGGGCGGCACGCTGCTCAACGCGCCCGACGTCTACATGGAGAAGATCGCGATCGGGCCCGGATATCCGAAAGACGTGGTCGATCTCGACGCGCCGGCGGACGAGAACATCCGCGCGCTCGCCAAGGCCAAGGGCGTCAAGCCGGCGGACATCACGGCGCTGATCCTCGACCGGCCGCGCCACGTGGATCTGGTTGCGGCGGTGCGCAAGGCGGGCGCCGCCGTGCGCTTCATCACCGACGGCGACGTCGCGGGCGTCATCCATACGGCCGACCCGGAGACGACCGGCATCGACATCTACCTCGGCATCGGCGGCGCCCCCGAGGGCGTGCTGGCGGCGGCCGCACTGGCGTGCATCGGCGGGCAAATCCAGGGCCGCCTCGTGCTCGACACCGAGGAGAAGCGCGAGCGCGCCCGTCGGATGGGCATCAAGGATCCGCGCAAGAAATACGCGATGAGCGACATGGTGCAGGGCGACTGCGTGTTCTCGGCGACCGGCGTCACCACCGGCTCGATGCTGCAGGGCGTGCGCTTCAAGCGCGACGTCATCGAAACCGAGACCGTGGTGATGCGCTCGGCGACCGGCACGGTGCGCTGGATCCGCGCCGAGCACAGGTATCTGGACAAGTTCAAGTTGGAATAGGGCTTTCCGCTCGGCTCAAACGCGCCCATCCGTGCGCTCGGTCGCACCCAATGCGCCACCGGTGGTCTGGATTGGGGATGCCAGACGTAGCGGACTCAAAATCAGGTCGCGGAAACATCGCGCCGGTTCGAGTCCGGCCAGGGGCACCACTCAGAAACACCGAACGTACCCTCACTCATGGCAGGCCGATCCCAAGCGAATGGACCCCTCGGTAGACGCGTCCGGCTTTTGGTCAGACGGCCATTCGATTGATTGAGATGTTCCAGGCATTATTCGGCCATCGCCACCTCTTGCACATAAAGCCGCACGGCCTGTTCTGATGGTCGGGACTTAGTGTCCGACCGGAACCGAGCCACCCAACGTCACCTTGCGCAGCGCGAGCGCGAGCGGGATCGCCGCAAGCGAGATCAGCATCAGCACCCAGAAGACGTCGATGTAGGCGAGGAAGGAGGCCTGCGTCTCGACCTGCTGCCCGATCCAGGCCAGCGCCTGCTGCTGCGCTTGCGCGACGGAACCGCCCTGACCGACGAAATAGTCGGTCACATGCTTGAGTGCCTCCTGGTATTGCGGCATCGACGGATTGACGAGCTCGACCAGCCGGCTCTGATGGAACTGCTCGCGATGAGCCAGCACGTTGTTGGCGACCGAAATGCCGACCGAGCCGCCGATGTTGCGCGCCGCATTGATCAGCGCCGAGGCCTGATCGGTCTTGCCCTTCGCAATGCCGTGATAGGCGGCGACCGTGATCGGAATGAAGATCAGCGGCAACCCGGCGTTCATCAGCATGCGGGACGTGGCAAAGAACCAGAAATCCAGGTCGCCGGTGAGCCTGGTCATGTCGTACATCCCGAGTGCGCACATCGCGGCCCCGATGGCGATCAGGTAGCGCGGCTGCACGCTAGCGGAGAGGCGGCCCGCGACCGGCATCATGATCATCGTCACGACGCCGCCCGGCGAGAGCACGAGCCCCGCCCAGGTGGCGGTGTAGCCGAAATTCTCCTGCAGAAGCTGCGGCAGGAACTGCGTAGTCGAGAGCAGGATCGTGCCGAGGGCCAGCATGACCAGGAGACTGGCGCTGAACTGGCGCGTCCCGACCATACGGAGGTCGATCATCGGGGAACGGCGACTGATCTCCCACGGGATCATCACCAGAAACGACAGCGCGCCGATCGACGCGACGACGGCGATGAAGGTGGAGGCGAACCAGTCGTCGATGAGCCCGCGGTCGAGCACGATCTCGAGCGTGCCGAGGAAGGTCGCGACCAAGACGAAGCCGCCGAGATCGAAGCCGGCGCCTTGCTGCCTCACCCGCCTGCGCGCCTCGACTGCGGAATCGGGGTCGCGCAGGACCGCGGAAACGAGCGCGATCGACATGACGCCGACCGGGCCGTTGATCAGGAAGCACCACTGCCAGGACAGGTTGTCGGACAGCCATCCGCCGAGCGTCGGGCCGACCACCGGGGCCACGATGACGGCGATGCCCCACACCGCAAAGCCCTGCCCGACCTTCGACGGCGGAAACGAGTCGGCGACGATCGCCTGCGACACCGGCACCATGCCGCCGCCGCCGAGCCCCTGCAGAATGCGCAACAGCAGCAGCATCTGCAGATTGGGCGCGAAGGCGCACAGCACCGAGGCGACGGTGAACAGGACCAGGCAGATCAGGAAAAAGGTCTTCCGGCCCAGCATCCGCGCGAGGTAAGTGCTCGCGGTCAGGATAACGGCGTTCGCGACCAGATAGGTGGTCACGACCCAGGACGCCTCGTCTTCGCTCACGCCCATGCTGCCGGCGATATAACGCAGCACCACGTTGGCGATGGTGGTGTCGAGCACCTCCATGAAGGTCGCGACCGCAACCGCGACGGTGATGAGCCAGGGGTTGGCAGCACCTGCGTGCGCGTTCGCTGCGCCGGCGCCTGCTTGTGTTCCGGCGGAGCTCATAGCCACCCCCTCAGCCGCTCATAGAGGGAAGGCGTCGGGTCGATCCGCACGGTGGGGACGACCGACATGCCCGGCCCGAGTGCGACGTCGGCAGGCGGATCGTCCATCACGATCTTGACCGGCACGCGCTGGACGATCTTCACGTAGTTGCCGGTCGCATTTTGAGCCGGCAGAAGCGAGAACGCGGTGCCGGAGCCCGGCTGCACACTGTCGACATGGCCGTGCAGGGCGCGGTCCGGATACGCATCGATGCGCAGCGTGACCGCCTGTCCGGGCCGCATGGCGTCGAGTTGGCCCTCCTTGAAATTGGCCGTGACCCAGATCTGGTCCGGGACAAACATCGTGAGCGCAGTCCCGGCCTGTGCGTACTGTCCGACGGCCGCCGTGAGGTTGACCACCCGTCCCGGCTGGGCGGCCGGAACCGTGGTGTAGGAGAGATTGAGTTCCGCCTGCTCGTGCTGAGCGCGCGCCTGCTCGAGATTGGCGACGGCGGTGTTGCGCTGCGCCTTCAGGGCATCGACCTGGCGCTGCGCCAAGTTGAGGTTGGCGCGAGCCGTCGCGACGGCCGCCTGCTGCTGGCGCAGTTGCGAGGCGTATTGCTGCGCGCTCTCGACCGTGCCCGCGCCGACTTGCGCGAGCCTCTGATAACGCGTTGCCTGCTGCTCGGCGAAGGCCAAAGCCGCCTGAGCCTGCTCGAGCTGGGCCTGGTTGGCGGCGATCTGCGCCTGCTGGACCGCGAGCTGCCCGTCGATATTGTCGATAGCGGCTTTTGCGGCCGCGACCTGCGCCTGCGCCTGGTCGAGAGCGACGCGGAAATCGCGATCGTCGAGGCGGGCGATGATGGCGCCCGCGGCCAGGTGCTGGTTGTCGCTCACCGGAACCGCGGTGACGAAGCCGGCGACCTTGGGCGCGATCGAAAACTGCCGTGCCGCGATGAAAGCATCGTCGGTCGACTGGAAGTGTTGCGCGTAGTCCCAGTAGACGTAGCCGCCCATGCCCGCAGCGATCGAGAGTGCGACGCCGCTCAGCAGTGCAAGGCGCCGCCGCCACGCGCGACGCCTGCCGGGCTTGTCCTTGCCGTCCCGATCAGGCTCGGGAGGAGAACCGGTCGGCGGCGCGTCCACGATGCCGGGGCCGACTGGGCGATCGCCCGGGAAATCTTCCGGCTTCGGTGCACGGGCGCGGATTGCGTCGCTCGCGGGCGGGGGCGCCTTTCCGTTCAGCATCCCGTTGGTGACGTGCGGCTCCAACCCCTGCCAGTCTCGATCCTGTTCCATGGCGCTCTCCTCGATTTCCGATGAGCGCCAGGATGCAGGTAGGCCCGTCTTTCGATAATCCTGGATTGTCTGGAAGGGTTATCTTGTTATTCCGAATAAACGCACAGGGCAGGGCCCCGCGCGATCGCGTCAGACGGCCGTCCCATGCGCTGCAAACCAGCCGTGCGCTGCCGTGATCGCCCAACGCAAATCAGGACCAACGCAGATCAGGACGTCGGCGAGGAGCGATTTGCCTTTGACGCCTTGCGGAGAGACCTCATTTGCCGTCCGTCGGCGCGCGCCGATAGGCATCGCGCAGGAAATCGACCAGCGCCTTCAGCGGCGGCCGCATCTGCCGGCGGCTGGAGTAATAGAGGAAGAAGGCGTCGACCGGCGGCGGAGCCCAATCCGCCAGCAGCGGAATTAGCCGACCATCGGCGAGCGCGGGCGAAACATAAGCAACCGGAATCTGCACGAGACCCGCGCCGTCGATCGCGGCCGTGATGGCGATGCCCGGCTCATTGGCCATCAAAGGTCCTTGGACCTGGACCTCGAAAGTGCGGCGCTTGGCGCTGAAGCGCCATGGCACCGGCGCCCCGGTCGGGAAGCGGAAGCGGATGCAAGCATGCCGGGTGAGGTCTTCCGGCGTCTTGGGCACTCCTTGCCGCTCGAGATAGGCGGGCGAGCCCGCCACCACGAACGGCATCTCGTCGCTGATCCGCACGGCGATCATGTCGCGCTCGACCCGCCTGCCCGGGCGTATGCCGGCATCGAAGCGCGCCGCGACGATGTCGACGAACGCGCGGTCGATCGCGACGTCGAGGCTGATCTCGGGGTACTGCGACACGAAGCGGGCGATGACGGGAGCAAGCACGAAGTCGGCGGCCGGAGGCGCAACCGTCAGGCGGAGCGTGCCGGCGGGCTTCGAGCGAAAATCGTCGAGTGAAGCGAGCGCTTCCTGATAGTCGTCGAGCAGCGGCCGCAACCGCTCGAGCAGGCGCTCGCCGGCCGCCGTCGCGGCAACCGAACGCGTTGTGCGCTCGACCAGGCGCACGCCAAGGCGTTCTTCCAGGTTGCGCACCAGCTCGCTGACCCTGGCCGGCGACAATCCGAGCTGCTCCGCGGCCTTGGTGAAGCTCTTCTGTTCGAGCACCGCGATGAGCGCGCTCGTCTCGGAAAAACTGGGTGTGACCATCGCGCCCTCGTTTTTCGGAAATCCAAGAAAGCCCTATCGGATTTTTCGATATTATCGACGGCCGCCCCCGACGTCCATCTTGGCGGGCGAGGACGAACCGCATGTACATCCGCTCGGGCGCGCCAGGTTCGTCACAACGCCCCGCGCGACAACGAAGTGGAGACGAACCCATGAAGCTCCTGCACGTCGATTCCAGCATTCTCGGCCAAGGCTCGGTGAGCCGGACCGTGTCGGCCGAGATCGTCGTCGCCCTGCGCGCGAACCATCCCGGGCTCGAGGTTACCTATCGCGATCTCGCGACCGATCTGATCGGCCACCTGAGCGGCATTCACCTTGCCGCGTTGCAGGGCGTCCCTGTCGCCGACCCGGCGATCGAGCGCGACATCCGCGCGAGCCAGGCCGCGCTCGAGGAATTTCTCGCCGCCGACATCGTGGTGATCGGCGCGCCGATGTACAACTTCACCATTCCGTCCCAGCTCAAGGCGTGGATCGACCGCGTCGCCGTCGCCGGCAAGACGTTCCGCTACACCAAAAGCGGGCCCGTGGGCCTCGCCGGGGGCAAGAAGGTGATCGTCGCGTCCTCGCGCGGCGGCTTCTTCGGCCCAGGCACGGCCGCGGCCGGCTTCGACCACCAGGAGACGTATCTGCGCGCCCTGTTCGGCTTTCTCGGCGTGACCGACCTGCGCTTCGTGCGCGCCGAGGGGGTGGCGCTCGGGCCCGACGCGCGGGCGCAGGCGATCGCGGCCGCCAAGGGCGAAGTCACGAAGCTCGCCGCCTGAGCCGCGGCGTGCTCGGCCCATTCCTCCGCGGACGAATATCGGAGTCATCCCCATGACGGTTCAATTCGCGCCGGTGATCGCCGCCAAGGAGCGCGGCAGCGGCACGTTTTCCGTGAAGGCCATCGATCTCGAATCCTTAGGCGAGCGTGCCTCGCCCATCGTCGTCCTCGACCACTTCCGTGTTCGCGGCCGGCCGTTCGCGCCGCACCCTCATGCGGGCTTCTCGGCCGTGACCTGCGTGTTGGAGGACTCGGCCGCCGCCCTTCGCAGCCGCGACTCCCTCGGCAACGACATCGTCGTCGACCCCGGAGGAATCGTCTGGACGCAGGCCGGCAGCGGAGTCATGCATCATGAAATTCCGGCGGAGGCCGATCGCGAACTGCACGGGCTCCAAATCTTCGTCAACCTGAGCGCGCGGAACAAGCTCGTGCCGCCCAAGCTGCTGCGGCTTGCGAGCAGCGAGGTGCCGGAGTGGCGCGGCGAGGCCGGTGATCGCGTGCGCGTGCTTGCCGGGTCATTCGAAGGCGTTGCCTCCCCGCTCCTCCCTGCCGAGCCGCTCGATCTCCTCGACGTCACGCTGCGCGGCGCGCTCGCCTTCGCTCTGCGCAAGGATCACAACGCACTCGTCTATGTGATCGAAGGCAGAATGTTGGTCCGCGCCGACGGCCGCGCGCAGGAGGTCGCAAGCGAGCACGCTACGGCGCTCCGCAGCGACGGCGGACGCGTGACGCTGGCAGCCCTCGAGCCCGCCCACGTCGTCATCCTCGCCGGCGCGGAGATCCGCGAGCCCGTCGTCGTGGACGGGCCGTTCATCATGAACGACCATTCGCAGATCGAGGCGGCGATCGCCCGCTACCGCGGGGGGAGCATGGGCCGCCTCGAACCGCTCGGGTGAGCGGCTGGCGACGAAGGCCGAGAGCTTCCACCCCCGGGCGGCGCCGTGGGCGAGCGCCAGCGTCCCCGTCACCTCCCTATTATTCGGAAATCCCATAAAGCGCATTCATACTATTCGATCTTATCGAGGGAACCCGCGAGGTCGATATTCGCCGCGATGACGGCGGGGCCGGCCAGAGCCCGCGACACAGCACCGAAGCGCTCGCCGTCCGGCCAGGAGAATTTCCATGAGCACAATCGTCGAATTTCCTCCTTTCATCGCGGCCCAGGCGGTGGCGAAGGCGATCGGTCGCGAGACGCATCGCGACGACGGCGCGGCGCAGGCACGACTCGGCGCCTCGGCGACGGACGATGCGCTGGTCCATGCGATCGGCACCGGCGACCGTCACGCGATGCGCCTCCTGTTCTGGCGCCATCGGACGCGCGTCTACCGCTTCATCCTGCGCATGATGCGCGATCGCGAGCTCGCCGAGGACGTGGTCAACGAGGTTTTTCTCGACGTGTGGCTGCGCGCGGACCTGTTCGCGGGGCGCTCGACGGTCTCCACCTGGCTCTTGGGCATCGCGCGCCACAAAGCGCTGACCGCGCTGGGTAGGCGCCGCACGGAGCAGCTTGACGACGAGGTCGCGCTGGCCATTCCGGATCCGGCCCCCGATCCCGAACGCAAGCTCATGGACAATGACCGCAACGCGATCTTGCGCCGCTCGCTCGATGCGCTCACGCCCGAGCACCGCGAGATCATCGATCTCGTCTACGATCAGGGCATGACCGTCGGCGAAATCGCCGAGCTGTTACACATCCCGCTCAACACCGTTAAGACCCGCATGTTCTATGCGCGCAAGCGCCTCGCCGCCCTCGTCGCGGCGGCGGAGCAGCAGCCTGTCCAGGCGTGAACACGGAAAAAAGCATGGGCGGAGGCTCGACACGCTACCCCGGATCGGACATTGCAAATCCTTCCCGGATGCGGTGCAGCAGGGCGGTAAGCCGCGTCAGCTCGGCTTCGGAGACGGATGCAAATACCGCACGGAAGCGGTCGAGGCTCGTCTCGAATGCTTTTTTAGTCGTCGTCTCGCCTTTGGCGGTCAGGCGCGCGACGAGCTTCCGGCCGTCTTTCTCGTCGGCGTGGGATTTCACGAGACCGTCGCGCTCCAGCGCAGCCATCAGGCCGGACACGGTTGCACGTGTCACGTCCATCGCACTCACGATCTCGCTGTGCGAAATCCCGCGCTCTTTTGCGGCCGATAGCGCCATCAGAATCTGAAAGCGGGCAAAAGAGCCCGCCGTACCCGCCAGCCACTCGTTCAGCGCGTTGTCCATCTGTTGGGCGCTTGCGCGCAGGGCGAACAAGGCTTGCATCCCGTGCACCTCCCGTTCGGAAAGGCGCTTGCGTATCTCCTCGATGACTCCCGGCGGCGGCCCGGAACGTCGCTTGGCGGACTTGCCCTTGTTCATCGCTTTCCCTCCTTCCTTAATCATTAGGCGGCTAACTATCTGATTGTCAACCGAATATTTCGCTTCTGGGCTCTACATTGCCGCGACTCGCTTGACATTGTTAGGCACCTAACATAGATTGTTCGTAACCTAACTAACGCAATCTAGATGAAGGACAAGTCAAATGAACACCGATGTCATCATTCATCCGAAGCTGCAGCACTATGGGATCGCCACGGCGAACGGCGAGGCCATGATCGAGTGGTACCGCAAGGTCCTGGGCATGACCGTCAATTTCCGCTTTGCGGCACCGGCCGGAGCGCACGACGGCCCGCCCTTCTCGGCCACCTTTGTCAGCAATGACGAGGTCCATCACCGCATCGTGTTCTTCGCTTCGCCCGGCCTCGCCGACGATGCGGAAAAATCCCGCCGTCCGCGCGTGCAGCACGTCGCCTTCGAATACGACACACTAGACGATCTTCTTGGTACGTATGCCCGGCTCAAGGTTTTGGGCATCCTGCCGGTCATGGCGGTCGATGAGGGCCTGCAGACAGGCTTCTATTACGCCGATCCCGACCAAAACAGCGTCGAGCTGAACGTCAACAACTACGGGAACGAATGGACGGCAACCGAGCATATGAGGGCGGCCCAGTCCTCAGCCGGACGGCCGCGACGGATGGCCGTTGATCCCGAGAAGATGTACGCCGCGCGCAAGGCGGGAGCCTCGCCCTGGGAGCTGCATGAACGCGCCCTCGCGGGTGAATTTGCGCCGGAAAAGCCCTACGACCCGCGGACGCTGCTGTGAGCTGAACCGCCGCGCACACGCCAAGTATGCGCGGCGCTGCTCGTTCCTTCATGGCGGCCGAACATGACGAACATCATTCAAGTCACAGATCTCCGGAAGCGCTTCGGGAGCTTCGAGGCGGTGAAAGCCCTTTCCTTCTCGGTGGAGCAGGGAACGACGTTCGGATTTCTCGGTCCGAACGGCGCCGGCAAGTCGACGACCATCAAGATGCTCACGACGCTGCTGCGGCCGACGGCGGGCGCGATCCTGATCGACGGCCACGATCCGGTCCAAACGCCGGACGCGGTGCGCCGCGCCTTCGGCATCGTCTTTCAGGACGCCTCCTTGGACGAAGAGTTGACCGCGTGGGAGAACCTGGAACTGCACGGCGTGCTCTATGGCATCTCCCGCAGCGTCCGGCGCGCACGCGCCGACGAGCTGCTCGCCTTGGTCGAGCTCGATGGTCGCCGCAACGCTTATGTGCGGGAATTCTCCGGCGGAATGAAACGACGCCTGGAGATCGCGCGCGCCCTGCTGCACCACCCCAAGATCATCTTTCTCGACGAGCCGACGCTCGGCCTCGATCCGCAGACCCGCAACCATATGTGGGAATATCTCGCCCGGCTCAAGGAGCGCGAGGGCATCACGGTGTTCTTCAGCAGCCATTACATGGACGAGGCCGACCGCAACGCCGACACCATTGCCATCATCGATCATGGGGCCATCATCGCCTCCGGCAGCGGCGCCGACCTCAAACGGCAGACGCGCAAGCAATCACTTGAAGATGCGTTCCTTGAACTGACGGGGCGCGATATCCGCGACGAAGGCGCGTCCGGGTTCGAGCATCTGCGCATGATGCGCCGGGCGCGAGGGCGATAACCGCCATGCTCCGCTCCATATACATCATGTGGCTCCGCGAGCTGAAGAAATTCTCCCGCTCGCCCTCGCGTATCGTCGGGGCGCTCGGCCAGCCGGTCCTGTTCCTCTGCGCCCTCGGCTATGGGCTCGGCCGTGTGTTCGAGGCGGCCGGGCACGGCAGCTACATCCAATTCCTCGTTCCTGGCATCATCAGCATGGCGATCATCTACACGTCCGTTTTCAACGGCATGCAGATCATCTGGGACCGTCAGTTCGGCTTCCTCAAGGAGACCCTGGTAGCACCGGTGTCCCGCGTCGCCATCATGCTCGGACGCACCTTCGGCGGCGCGACGGTGGCGACCCTGCAGGGCTGCATCCTGTTTGCGCTGACCTTGCTGTTCGGATTCCATCCGTCCAGCTGGGCGCTTGTCGTTCCGGCGATGCTCGTCATGTTTCTGATTGCGTCACTGTTCTCCGCTTTCGGCATCACCGTCGCCTCGTTCGTTACCGACATGCAGGGTTTTCAGCTGGTGATGAATCTCCTCGTGATGCCGATGTTCTTTCTCTCCGGGGCGCTGTTCCCGCTTACCGATGTTCCTTCGTTGCTGCGCGCGCTGGCGCTCGTCGATCCGCTGTCCTACGGGGTCGATGGAATGCGCACGCTGTTGATCGATGCCCCGCATTTCGGCATGGCGACTGACGTGACAGTGCTCCTTGCAATGGTTTCTAAATTTCTCGCTTTCGGCAGCTACCGCTTCACGAGACTCGAAGTGTGACCGTTTCCGGCCCCCACTCGCTCCCCCCAAAGACTCTCGAATGCGCCGACCCGCACGGTGCGCTGGATCCGCGCCGAGGCACCGCTACCTCGACAAGTTCAAGCTGGAGTAGGGCGGCGAACGCCGCCCCCGGCCTACTCGGCCGCCTCCTTTCGCGGTCGGGTGGACCGACGCTCGCGCACGAGCGTCTTGTGGTCCGCGGCCCAGTACCATTCACCGGCATCGCCGTGAATGGACAGGGCGGCGTCGCTCCGCCACGCACCGTCCGGATCCTTCCGGGCAGTGCGCCGCGCCTCGGCCTTTTGGGCCTTGGTCCGATAGGGTTTGAGATTGGGCATGACACGGCTCCGCTTCCGGACGCTGGATTGCGCCCGGCGCGACGCCGGCTAGCGGTGTCGCGGCTTAGAGCCGCGATCTATGGTCAGTGATGCCCATGGCCGCGTACGTGGCGGGCGCTGGAGGCAATTTCAAGGCGGCGGTGGCCGGAGCAGCACGTTCTCGAGCTTCCCGCGCCGTCACCGTTGTCCACAGCCGGTGGTGGCGAAAAGAACTGCCAATTGCCATGATGACCGTGAATGGTGATCGAGCTGGCGAATCGAGCCGGTGGTCACGATCTTGATCGATGGACGCGCAACCCAATCGCCGCATCTTTCTCGGCGTCGAACGCTCGGCGACCGGCCGCGCCTGGCGCGACCGGCTCGACGAGCGCGGCAGCCTGCGCGCGCTGTCGATCGTCCAGCGCCACGGCCTGCCGGAGCTGCTCGCCCGCATCATCGCGGGCCGCGGCATCGAGCCGGACGGGGTCGAGGCCTATCTCGATCCGACCATCCGCGGGCTGATGCCCGATCCGAGCGCCGTCACCGCCATGGACGCGGCGGTCGCGCGCATCGCCGAGGCGATCATGCGCAACGAGCCGATCGCGATCTTCGGCGACTATGACGTCGATGGCGCGACGTCGAGCGCCTTGCTCGCCTCGTATCTGCGCCTCGCCGGCAGCGATCCCTTCGTCTACATCCCGGACCGCATTTTCGAGGGATATGGGCCCAACGTGGCGGCGATCCGCGCGCTCGCCGAGCGCGGCACCAAGCTCCTGATCACCGTCGACTGCGGCACCACCAGCCACGAGCCGTTGAGCGAAGCGGCACGGCTCGGCCTCGACGCGGTCGTGATCGACCATCACCAGGCCGACGAGCAGTTGCCGCCCGCCGTCGCGGTGGTCAATCCCAACCGGCTCGACGACATCTCCGGGCTCGGCCATCTCGCGGCGGTCGGCGTGACGTTTCTGGTGCTGGTCGCGCTCAATCGCGCGCTGCGCAGGCGCGGCTACTGGAACGCGGCGCGGCCCGAGCCGGACCTGCTCGATCTCACGCATCTTGCGGCGCTCGGCACGGTCGCGGACGTGGTGCCGCTCAAGGGGCTCAACCGCGCCTTCGTCGCCAAGGGGCTGATCGCCATGCGCCGGCGCGAGCATGCGGGCCTCACCGCGCTGATGGACGTGGCGCGCCTCTCCGGCCCGCCCGAGCCGTGGCACCTCGGCTTCATGCTCGGCCCGCGCATCAATGCGGGCGGCCGCATCGGCCGCGCCGATCTCGGCGCGCAGCTCCTGATGCTGGAAGACCCGATCGAGGCGGCGCGCATCGCCGGCGAGCTCGACCGCCTCAACCGCGAGCGCCAGACGATCGAGCAGGCGACGCTCGCCGAGGCCGAAGCCGAGGCCATGGCGGCGCTCGGCCACGACGAGAAGGGCGCCGTGGTGGTCACGGCCGCGGCCGGCTGGCATCCGGGCGTGGTCGGGCTCGTCGCGGCGCGGCTCAAGGAGCGCTATGGCCGCCCGGCCTTTGCGATCGCGCTCGAGCCGGGCGACACCGGCACCGGCTCGGGGCGCTCGATCGCCGGCGTCGACCTCGGCCGCGCCGTGCGCCACGCCGTGGCGCAAGGACTGCTCCTCAAGGGCGGCGGCCACGCCATGGCGGCGGGCGTCACCCTGCGGCGCGGCGCGCTCGGCGCGTTCCGCGCCTATCTCGAGGAGACGCTCGCGCCCGCGGTCGAGGCCGCGCGGCGCGAGGACGCGCTCTTGATCGACGGCGCGGTCAGCGCCGCGGGAGCCAATCTCGAGCTGCATGCACTGATCGACCGCGCCGGTCCGTTCGGCGCCGGCAACCCGGAGCCGATCATCGCCCTGCCA
>Ga0335081_10002395_pt1 | contig 29543 bp, 31 predicted proteins | sample Lox_Sample_35_FD_206713 | JGI IMG/M metagenome (GOLD analysis project Ga0335081, IMG submission 206713) | Soil microbial communities from Loxahatchee National Wildlife Refuge, Florida, United States - Lox_Sample_3.5 | ecosystem: Environmental > Terrestrial > Soil > Wetlands | place: USA...
TCAATTGTCAAAGAGCGATGGCCTCCCTGTCCAGCAGAGTGGCGTCCCTAGAGCCCAACGAGTATACGAACCTCCGCCCTCAAAGTCAATACCGCCCTATTGGAAATCCTCGGCTTTTCCACAGCCCCGTCATGGCCCCATTCTCCTGCCTGCGGCCTTCCATCCCTCTCCTCGATGCTACGATGCCAGCTGCAATCGGCCCGATCGTCGCCGAACTGGAATCGAAGTTACCGAGGAGGCATTTCCCATGCTCACGCCGTCTCTTGCATCCCCTATCCTGGGAGGCACTTTTCTCCCGAACCTATGGAGCGAACGCATTCTGTTCACCGCAGGTATCGTTCTTCTGGCTTTCGGGCTTCTGGCCGCCTTGATCTGGGCCAAAAGCCGTCTTCTGCACCTCCTGGAACAGGTCCGCCACGATCTGCGCCCCATCAAATTGCGAACCCTGGAGATTCTTTCCGCGCGGCAGAAGTTCGTCTTTTTCAAGCGCTGCGTCATCGGCGCGCATCTTGGCGCAGCACTCCTGGTCATCGCCGCTGCTCTTCTCGGCGTATCTTCCGAATTCCCCTCCACCCGGGGATACGTCATCGTTTTCCTGAGTTGGATCTGGCAGCCCTTGCGCAACATCATCTTCGGTGTAGCTGGCTACCTGCCGGAACTGATTACCATCCTCGTTATCCTGTTCGTATTGCGCGTTGCTCTGCGCGCCGTCAGATTCATCTTTAACCAGGCGGACCGCGGCACGCTTTCGCTCGAGCCCTGGGTGCACCGCGAAGTCGCCCGGCCCACAGGCCAGATCATTCGCGGGTTGCTCGTCGTGCTCGCTATGTTTTTTATCGTTCCCATGCTTCCGGGCATGGGAACCTCCGCCGCGCAGGGGATTTCCGTCATCCTCGGCCTCATGGTCACTTTCGGTTCCACGACCACGGTTGGCAATCTCGTCGCCGGCGTCGTCTTGACCTACATGCGCCCCTTCCGTACCGGCGACTGGGTCCAAACGGGAGACACGTTTGGAGAAGTGCTCGAGAGCCGTTTCCTTTATGTTCGTCTTCGCACGGTGAAAAATGAAGACGTAATCGTCCCCAGCCTTCAGGCGCTCAGCGCCTCGATCCACAACTTCAGCGCCCGCGCCAAAGAGCAGGGCTTAATCCTGCACACTTCCGTGACCATCGGCTACGGCTCACCCTGGCGCAAGGTTCACGAGCTCCTGATCGCCGCCGCCGCCAAAACAGATCACGTGCTGCAGGATCCCAAACCCTTTGTTTTGCAAACCGCTCTCAATGATTTCTATGTCGCCTACGAGATCAACGCCTACACCGACCGCCCTGACCGTCTCTATTTCATCTACTCCGATCTCCGCCAAAACATCCAGGACACCTTCAACGAAGGCGGCGTCGAAATCATGTCCCCACACTACACACAGCTCCGCGACGGCAACCGCACCACCATCCCGGACGATTACTTGCCGAAAACCTACGACGCCCCACGCCTCCGCCTGGAGAGCCGAGTCGTTCCTGGCGCTTAAGTGCTTTGATTTTTCTTGGGGATTGTTTCAAGCCCCACAGGGCTCAGGCGGGAATGCTTCTCATCCAATGGCGACGCCGTCCGATCCTATTGGGAGCCCCGAGCGCACCCATGTGAGAGTCCACAAGAAGCGATTTCTGCATCATAAACCATAAGGTAATCCCCGAATCCACAAGGAGGAACGTATGAAGCTGCGCCTACTACTTACTCTCTTGGTGACTCCGGTCCTTCCGGTTCTGACGCATGCGCGTCAATCGCAGGGTCCGGACATAAAGTTCATCGCCGATACCCTCGTCGTGCAGGCCGATGGAACGTACGAGGCCGACCCCGATCTGGCCACATTGACTTTCGACGTTTCGGCTCAAGATAAGGATTTGAAGCAGACCTACGCGCAAGCTTCCGGGGCAATTCAGAAAATTATCGCGCTCGCTGAGAAAAATCGGTTGCAGAGTCAGGACATCTCTTCGGGAGTATTGACGGTGCGCCCGTTCTACGAAGGGGATCGCAAAAGGAAAGCGCGATCTTACTGGGTTCATGGCGAGGTAAGTCTGAAGTTGAGAGATTTTTCAAAGCTGGGTCCGATTTTCGAAGGCTCCGTCGAAGATGGGATTACGGATTTCCGGTCCCTTACGTACTCTCTGTCCGATGAAGAGGCTGCCAAGCAAAAAGCTGTTGCGGAGGCCATGAAACGCGCAATAGGCCGTGCAAGCGCTGCCCTCAGTCAAAACGGCCAAAAAATCGGTTCGCTTCGATTCGCAAACTTGGATGTGAAGCAGCTTACGGGCCTGTCCAGCATGAATATATATTCGCTGTCACAGTACGCCGTGGCCAGCACGCTTGAGACCCAGGCACCTTCTGGCGGAGGCTGGGGATGGGGCGCCAAGAAGGCTGCTCCTCCGCCCCCGCCTCCGATTCCTCAGCCTGAGAAGATTGCGGTCAGCGCAACGGTGCAATGCGCGTTTCAGATCCAGTAGTCGTTTCCTCCTTGCTCGTCGTGACGGGTGTGTTTTATAAGGACCGCTGCTACCATGTGCAGCTAAGGCGCTAAAGCGCCGCAGCCGTGCGTCAGAATCTAACCCAACGTCTGCTTCAACATGTTCACAATGAAGGTTGGCTTCGCCCCGGCCAGCGGCTCGGTGTGGCCGTTTCTGGCGGTGCGGATTCTGTTGCCCTGCTGCATTTGCTTTTGGAGCTGCGCGAAAAACTCGGCATCGTTCTGAGCGTGATCCATTTCAATCACAGACTCCGCGGAAAGGCTTCCGACTCTGACGAAAAATTCGTAGCCACTCTCGCGGAAAAGTTCGGTCTTCCCATTCACGTGGCCCACGCCGATGTCGCCGCCAAGGCGCGCCGTGAAAAGGCCAATCTCGAAGATGCAGGGCGTCGCGCTCGTTACGCATTCTTCCAAAAGCTCGTAGCGCAGGGGACAGCCGATCGCGTCGCTACAGCGCACACGATGGATGATCAGGCCGAAACCGTTCTCGCTCACATCTTGCGAGGGACCGGTCTTGCCGGCCTCGGTGCGATCCATTCCGACACACCCATCGTCGTGCGCCCCCTGCTTTTTGCCCGGCGGAGTGAATTGCGCTCCTATTTGCGCGCAAAGAAGCAGCTATGGAGGGAAGACGCGACCAACCGGGATACTTCGCGTCTTCGCGCCCGAATTCGCATGAAGCTTCTCCCGTTGCTCGAAAAACATTTCCAGCTGGGAACTGCAGCGCATCTCGCCACCCTCGCGGAACTCGCTCGCCAGGATGAGGCCCTTCTCGATGCAGTCACGGAATACAAAGTGGCCGCCATTGCAAAGCGCGAGCCCGGCGGAATGCGGATCGGGATCGCTGATCTGCTGGGCGAGGAAGGACAGATAAACAATCCTCTGGCGCGGCGCGCCTTGGCAAAGCGCATCGTACGCAGCGTCGCAGACAAAATCCGTTCGAGGCCAGGCGAGTGGAGCGCAGAGCACACAGCCCAAGTCTGGGATCTCGCCGCGCGCGGCGCCAACGGAAAAATGCTGCAACTTCCCGGTGCCGTTGAAGTGCGCCGTGAAAACGACACACTCTTCTTTTGTTCCGCGAGTGCCTGCGACAAATCTCACACACCGCTTGGCGCGAGAAATTTCGAGTACAGTATCGTTATTTCTGCGCCCGATTCGCTCTTGCGCGTGCCGGAATTGGGTTGTGCTTTCCGCTTCAGGGTGATTGACTGGCCCCCGCGCAGGCGAGACACTAGTTTGGATAAGGGTACGGTCCTGGATCGCGGTCGGTTGATCGAACCTCTGGTGCTGCGCGATTGGCGGCCCGGAGACCGGCTGCGGTGCACGGGGCACCGGCGAGCGCAAAAGCTGAAACGTCTATTGAATCAGAAACGCGTGGGCAGGTGGGAACGTGCGGGCTGGCCCGTCATCACAAGCGGCGGGGTTTTGGCTTGGGCCCGCGGCTTTCCCGCCGCCGCGGAGTTTGCGGCGGATCAGAAGACACGAAGAGGAGTCGTGATCTCCGAGGAACCGTTTTGAGTGCCGACAAATCCTCATCGTATTCTGCCGGCAAGATCGCCGCTCGCGTGGCGGTGTTGGGACGGCAGATCTCGCGCGAGTACGGCAAGCGCCGGCTGGATGTCGTCGTCATTCTGGATCATGGCTATGTCTTTGCCGCCGACCTGCTGCGGCACCTCAATGGCCCGGTCGTTTGCCATTTCGTTCGTGCGGAGGTTCGTGACGTTGAGCACAGCGGCCTGCCGCGGCGCGAAGTCCATTTCGGCGCGAGGCCGGAACTGAAGGGTCGCGACGTTCTCGTCCTCGATGCGGTGATCGAAAGCGGGGTGACTCACGAGTTCCTGCTGCGGCGTCTGGGGGAAAGCCGTCCCCGGTCGCTGCGTCTCGTCGTGCTCCTGGATAAACCCGCGAAACGCCGCGTGGCCCTGGAGCCGGATTACTTCGGCTTCCGGACCGCATCTAAAGGAATGTGGGTAGGCTACGGACTCGCGGCACCAAATGGTACCGGGCGGAACTTGCGTCATCTATCCGCTGCGGTGTCTAATTTAAGCAGGGGCCGCGGGCCGAAGAAGTAGCGGCGGCGGAATCGGATTTGGCAGTTCATCTGGAGAATCAATTGTGAACACCGGCTCAACGGCAAAAACCATTCTCTTTTGGGTGTCCATCGTTTTCCTGGGCGTCATGCTCTGGAAGCTGGTGTCGGCAAACAGCCAGCCCTCGCGCGAGGACGAACCCAGCTACAGCGAATTCATGGCCAAGGTGGATGCGGGTGACGTCAAGGAAGTCACCATGTATCTTTCTCAGAACAGCTATGAACTCCAGGGCGAATATGTCCAGCCGGCCAACCGCAAATTCCAGGTTACGATTTTCAAGGAAGCCGCTCCCGATCTGACCAAGACCCTGCGCGAAAAGAACGTTCAGATCAAGGTCAAGGAAGTCAGCAGCAAGAGCGATTGGGTGCTGATTCTCTTGAACGCTGCCCCGCTGATTTTGCTCGTCGGCTTCTGTCTCTTCCTCATGCGCCAGATGCAGGCCGGCGGCAACAAAGCGCTCAGCTTCGGCAAGTCTCGCGCGCGTTTGCTATCCGCGCAGCAGAAAAAAGCCACCTTCAAAGACGTTGCCGGCGCCGACGAAGCCAAGGAAGAGTTGCAGGAGATCATCGAATTCCTGAAAGACCCTCAGCGTTTCCAGAAACTCGGCGGCCGCATTCCCAAGGGCGTTTTGCTGGTTGGCCCTCCGGGCACCGGCAAGACCTTGCTTGCCCGCGCCATCGCCGGTGAAGCCAACGTGCCGTTCTTTTCGATTTCCGGTTCCGACTTCGTCGAAATGTTTGTCGGTGTGGGCGCCAGCCGCGTGCGCGATCTTTTCGAACAGGGCAAGAAGAACGCGCCCTGCATCATTTTTATTGATGAAATTGACGCTGTCGGCCGGCATCGCGGCGCCGGCCTCGGCGGCGGCCACGACGAGCGCGAGCAAACTCTAAATGCACTGCTCGTCGAAATGGACGGCTTCGAATCCAACGAAGGCGTGATCCTCATCGCCGCCACCAACCGCCCGGACGTTCTCGATCCTGCGCTTCTCCGCCCCGGCCGTTTCGATCGCCGTGTGGTGGTCGCTCGTCCGGATGTCAAGGGCCGCGAGGAAATTCTCCGCGTCCACACGCGCAAAAAGCCGCTCGCCGACGACGTGGATCTTTCGATCATCGCACGTGGCACTCCCGGTTTTTCCGGCGCCGACCTCGAAAATCTCGTGAACGAGGCAGCTCTGTGGGCCGCCCGTCAGAACCGCAAATTCGTCATGATGGTGGACTTCGAAACCGCCAAGGACAAAGTCCTCATGGGCGTCGAACGCAAGTCCATGATCTTGTCCGACGAGGAAAAGAAAAATACGGCGTACCATGAGGCAGGACACGCCCTCGTCGCTGCCATGACCCCCGGCGCAGATCCCGTCCACAAGGTCACCATCATTCCGCGCGGCATGGCGCTTGGCCTGACCATGCAGTTGCCCACCGACGACAAGCATTCCTACACCAAAGAGCAGCTCGAAGCCATGCTCGACGTCCTGATGGGCGGCCGCAACGCCGAAGAAATCTTCCTCGGCCACATCACCACCGGAGCCGGAAACGACATCGAGCGCGCCACGGAGATCGCCCGCAACATGGTCTGCGAATGGGGCATGAGCGAACTCGGCCCGCTCGCTTTCGGCAAAAAAGAAGAAGCTATTTTTCTCGGCCGCGAAATCGCCCAGCATCGCGACTTTTCCGAAGCTACCGCCGTGGACATTGACCACGAGGTGAAGCGCATCGTCAGCACCGCGTACACGAACGCGAAAAACATTCTCGACAACAATCGCGATAAGCTCGAGCGTATCGCGCAGGCTCTTCTCGAACGCGAAGTGCTTGACGCCAACGAAGTGAAAATGTTGATTGACGGCACGCCGCTTCCGGAAAAGCCGCGAACGCCTCCCACTCCACCTCCTCAGGCGACTCCGGCAACCGATCCGAAAGTGGTTCGCCCCGAATTGCGCCCAGCGCCTGGCTTCACCCGCGGCGATAATCCCGCTAAGGCTTGAGCGCTCCCAAACTTCTTCATTCACAAGGACACGCACTGTGTCCGGCATTTGTACGGCCGATGTAAGGTCTTAACTCTCTTGCACCGGTTGTGTTAGATTCTCGAAGACATGGCACTCCTTGAGGAAATCGCCGATGGTCGCACCGACCTCGTGTTTGAATTCCTGGCCGATGGCTTCCCTGCTACTTCCACGGATAAGGATGGCGTCTCGCTGCTTCGCTGGTGTGCCTATTACGGGGACGTGAGCGGCATCAAGTTTCTCCTCGCCAACGGGGCTAGCCTCACGGAACTGGGCGAAAACTATGACTTGGCCGGCGCCAGCTTTCACGGTCACTGGCGTCTCTGTCAGTTTTTCTTGCAGCGCGGCGCGAATCCCAATCACGCTGATGCGACTACTGGCGAGATTCCACTGCACACCGCTTTGTGTCACGCGAACCGTCTTGGCAGGAATCTGGTTGTAAAGGTCCTCCTGTCGTATGGCGCGAATCCCAATGTCCACACCAAGTCTGGCGTCGAAACCGGCTGCTTCATGCGCGACTGCCGGACCAAACGTGAAACTCCGCTTCATCGCGCCGCCGCCTTTGGCGATGAGGAAGTCATCCAAATGCTCATCGACTCTGGTGCCTCTCTCGATGCCAGAGACGCGAATGGCGACTCCCCGCTTTCCTGGGCCAGTTGGTATGGCCGCCCCACGCCTATTCTGCGCCAGTTGTGCTACGCGAATTTCCGGATAAATCCCCACGATCGGGGGATGGATCGGAACCTGCAAGGCGACCCCCACGCCAAATAGGGTCTCTTTTGCTTTGTGGCGGAGCCTCGTGCCGGAACCGGCAGAGTGGCGTAGAATGGACCCATGGGAAACCGCAGCGGAGAAAACCTCAAGGTCACCTGCCCCTGCTGCCAGACCAAGCTTGTGGTGGACGCGGTCTTCGGCGTCGTTCTCTCTCACGAATCTCCGCCCAAACCGGCTCCCGACGTGGACCTCACCGACACCGCGAACATTCTCGCGGAGCAGCACCGCAAGCGCGAAGACAAATTCGCCGACTCCTGGTTCCAGGAAAAAAACAAGGAAGACATCCTCGCCAAGAAATTCGAGGAAAACCTGAAGAAAGCCAAGGACGCCCCCGCCACCAAACCCATCCGCGATTTCGACCTCGACTGAGCCATCCCGCTTTTCCTCCGGGCTTTTGAATGCCGTACCCATCCCCATCCGGAGCCGCATTGCAAAGCCGGCGTTTCCAGATAGGATGTTGACGCACGTACGCTCTCCCGGAGGCGCTTTTGGATCGTCCCCTTCCCTTCTCGAATCTGAAGCTTCCCCCCTGGCTTCCCGCGATTCTCCGCACGCAGGAGCTTCTCGTTTTTATCGGTGTCCTGTTTTACGCCTTGTTTTCCGCGCTTGGCTCGCCTGTTTCTCCTTCGTTTCTTTTTGTCTGCATCTTCACGGTTGGCAACGCGATGGTCGTGCTCCACGCCTTCGGTAAGCGGCTCTACGCCAATCGTCCCTATCCGTGGAATTGGGTGGCCTACTTGATCTTCCTCGCTTTCATCAGCTTCGCCGCTTCATTTGCGGCTGTGGCTTTGTTGAAGTGGATGGTTGTCCGCAATCAGCCTTATTGGGGGCTGTTTCGATTGACCTGGCGTTCTGTCGTGGTGATCTGCATGGGAAGCGGCCTTGTGGGCTACCTGGTCGCGCAAATTCAAAAGAAGCTGCGCGAAAGAAATGTGCAGCTCGAGCAGGCTGTCGCGAAAGGCTCGGCAATCATCGAGCAGCAGGAGCAGGAACTTACTCGCGCCCTGGAAATCCAGAGAGACCTGCTGCCGAAAACTCTGCCTCAGTTGCCGGGAATTGAAATTGTCAGCGCTTGGCAGCCCGCCCGCACCGTCGGCGGGGATTATTTCGACGTGATTCGACTGGACGGCAATCGCCTTGGCCTCTGTATCGCCGACGTTTCCGGCAAAGGCCTCACCGCTGCCTTGCTCATGGCCAATCTTCAGGCGGCGTTTCGTGCCTTCGCTACACCGCATGCCGCTCCCTCGGAAGTCTGCGCGAAGCTGAACGAGTTCGTGTGCAACAACGTCGCGCCGGGCAAGTTCATCACTTTCTTTTATGGCGTGTTGGATGGCGAACAGCGCTCTTTCCGCTACGAAAATGCCGGCCATTGCCCCGCATTGCTCTTGAAGGCTTCGGGACAGTCCGAATTCCTCGCGGGCGGCGGCGCCGTTCTCGGCGTAATCCCCGGCTGGAGTTTCAAGGATTCCGCGATTCAGCTTTCGCCCGGCGATCGTTTGCTCCTCTACACCGATGGCGTAACCGAAGCGCAGAACCGGCAATCGGAAGAGTTTGGTGGCGCCAGGCTTTTGCAAGCCGCTACGCACGATCGCTCGTCCGCGGAAAGCGTTCAGCGCGGCGTCATGGAGCAGATTGAGACCTTTTGCGGCCATAACTTCCTCGACGATGTGACGCTGATCGTCGCCGCAATTCGCTGATTCCCTGGCCGCAGGGCGCCGGCGGCTCACTTTGGGATAAACTTCCTGGCTGCCATGACCCTTCGCAAACACTACCGGCTGAAGCTGCCATTGCGTACGCTCATCCTCGGACCGCGCACGCTCGTCATGGGCGTTCTCAACGTCACGCCCGACAGTTTTTCCGATGGCGGAAAGTTTCTCGACCCGCGCCGCGCCGTCGCCCGCGCACTCGAACTCCAGCGCGATGGCGCGGATATCCTCGATATCGGCGCGGAATCCACGCGCCCCGGCTCCGAACCGATCTCCGCCGCCGAGGAGCTTCGCCGGCTTCTTCCTGTTCTCGAAGCGTTGCGCGGCAAACTGAAAATCCCGATCTCCGTGGACACGCAAAAATCCAGCGTCGCGGAAATCGCTCTCAGCGCCGGCGCGGAAATCATCAACGACGTTTCCGGCCTGCGAAACGATACGCGCATCGCGCAAGTCGTCGTGCGGCGCGGCGCCGCTCTCATCCTCATGCACATGCGGGGAAATCCTCGAACCATGCAGAAACAACCTTTCGCAAAAAATGTCTTGAAAGATGTCATCGCGGGTTTGCGCGCTTCCATCGCCATCGCGCGAAAGGCGGGCGTGACGAAGAATCAGATTGTGATTGATCCCGGAATCGGCTTCGGCAAAAATTTTTCGCAGAATTACGAATTGCTGAAAAAACTTCCGGAACTCGCGAAGCTCGGCTTTCCTCTTCTCGTAGGCGCCTCCCGCAAAGGCTTTCTTGGCGCCACTCTCGCCAAAGCTGTCGCCTCGGCCAAGAGTTCCAGGAACGTTCCTTTTGCCGTTCCTCCAGAAGATCGCCTTTGGGCTACCGCCGCCACCGTCGCCGCCAGCATCCTTGGCGGCGCCCACATCGTCCGCGTCCACGACGTCAAGGAAATGCTCCAGGTCGCCCGCGTCACCGACTGCATCCTCAGCGCATCGGCGGGCTAGGAGGCGCACACCCTGGCGATACATCCTGCCCGCTGTTCCCTCGTCATTACTTCTTCAATTCATTCGTCCAGTTCAGCACCACGGTCGCGGGGTCGGTCGATGGCTTCATAGTATCAATCAGAAACCTTTTGCCGTCGGCGGTTACATCCCACCGGAAAATGGCGCTGAAATCCTCGCTTGCAAGACTGGATACGAACGCCTGGAAAAGCGGTCGAGGCACTCCCGCCTTGAACATTTGCCCTCCCGATACCTCCACTGACATCGCTTTTCCATCCAGCGATAGATAGAACAATTCTTTGCCGTCCCGTCTCCATCGCGCCTGGGTTCCTCCGCCCTGCGAAACCAGCGTCTTGGCTGCTCCCCCCGCCGGCGCGGGAAAAGGCTGCACATAAACTTCCGGCTTGCCGGACACATCGGAAGTGTAAGCAATCCAGCGCATGTCCGGAGAAAACTGGCCCTGCCCTTCGTCGAACTCTGTCTTGGCGATTGGTATCGGAGGCCCGCTCGGAGTCCCATCACCCGCCAACGGCAACGCCCACAAATCACTACCCGTCTTTGGGTTGCTCTCCGTATAGAGCAAATACCGGCCGTCGCGCGACCACCCATTCGGAAATTTGGGATCTTCCGTTGGTTCGACCAGCACAATTTCCTTTCCCGAACCATTCGCCTCCTTCACAAAAATGCCGGACCCGCCTTTGCGAATGGCGGCGTAGCTTACGCGGTTGCCGTCCGGGGACCAGGCCGGCGAGGAATCCGGGGCGATGTCGAACGTAAGAGGCACGCTCACTCCTCGCGCAAGATCGTGAAGCCAGACGCCCGGGATGGGCCCATGCCTCGGGTTGAACTGGGCCGTAGCCGCCTTCTTCCCATCGGGCGAGAGCGCCAGGTCCATGTAAAGAGGGGACTCTCCTCCTCCCTCCTCAACCTCCCCGACGACCTTCCCCTGCCGGTCGTACCATTCCAGCCCGGAGATGGGATTGGCGGACTTGCCAGCCCGAAAGGCCAGAATTCCATTTGCCGACGCGGAAATATTTGCGGACTCGAGGAACGTCCCCACCTCGCTAGTGATTGAATAGGTGTCGCCGAGCAGTTCGAGCTTGCGCTCATCGAAGGCCTGAGCCATGAGGGTGTTCTCGCGCAGGAAAAGCAGGTAACCGGTGCCCGTCTTTCCAGAAGGCGCATAGACCGCCATGTAATTCGTGGCCAGGATGAGCTTGGGGTTTTGTTGCCCGAGCTTGGCATCGAGAGATCCGGCATAGATTCCAGGATCCTTGGGTGCCTTCAAGTAAAGAAAATGCTTCCCGTCGGGCAGGAAAGACGGAAAGGCATGGATTTCATTTACTCCGCCGGTTTCGGTGATGTACTGGGGCTCGCCCCCTGATGCGGGAACCTCCATGATTCCATGACCCGCCGTCCCAAAAATGATCACGCCGTCGCGGTTCCAGTCACCGCCCAGAACCGCCGCTGGAATATCGCAGATCGCTTGCGGCGGTCCTCCGGTGACGTCCACTTTCTTGAGTGTGGATCCCACTTGGAAAACGACGAACCGGCTGTCCGGAGACCAGAAGACGGGAGGCCCGATGGGGCCCTCCGTTCCCGGAAGCATCTGAGTGTCCAGGGAATCCAAATCCCGCTTGTAGATCACGTAGCGCCCGTCCGGCCCGTTCGCAATGATGGCAAGCATTCGCCCGTTGGGGGAAAGCGTAAAGTTCCCGGTCCCGGCCGGCAGAGGAATCTGGAATCGTACTGGCGACTCGGCCGCAGGCTTCCTGCTCCAAAACAAGAACAGGCTCGCCGCCAGTGCCGCGCACATCAGAACTGCGGCGCTCCAGGCGATCCATTCCCGGCCTTTCCTTCGATGCGTCCGCGTCTCGCCGCTTTCCGCCTGCGCTCCGGATTCGGAAATCCATTTCAATTCCAGCGCCAGGTCGCGCGCCGTTTGCCAGCGTTCCTCCGGATCCTTCGCTAGGCAGCGGCGAATCGCATGATCCAGCGTCGGCGGAGTCATCGGCTTGAGGCTGCTGATCGGCGCCGGCTCCTTTTCCAGGATCGCGGATGCCACGCTCAACTGGCTCTTGCCCAGAAACGCGCGCTGCCCCGTCAGCATTTCGTAGAGCACCGCGCCAAACGAAAAAATATCGCTGCGGCCGTCCAGCTCTTTTCCTTCGATCTGTTCCGGCGACATATACTGGAACGTTCCCACCACCGTTCCCGTCTCTGTCACTGGCGATTCTTTCGCCGAAGCGGTGAGCGTCGCTCCGGTCGCCAGCGGCGCGGACGGCTTGGCTAATCCGAAGTCCAGCAGCTTCGCGCCCGCCGCCGTGAGCATGATGTTTCCGGGCTTCAGGTCGCGGTGCACGATTCCGCTGCGATGCGCCCGGTCCAGCGCGCCGGCGATCTGCGCGCCGTACTTCAGCACTTGCTCGAGCGAAAGCGGCCCTTTGTGCAGCCGGTCCGCCAGCGTTTCGCCTTCCACGCACTCCATTACCAGATATTCGATCCCGTCCTGCTGCCCGACGTCGTGGACTACGCAAATGTGCGGATGATTCAGGCTGGAAATCGTCTTGGCTTCGCGCTCGAATCGCTGCTTGCGCGCGGGATCGTTCGAAAATTGCGGAGGAAGAATCTTTATGGCGACAGTGCGCTCGAGCCGTGTATCCCGCGCGCGGTAAACCTCGCCCATTCCGCCCGCGCCGAGCGGCGCGCCGATTTCGTAGGGGCCCAGAAGCGTGCCTGGAACCAGTGCCATCTTGGCCGCAGATTATAGCTTGGAGAAGCGCTACTTTCGCAAAGCGGCTCGCGGCGTTCGGCAGGGTGGTTAACTTGCGGGGTGGATGCGCTCGGCGGGAACTTCCACTTCGCTCACTCCACGAAAGGAGAAGAGCAGCTTCACGAGATATTTCGGCGGCTCTTCGGAAGTCTGCTTCACCACGTGCGCCACGGCATCGGTCACGGCCGCCTGGAACATCACTCCTCCGGCTTGCAACCCTGCAAGGTTTACGCGCACGAGCTGCCTGGGTCGGAACTCTGGGGCCATGGTGAAATCGTCGCGCGAGCTGGGAGGCATTGCAAGCCGCTTCTGGGTGGCCCCTTCGCTTCCTGAGGCGGCCGCCATTTCCGATCATCCTGTAGTCACTCCAGCGCAAGCACAGCTAATTCCCCATCACAACTCTTGACATATCATTACTCATATGGTACAGTATTATGGTGTTAGGAGTGAGGTCCCCGCTCATCGCCTTCGGGCAACCTCCTTCCCCCTCGGCCAGTTTCCAAAATTCGCTAACTTCTTTAGAAAGAACACTTGCAAAAAATGTGTCTGTAACTCCCTTTAGAATGAACACTTCCAAAAACGGCCTTTTTAAGACCCTTCGGAATCAACACATACAAAGAAAGGTGGGGGAATCCCCCCAAGGGACCAGAAGGGACCAGTACCCCACAGCACCGCCCCTCCCGCGCTATAATCGTCGGCGCTCCACGCCAGCGGCGCGATCCGAGTGGAGCAATTCCCTTCTGGAGAATCCCGTTGATGACCAGGCGCGTGGCTTCCCGCTTTTTGTTGGCCCTGATCGGGTTCCTCCTGACGTCGGGCGTTCCTGCCTTTGCGCAAATTCAGCAGCAAAGTCCGGACGCGGTCGGAAAGCTGAAGCCGCCGCAGGGGACGGGAGCGTGCTCGGCAACGGAAGCTTCGGACTGCGCGGAAGCGGCAGCGAAAATTCTGCCGCAAGTGCTGGGGCCCTCGCCGATGATCGCGAACCTCGAGCGGCTGACAGACGACGTGGGAGGGCGAGTTTCGGGGACGCCGCAAATGGCGAAAGCGGTGGAATGGGCTGTGGCGGCGTTTCGCGCGGAAGGAGTGGAGGTCCACACCGAGAAATACACGATGCCGGTCACGTGGAGTGAAGGAAACACACGGCTCGAAGTTCTGGGGCCGGTGTCCTTTCCGGTGCACCTGGTGAGCACAGGATGGTCGCCGGCGACGCCGCCAGATGGAATCGAAGCGAAGCTCGTGGACGTGGGCGACGGAACGGCGGAGGAGTTTGCGCGCGCGGGAGGCATCCGGGGAGCGATTTTGCTGGTGCACAGCGAAATCGGCTCGACATGGGCGGACCTATTCGATGAATACCTGAAGCCGCCGGCGATCATCGCGCAGGCGATCCGGGGCGGAGCGAGCGCGATCCTGTGGATGGGCGCGCGGGAACGTCTGCTGCTCTATCGGCACACGAATTCGCTCAACGGGCAGATTGACAAGATTCCGCAAGCGGTGGTCGCGCGCGAAGACGCCATGCGGCTGGCGCGGCTTGCAGCCGCGAACCCGGGGAAAGTCGTTGTAAAGCTACTCATGCCGAACAAGATCGGCGGGCCGGTGGAGCAGGAAAACGTGGTGGGCGAGATTCGCGGACGCGAAAAGCCGGACGAGGCGGTGATTCTCGGCGCGCATCTGGATTCCTGGGAACTGGGGACTGGCGCGCTGGACGACGGATGCAACGCGGCGCTGGTGATCGAAGCAGCGCGGGCGATCAAGGCGACGGGACTTGTTCCGCGGCGGACGATCCGGTTCGTGCTGTTCAGCGGCGAAGAGCAAGGCACGCTGGGTTCCTATGCGTACGTACGAGAGCATTTGGCGGAGATGGACGAGATTCGCGGCGTGGTGATTTTCGATACGGGCAGCGGGCGCGTGACCGGCTATTCGCTGGGCGGGCGAACGGACATCGAGCCGGCGATCCGGGAGATTCTGAAGCCGCTGGATGCGTGGGGAGCGGACCACGATACGGACGACGCTTCGTTCGGGACGGACAATTTCGATTTTCTGCTGGAAGGCGTGCCGAACCTGGTGGCCAACCAGGAGATTGCGAATTACCTGGTGAACTATCACGCGGCGTCGGACACCTTCGACAAGGTGGATCAACGCGAGCTAAAACTGAACACGGCAATTGCGGCGCTGACAGTGTGGGGAATCGCGGACCACGCCGAGCCGATCGGCAAGCGGCTGACGCGCGCGGAGCTGGACGCGCTGGTGAAGAAGACCGGGCTCGACGAGCAGATGAAAACGCTCGGCTACTGGGACGAATGGGCCCAGGGCGAGCGCGGACGGCGACCGTAAGCTCAACAATTTCAATCCATCAGCGCGACTGAACGAAAAGACAGGAACCGCTTGGACACCCGGAAAGACCGGCGCACTTTCTTCCCGTTATACTGGAAGCATGAGGTCCGCAGCATCGTCGAAGGCTCCCGCACGCGCTTCCGCCGCACCACGAAACAGCATCCTGGCCATTGATTATGGACGGGCGCGGATCGGGCTGGCGATCGCGGACGGGGAAGCGCGGATTGCGCAACCGCTGAGCACGCTGGAACGCATCAACAGAAATGAGGACATGCGGCGATTGCGGGAGATCGTGCGCGAACACGGCGTACATCAAATCATTGTGGGGCTGCCGCTGCGGCTCGACGGGACGCGCGGAGAAATGGCCGAGGAAGCGGAGCGGTTTGCGAACCGACTGCGAAAGCAACTCGGCATCAACGTGGAATTGAGAGACGAGCGATTGACGAGCTGGGAAGCGGAACGGCTGATGGAAGAGGAACTGGGAAAGAAGTTTCGCGAGAGCAATAGCGCAAGGAAGAAGAATTCGACGGATGAAGTGACGGTGGATTCCATGGCAGCCGCGGTGATTTTGCGCGAGTACCTGGAAAAAGTTTAGGGAGCGGAGAAAAAGAGTTGAGACGCGCGGCCAAATTGCTGCCGCTGGTGCTGCTCCTTGCGATTGCGGGAGGAATGGCGGAATACGGGTGGACGAGCATCGAGAAACCGTACCGGGGATTCGGGCCGGAAGGCGTGTTCGTGACGGTGCCGCACGGGGCGTCGTCGCGCGCAGTGTCGCATCTCCTAGCAAGAGAAGGCGTGGTGCGGAGCGCGTGGGCGTTCGAACTGTACGCGCGGAGGCACGGGAAGCGTACGCTGCAGGCCGGCGAATATTTTTTCGACGCTCCCGTGAGCGGCAAGGACGTTTTCTGGACGATCGCGAACGGAAAAATATACGAGAAGGCGTTTACGGTGCGCGAAGGCGAAACGATGTACGAAATCGCGCGCGAGCTGGAAGCCGGGAAATTCATGAGCGCCGAGGAGTTCCTGCAGGCGGCAAGCAATCCGGAATTGATTCACGATATCGCCCCGGACGCCAAAACCCTGGAAGGATTCCTGTATCCCGCGACCTATCACCTGCCGCGGCACCCGGTGCCGATTGAATTGACTTCACTGATGGTGGAGAAATTCCGGGAAGAATGGCGGCAGATCGCCGATCCGGGACCTGACGAGACAGGCCTGGGGAACGGGCAGCCGGTGCTTTCCGTGGTCACGCTGGCTTCGCTCATCGAGCGGGAAACGCCGAAGCCGGATGAGCGGTACCTGGTGGCGGGAGTTTTCGAAAACCGGCTGAGAAAAGGGATGCTGTTGCAGTGTGATCCAACGGTGATTTACGCGTTGGAGCAATCGGGAAGTTACGACGGCACGCTCACCGGAAAGGACCTGCACTTGGATTCGCCGTACAACACGTACGAACACCGCGGGCTGCCGCCGGGACCGATTGCGAATCCGGGTGCGGTTTCGCTGCGCGCAGCGCTGGAGCCCGCGCAAACGGGCTATCTCTATTTCGTGGCGAATACGGAGGGGGGACACTTTTTCAGCGACACCCTGGAGGAGCACAATAAGAATGTAGTGCGGTATCATCGGTTGCTCGCGGGGCTTCCCGCCGATCCACCGCCGAAGCCGGTAGCGCGGAAGAAGCCGCACGCGAAGCGGCACAAAAGGGCCGGGCGATGAGCGAAGAGCTCAGAACAAAGAAGGAAATGATCCTGGAAGCGGCGGAAGAGATTCGGCCGCCGAAATGGACTCCCGCGGAAATTGACCAGCTGCGCCGGAAGCTGCTCGCGGAGCACGGGGAAGCGGGAAAAACGGGTACCGATTACATTGCGGACGTCTTGAAATCGGCGGGGATCAAGGTTTCGCTGACGGTACAGGAGGAAGCCGAGGATCAATTCGAAGAGGAATTCGAAGATTTGCTGCACTTCAAGACGCTGGAGGACGCGGAAGTCAGCCTGATGCGGTTGGATGAATTGATGCGGCGCTTCCAGACGCACGGCGAGCGGGCCGCGGTCGAGCGCGTGCTGGAAATCGCCAGGCTCGGGAAACGGCGGGCGGAGATGATCGCGCGGAACCACAAAGTGGAGGCCCACAGGCGCGCGGAGAAGGAAGAGATCGCCAGCTGGTTCCGAATCTGGCTGGAAACGCCGGATGCGTTCTTCGACTGGCTGGACGTACGAAAGCAATCGCCGGAATTCCGCGAGAAATTTCCCGAGGCGCTGAGCACGGAATGAACGAAGCCGACTTGCCTCCCTTTTCCCTGGATATTCAGGCCCTCGACCTTGGCGCGGACGTCAACGCGGTCGGTTTGCAGCTTCTGGAGACCGAAAGCCGGGAGCCGGTGCGCGGAAAGGAAGCGGCGGAGCTGTGGGCGGCGGTGTTTCCTGCGCTGGCCGGCGGTGAAGAATACGTTCTGGATTTCTTCAGCCATCTGGACCGCGTGCGGGAGTTCTGCAAGGCGCATCACGTCCTGTACCGTGAACCCGCAGGGCGGTGCCTCGTGGCGCCCAAGCCCAACAACGTTCAACTGAAGCAACTGGTGGAGCGATTTGAAACGGAGACGTTTGGAATGAGGGCCGGGGAAGCGGCCAGGAGCGAGGATGCGGCTCTGGAAGGCGAGCTTTCGGCGCGCGGGCTGGATGCGTATCAAGCGGCGTACCGGCGCTATGATTTCTGCGCGATCTGCGAACTGGAAGACGGGTGGGTGACGCTGCTCAGCGCGAAATTGTGGCCGAGCGAGATCATCCGCCGGGTGCGCCCGGTGGTGCAGCCGTTTGACGTGCACATTGCGCGCCCGCAGTGAACTTCATTTCCGGGCTTCGATTGACTGGCTTGCCCCTGGTTGCTAGATTGCTTTAAAGAGGGCCTGCAGGGCGTAAATCATTGATGAAACGTGTGCTTACATGGATGGGATGGGCGACAGTGGCGGCGATTTGCTGCGGCTGCGGAGCGAAGATCAGCACGAAGCACACGATTCCGACGGCGGAAAAGCCGGTAGCTCTGGAAGCGACGAAAGACCAGCTGCTCGAGAAATACAACGAATTTGCAACAAATGTGAAAACGGTCAATGCGACAGTGGAAATGAAGCCGACGGCGGGATCGGCGTACAGCGGGGTGATTGAGGATTACCACGAAGTGAAAGCCTTCATTTTGGCGGAACGGCCGGCGGAAATCCGAGTGATCGGGCAGGCGCCGGTGATCGGGAAAACAATTTTCGACATGACCAGCGACGGTCAACAATTTCACGTGTGGATTCCTTCGAAAAACAAATTTCTTGTGGGGAAAACGGGCGTGGAGAAAAATAGCGCCAAGCCGCTGGAAAACCTGCGTCCGCAGCATTTGCTGAACGCACTGCTATGGCCGGTGGTGCAAAAGGAAGAACCGGTCCTTTTCGAGGAATTCAACGACGAAACGGGAAGATATTACGTGCTGACGGTGCTGCGCGGCGGATACCAGATGGAGATTTACCGGAAAATCTGGTTCAACCGGGCGGATTTGAATGTATCGCGGCTGGAGAGTTATGGACCTGGCGGAATTCTCTTTTCCGATGTGCGATTTTCAGACTGGGAACCGCTGACTGCAGCCGAGGGAACGGCAGGGCCGGTGACGACCTTCCCGCGATCCGTCCGGATCATCCGTCCGCATGACGACTACCAGTTGAGCATGGATTTCACCAAGCTGACGCTGAATGCGGAGATTTCCGCGGACAAGTTTGACCTCGAGCAGCCCGGCGGATCGGAACTTGTGCGGGTGGGCGAAGAAGACCAATCGAAACGGCCGGCGGGAGACGCGAAGCCATGATGGGGGAATTCATCGCGCGCAACCTTCTGCATAGACCCGTGCGGACAATGATCGGCGCGATGGCGATCGGATTTGAAGTGATGCTGATTGTGATCATTGTGGGGCTGACTTCCGGCCTGCTTTCGGAGACCGCCAAGCGCATCGAAGGGATCGGCGCGGACATCATGCTGCAACCGCCGGCAGCGTCCATTTTTCTGGGATTCAGCGGCTCGCCGATGCCGATCAAGATCGAGGACAAGCTCGAAGAGCTGAAGTATGTTCAGGCGGTGGCGCCTGCTTTACTGCAATTCAATTCCACGGGCGGGATTGACGTTATTTATGGGATTGATCCAGAGAGTTTTCGCGCGGTGTCCGGCGGCTTTGTTTTTCTTGCCGGGCATGACATGGAGGGTCCGGACGATCTACTGGTGGACGATTGGGCCGCGAAAGCCAAGAACCTGAAAGTGGGCGACACCTACAAAATGCTGAATCATGATTGGCACGTTGCAGGAATTGTCGAGCATGGAAAGGGCGCGCGGCTCTTCGTTCCGATCACGACATTGCAGGATCTCGTAGGAGCGCACGACAAGGCTTCCATTTTCCTGATCAAGTGCACCAGGCCGGAACACACCGACGACGTGATGGACGAAATGCGGCACGAGCTTCCCGGATACACGGTGCGGCCGCTGCGGGATTTTCTCTCCCTGATGACCTCGACGAATATCCCGGGGCTGCAGGCGTTTATCAATGCCATGATCGGGCTGGCGGTGTCCATCGGATTGCTGGTGATCCTTCTGACCATGTACACGACGGTCGTGGAACGCACACGCGACATCGGAGTCTTGAAGTCGCTCGGGGCCGATTCCGGATTTATCGTGCGATCGCTGCTGATGGAATCAGCGGTGCTTTGCAGCGCAGGGATTTGCCTGGGCATCGGGCTGAGTTTTGCGGTTCGCGGACTGCTGCTCGCTAAGTTTCCGACTCTCTCTATCCTGATTACGCCGGGCTGGGCGGCGCGCGCGGCGGCGATTGCAATGCTTGGCGCCATGGTTGGCGCGAGCTATCCGGCATGGATGGCGACGCGGAAGGACGTGGTTGAGGCGCTGTCCTTCGATTGAGCGATTGAGGCGATCATCGGAGCGGTGCGCAGGATCGGGAAAAAACACTTTTGGAGAGGAGCATTGCTAGGCAGCGATGGGAATCACGGCTAAAATAGCGACGCTCGATGGAGAGCCCGATTTCGGGCGGATCGCCGAATCGGGAAGGAAAGTCTTGGAACCGATACTCAAGACCGAGGATTTGTGGAAGCTGTACCGCGCGGGAAAGGTGGAAGTGCCTGCGCTGCGCGGAGTGAATTTTGAGGTGCTTCCGGGAGAATCGGTGGCGGTGATGGGGCCGTCGGGATGCGGGAAATCGTCGCTTCTGTACGTCATCGGAGGCCTGGCAAAGCCATCGCGCGGAAAAGTCTACGTGGACGGGAACGAATTGAGCTCGATGCGGGATGCGGAGCGGACCAAGCTGCGGCGCTCGAAGATCGGATTCGTGTTCCAGCGATTCAATCTGCTGCCGACGTTGACCGCCAGGGGAAATATCGCCATCGCACAATACATTCACGGCGATGGATTCGACCCGCACCGGTTTGACGTGGTGACAAAAATGCTGGGGCTCGAAGGGCGATTGCGGCATAAACCATCGGAAATGTCCGGCGGAGAACAACAGCGCGTGGCGATTGCGCGAGCGATCATCAACGAACCGAAGATATTGCTGGCGGATGAGCCTACGGGCAATCTGGATTCGAAAAACTCGGAGATCGTGCTTCAGATGTTGCGTCAGCTGAACAAGGATTTGGGGCAGACCATCGTGATGATTACCCACAATCCGGAAGCGGTGACGTATTTCGACAGGGTGGTCCACATGCGCGACGGCGTGATCGTGGACGGAATTCCGGCGGACTGAAATGGCGGGGCCGGGCAGTGTATTCAAGCGGGCATTTTTCTGGACCTACGAGCGGGGTTCCTGGCAATACGATCTTGCCGTCGTGCTCATCGTGATTTTCGTGTTGCTGACGCCCGCCAAATGGTTTCATGACCAGCCCGAAGTGGGCGCCCCGGCGTCTCCTTCACAGGTTGATTTGATTTCCGACACGAACGGGCAGATTACCTACCGCGTTGACGCACGGATCCTCGCTCCCCCGGAACAGACGCCGCAGCTGCAAAGCCTTTTGCACGGTGCGCTGCAGAAGTCACTGCCGGACCTGAATCACGCGCGATTCGAGATCCTGAAGATCGAGCCGCAGCGGAACGATCAGGGGAACGTGATCGCGTATCAGGTGACAATTCGGAAGAAATGACGGATCCGTCGTAAGGCAACCGCACGAAACCCGTGTGTTTTGGCGCGCATCCAATTTGATGTGTTAGCATGTGTGACGATTCTTACCCAGCGAAGATTTTCCAACAGGTGAACCACTTGAGGATGATCCGGAGGACAGGAGAAATCTGCGGAATAGTGTTGATGGCGGCGGCCGCGGCGATGGCGGGGCAAGGCACGCGCCATTGGACGGCGGAAGGTGTGCTGGCCATGCTGGATAGTTCCGCCCGAGACTTCCACACGCTTTCCGCCGATGTGCAACACATCAAATACACCCAAGTGGTGAACGACACTTCGACGGAAACGGGAGAAATGTGGATGCGGCGGGACGACAAGATGCGCATCGAGATCAAGACGCCCGATCCGCGAACCGTCCTGCGCAGCGGGGATTCGCTGTATATTTACAATCCGAAGATCAACCGCGTGGAAGAATACGACCTCGGGAAAAACCGCTCGCTGGTGGACCAGTACGTGCGGCTGGGATTCGGGACGCGCAGCGAAGCGATCAGGAAAAATTACCTGGTGGCCGTGGATAACGAAGAGGAAGTGGACGGCCGCAAGACGGTAGTCATCGAACTGACGCCGAAATCCCAGGAAGTGCGCGACCAGATCACGAAGATTCAGATGTGGATTGACGAAGCGTCGTGGCTCCCGATCCAGCAGAAATTTTTCGAAGCGGGCTCCGGGGACTATTTCATCTTTCACTACTCGAACTTGAGGAAAAATCTGAACATTCCGGAATCTCGATTCAAACCGGACTGGCCAAAGAACGCGACGAAGATAAAACCGCGCGGTTAGACAAAACGCCTCCTACTGAGCAGTATCAGGCGGCCGATTTTCCGACAGCTCGTACCTTTTCCTTCCGCAAAAGGCTTCGTTTGCGTGCAATACCCCAGCGATAACCGGCCAGGCTGCCGTCCGCGCGAACGACGCGATGGCAAGGAACCACGACGGAAACGGGATTCGTGGCACAGGCGCGAGCCACTGCGCGGACGGCCCGGGGACGGCCCAACGCTCGCGCGATGTCCGTATAGGTGCGCGTGGACCCGCGCGGAATTTTCTGCAGTTCCTGCCAAACGCGACGCTGAAAGGCCGTGGCCTGCAGGTCGAGCGGCAACTCGCGCGCGGGCGCCTTGCCTTCGGCGCGGCGCACAATTTCGCGAACCCAAAGTTCGAAGTGTCCGCGATCACGCGAGATTTGCGCCCGGGGATATTCGGCGCGAAGCTCACTGGCCAGTTGAACGCCCCCACTGCCCAGATAAACGGCGGAAATTCCGCGTTCGGTGGCGGCGACGAGAATATTCCCGAGACTCGATTTTGCTACGGTGTATCCGATTTTCATTCCCATTCCTCCCTTACGGTAAGTTGCGGGCGTCATGCCCAACTGCGTGTTGCTGCGTTCATAGATGCGGCTGGAAGAACCGAAGCCGGCTTCATAGAGCGCGTCCGAGATGTCCTTGCCCTGGCGCAGAAAGTTCTTGAAATGATTTACGCGGAAGGCTGCCGCAAGTGCGCGCGGCGTGAGACCCGTGACTTGGACGAAGGCGCGCCGCAGAATTCCCGGAGAGACGCCGAGCTGCGCGGCGACTGCTTCAAGACGCAAAACGCCTTCTTCCGAGGCTGAATCGCGAAGCAGGAGCGAGGCGCGGTCCACGAGGGCGGCAGAGGAGGAAGCTTCGTCCGGGCGGCAGCGGCGGCAGGCGCGAAAACCGTGCCGCTCGGCTTCGCCCTGCGTGAGGTAAAAGACCACATTGCGGCGAAAAGGGCGGCGCGCAGGACAACTGGGCCGGCAATAGACTCCTGTGGACCGTACGGCAATAAAAAAGGTGCCGTCCGCGCGGCGATCGCGGGAAACCGTGGCTTGCCAGAATTGTTTCGCAAGGCGCGGCGGGATGGCAGAGGCGCTCAGCGAATTGGAAGATGCAGTGATCATGAAACAAAAGGTAGCGCACAGGGGGCCGCAAATCTATCCGCAAAGTGGCGGCAAACTTCCTTTGTCTGAGGAAGCTCAGCTAAGCCTCGCCAGGGGCGGGAAGCGTTTCGACATCATGAGCGGGATCGCGATGCGGCGCGGTAATGACAACCACGACAGCGGTGAGAATAACAAGGGCTGAGAGCCAGGTGCGAGGCGTCATGGGCTCTCCGGCGATGAGCCAGCCGATGAAGAGGGCCACGACGGGATTCACGAAGGCGTACGTGCCGGCGCGAGTGGCCGTACTGTTTTTCAGCATGTACATATAGGCCGTGAAACCAATCACCGAGCCGAAGATGGCCAGATAACCGATGGCCATCCACGAACGAAGAGTGACCTGGGAAAAATGGAAATGCCGGGCCTGGCCGGTCACGAATCCGGCAATCCAGAGCGCGATGCCGCCGCAAAGGCTCTGCATGCCGACTCCCAAGAGAGGCGAACTGGGGAGCGAGCCATGCTTGGAGTAGAGAGAGCCGCAGGCCCAGGAGAAGGACGCGAACATGAGAATGGCGGCTCCGGTGAGGTTTATGCGGGATCCGCCGAGTTGGGATGGACCTACGAGAAGGAACATCCCGGCGAAGCCGATGGCGACTCCGGCGATCACGCGAAAGGATGGGCGATGGCCTCCGGGGCGCAACCAGTCCAGCAGGACCATCCAGAGGCAAACTGTGGCGACCAGGAGGGCCGCGATACCCGAGGGAACCGTTTCTTCGGCCCAACAGACGCTTCCATTCGCAAGAAAGAGGAGAAGGCACCCGGTGATCGCGGCGGTCTTCCAATGTTCTTTGGTGGGGCGTATCCCGGTCTTCCAGCGAAGTAAGGGATAAAGGAGCAATCCAACGAACAGATGGCGCGTGCCAGGGAGGAGCAGAGGCGGAAAGGACTCGATACCGATGCGCATCGCCAGATAGGTGGATCCCCAGAATATGTACACGACGGCGAAAGCAAGAATGAGCATCGGAGTCATGCCAAGGTGAGCGTTTATTGGCGGTCCCGAGCTGGGCTGCTGGAATTGCGGTGTGGATTTTGAGGACATGGGCCTGGAATTGAAAATTGAAAGTAGGGTGAGAAAAGCCCAGTGTCCAGCACCAAATTGGAAAGCGGGGGATTGGCTGGTGGGATGAAAAGTTCACAGCAGGTGAGGAGAAAGGACGGTACCATTACTAAGTGTTGAAATTTAAGACACTTCGCGAGTTTTCCACACGTTGACTCGGAACTCCGTCGGTGCCATTTTAGGTGCCCGCTCCGCAGATTCTGGAACTTGGGATTCGCTCGAAAGCATGACTGGGCCCCGTTTTTGATGTGCTGTTGAGGCGTCTCTGAGGGCGAAATGAGCGCGACGAACCGCGCACCGCAATTGCAACCGCTGAGGAAGAGCGAGCCGGAAGCAAAGGCTTGCGCTTCGGTGGTTGTGGAAAAAACACGGAGCCTGCTGGGAACTCCCGCACTTGAATCCCCGGCGCTCAAGGTTCTGCCGCTGCTCCGGCCGGAGTCGCCTCGGCGATTCGTTCGGGTTCCGACGCATGCCGTCGGCGTATTCCCGGAACATCGAGAATATCCGCGTGCGAGCCTGCGCTTGCCGCTGCGCTTGAGGAGCGTCAATCGAATCCCGGAGGACTTTCCGATCACGCTGGTGACGCGGGATATCAGCTCGACCGGCGTTTATTTCCTTTGTCCCAAGCAGATCGCGTTGAACACCCCCATCGAACTGGAAATTGTGCTTGTCAGCCGGCCCATGGGGCGCGGGAATGTGGTGATTGTGACCCTCGCTCACGTGCGAAGGACCGAGCCGGCGGCAATGCCGGGCTGGCACGGCATCGCGGCGTCGTATGACGACGTGCAATTCGACCGCGACGACGGCATTCCTTCGCGGTTTCTCTTCCCGTAACCGAATACCCTCTTCAAAACGCAGAGCAGTTGAATGAACGCACGCGAGAGTGTGCGCTCCCATTCAGGTAAATCCCGCGGAACCGGCCCTCTCGAATTTGTGAATCGTGAATTGGCGGTTGGCGCACCGCAGCGGTCTTTCTCACGCCGTCGCGGATCGTGACATTATATTGCTATGCTTGGAAAATGAAACTTCGCCGCGCGCGGGATCGCGGGATTCGCGGAGTCCTGTTCGATTGGGACGGGACGCTGCTGAACTCCTTTGAAGCGGACACGTCCGCCTACCTTGCAATGTTTCGCGCGATGGGCATTCCCTGGGGCAAAGCGGAACTGGAAGAGCATTATTCGCCGAACTGGTACCGCGTTTACCGGGCCGCGAAGCTTCCGCGAGGCCGGTGGGCGGAAGCCGACCGCTTGTGGCGCGAAAACTATTCCCGCTTTCAGCCAAAATTGATTCGCGGTGCGCGGCGGGTGCTGCGACAGCTCCAGCCGCGTCATGCGCTGGGGCTGGTGACGAGCGGAGACCGGAACAGGGTGCTGCGCCAGCTGCGCGAGTTCGAGCTTTCCCGTGTCTTTGCCGCTCGCGTGTGCAGCGGCGATACGCGCATGCGCAAGCCACATCCCGAGCCTCTGCGCCTGGCGCTCCAACGGATGCGCCTGGAAGCTGCTGAATGCGTTTATGTGGGGGATTCGGCAGAAGACCTTCAGATGGCGCGGCGCGCGGGCGTACGGGCCGCTATTGCTGTCCTCGGCCCATTTCCCACGGAAAAAAGGCTCCGCGCGGAGCGTCCAGACCTCCTGCTCGACTCCATAGGGGAGCTGCCGGAAGCTCTCGCGTCCTTCAAAACTCAGGGTTGAGGCGATTGGGGAGCGGGGGCGGGGTTTGCGGGCTGCGAGGCGCTTGCCGCGGGCATGGTGAGCCGCTTGAAATCCGTCCACTTGATGACCAGCCGGACGGGAACATCCCGGTCTTTCAAATGCACATCGTCGTCCGAGCGGGAGTAGTCCGGAAACCAGTATTTTCCTTCGACGTTTTCCCGGTAAGTTTCGAAGTTGGCGAACGGCAGATTCTGCGGATGGACGTTGCCCAGATCATTGACGTATGAGCCGTAGGTCTTCACAACCTCCAGATACTTCGTGTCCACCCAGACGACGCCCTGAAAGTAGGGATGTTCGCGCTCGACCATCTTGGGCTTCACTTCAAAGATGTAGCAGTCAATTTCGTCTACTTTTTCGCGGCCCACATATTTGATGTCGTATTTCGGAAGCTGCTGGGGAATGAGAGGGTAATAAGGAATTTTCGAGAGAAGATCGAAGTCCGGGGGCTCGGGGATCATGAAATGGAGCGTCGAAACGGGCTGGTCCACAACTCTTTGCGACACCCATCCGTCGGAGCCGACGACGGACTGCGTGGTCATTTCCAATTCTCCGGACGGCTTCCCGTCCAGACCGTACTCGGTCATGCGAATCGTCTTTTTGAAGCCGAAACCCGCGCGCGCTTTCGCATATTCGAGCTCCTTTTCTGAAAACCGCTGGATGATCTCCTGGGGCGGGAGATCCGGCGGGGCCTCGGGAGGAGGCGCGCTGGTGTCCACGCGATGGAGCACGGTGCGATCCGGTGGCGGAGCAATCGGCCCTTGGGACTCCTGCGCCCGAATGCTTGCCGGCGGTGACAGAGCCGCGATTGCGCCAAGCAAGAAGATGGCGCTCAAGTTTTTCGACATGCGCAAAGAGAACGATAGCGGGCAGCGAGCCATCTGCTTCTAGGATGCGGCAATTCTCCGAAAGGGACGCCTCATCGCTCCCTCCCAAAACAGTTTAACGCACTCCCACTCTGGCGTGCCTGTTCAACGCGTGAAACGCCGAAACCGGCTCTGCTACAATAAGTGGCTTTGTGAGCGACACGAAACAGGCCAGACGGTATTTCGTCTCCGGGATGGTGCAGGGCGTCGGTTTTCGTTATTTCACCGAAGAGGAAGCCGAACGGCTGGGGATTTCCGGCTACGTCCGCAACCTCGGTGACGGCAGGGTGGAGGTTTACGCGATCGGATCCGCGGATCAACTGGCGCGATTGCGTACAGCGCTCGAAAGCGGGCCTCGCGGCGCGATGGTATCCGAGATCGAAGAAGAGCCTGCTTTATTTGACCGGCAATACGACGGAGAGTTCCGGATCACTTACGAATCCTGAGAGGAGATGTTCGCATGGACGAACTGAAAAAGCTGATACGCGAGGTGCCGGATTATCCCAAGCCTGGGATTCTCTTCTACGACCTTACGACGCTGCTAAAGGACAAGGCCGGTTTTCATCTCCTGATCGACCGGCTCTGTGAACACTACAACGGTCACAAGATTGACGTCGTGGCGGGGATCGAGGCGCGGGGCTTCATTTTCGCGCCGGCTCTCGCCTATCGCCTGAAGGCCGGGTTCGTGCCGGTTCGCAAGCCGAACAAATTGCCGGGAAAAACCGCCAGCGTCTCGTACAAACTCGAATACGGAACGGATAGCCTGGAGATCCACCAGGATGCCATCGCGCCCGGACAGCGCGTGATTGTTTGCGATGACTTGCTGGCAACTGGTGGCACTGCCGCAGCAACGGCTCAGCTGGTGCAGAATCTTGGCGGGAAGGTTGATGGCGCGGCGTTTGCTGTCGAGCTCACGTTTCTCAAGGGCCGCTCGAAACTGCCCGGCCTGGATGTTTTCTCCCTGATCCAGTACGACAAGTAGCCGAAGCGGCTTATGGCTTGCGGCGCTGGCGGACTGCCTCGAAGAGAACCACGCCGGCGGCGACAGAAACGTTGAGCGATTTCACGGGGCCGGTGGTCGGCAACGAAACCACGAAATCGCAGCGTTTGCGGATCAAATCATGCAGGCCCTTACCTTCGCCGCCCATTACAATCGCGACCGGCGAAGTGTAATCCACTTCCGTGTAGCTTATGTCCGAGCGTTCGTCCAATCCCACGATCCAATAGCCTGCTTCCTTCAATTCCTCCATCGTGCGCGCCAAATTCGTCACTTTGGCGACCGGCAGGTGAGCAAGCGCGCCGGCCGAGGACCGCGCGACCGTATCCGTCAGGCCAGCGGCGCGGCGTTCCGGAATCACGACTCCGTGAGCGCCCGCGGCCAGCGCCGTGCGAATGATGGCGCCGAGATTGTGCGGATCCTCTACCCCGTCGAGAAGCACGATCAATCCCTTTTGCCCGGAACCTGAGTTGGCGCGGGCCAGAATGTCTTCGAGAGTGGCTGCCGGCCGCGACGCAGTCAACGCCACGACTCCCTGGTGATCCTTCGAATCGGCCAGCCGGTCCAGTTGCGAACGCTCTTCGAAGCGCAAGGGCACATTCTGGCTGCGTGCGAGCTGCACGATGTCCTCGATGCGGGTGTCCTGGCGCCCCTTGGCGACGACAATGCGCTCCAGGGCGCGCCCCGCCTCGAGCGCCTCCCGCACGGCATGAATTCCTGTCAGTCGTTCCATGGGCACTCACAGATCACTATTGGCTGGTCACTTTTCATAGCGCGGTTCGTACTGCGATGCTCCGCGCCTCAATCCAGACTCGCACAAAACTCAACGATGCGCTCCCGCGCTGTTTTCACACGGATCTGAAAACCGGCCACCGCTGCTTCGTCCAGGAGCAAAATCACTCGGTCCAGATCTCCCTCGCCGGCTCGCCCGGCCAATGCTAGCCGCAAGGGTTGAAAGAGTTCCCTGCCGCGCAAATTCAAGGTTTCCTTCAAAGAGGCTACGATTTCCCTGAACCGCTCTGTGGTGAGCGGACCATCCTCCAGAAGCAAAAGCGCCAGCTGGCGCACCACGTCACGGGCGGCGTAGCGCGACATCACCACATGCGCTTCCACTGAACCCAGAATCTCGCGGGCATCATAGCGGGAAATCAGCTCCAGCAAAGGCGGCAATCCCGCGGGATCCGCAACCTGTGTGCCGAGCAGGGCGGCCGCGCGCTCGCACCACGCGGTCTGTTCCGCGGAGAACTCTCCAGAGAGCCAGCCATGCTCTAGCAGAAGCCGGCGCAATTCATCCGAAGAACACGTATTGGGAAGCGGCTGTTCGGGGGAGAGCGTTTCGTCCAGACTCATTTTCCGGTCTCAAGAGAAGAACGGTCAGGATCTCAGACTTTCACCAATGTCGCCACTACATGTGCCGCAATCGCTTCGCCTCGGCCGATCGCGTCCACACCCTCGTTCGTTTTGGCCTTCAGGTGGATTTTCTCCGGAGCGACGCCCAGCGCCTTCGCAAGGGCCTCGCGCATTTTCGGGAAGTGCGGGCCCAGCCTCGGCTTCTCCGTGATCACCACAGCATCGGCATGTTCGATGGCGAATCCTTTTTCGTCCAGAAGCTCCCGTGTGTGCTCCAGA
>Ga0335081_10002396_pt1 | contig 29537 bp, 28 predicted proteins | sample Lox_Sample_35_FD_206713 | JGI IMG/M metagenome (GOLD analysis project Ga0335081, IMG submission 206713) | Soil microbial communities from Loxahatchee National Wildlife Refuge, Florida, United States - Lox_Sample_3.5 | ecosystem: Environmental > Terrestrial > Soil > Wetlands | place: USA...
ATCGAAGAGATTTCTACAATGGCTTGGATAGCACACGTGACCGACGCTGCCCAGGCGCAGGCGCCAGCGAGCCGCTTTGTATCTGCGAGCCTTAGTGAAGACTTCCTTCGTAAGTTGGTAAAGGTCAGCGTTCACGAGGATGGACCTCAGCGGGCCTTGAAAGCGGTACGTGACATCGGCATCGCCGTCGTAGTGGAAAGTGGACTGCCCGGCATGTCCGTCGACGGTGCCTCCTTTCACGCAGCACAAGTTGGGCCAGTCTTAGCTCTGACGCTTCGTCACGATCGATTGGACAATTTTTGGTTCACGCTGCTGCATGAATTGGGACACATAGCGTTGCACCTTACTCGCCCCGGGCGCGATGTATACATCGATTCGATTGATGAAACTGTTGGCGATGAGCAGGAAGCCGAGGCCGAGGCCGATGCCTTCGCAAAGGACGGTTTGGTGCCACGCGACACGTGGCTCAGAAGTGACGCGCGGCGCATGGGTAGCGAGGGCAGCGTGCTTGCGCTTGCGAAACAGCTTGGGATTCACCCGGCGATTGTGGCAGGGCGGATGCGATACGAGCGTCGGGAGTTTCGAATGTTCACTGACCTTGTGGGAATTGGACGCGTGCGGGAGTTCATATTTTCGAGTTAGGTGCCCATGTATTCGCCCATATTGAGAAACAGGCAAAGCGAGTTGCTGGCAGTCAGACATCTGTCGAAGGCGCTCCGCCGTCACATTATCCCCATATTGGACGTAGCGGCACCGACCAAGAGTGTTGACGTCGCAGCCGGTGTGGCATACGTCGAGCGAAATATGAAGCGCACCGAGAAGGATGTGACTGACTTTCCCGCAGTGTTTGTAGATTCCAGCGAACTCCCCTCAGCCTACCGCCTTTCACGTGGTGTTCATCCGTTGCGCGCAATTGCGGACGCAGTTCAGCGTACTGGCAGTCGCCCGATTCCAGTGACGGGCTTACACCGAGACTCCGCTCACAATGCCGCGGCTGCAGCGGTGGCGGGCGATTTGCAGACAAACGCCATGTGCATCCGACTCGATGGTACTGATGTCAGCACGTCCACGCTAACGCTGAAGCGGATTGGAGATCTTGCAGGCGCATTGTCATTGCAGGCATCCACAACATACTTGTTGCTCGATTTGCAGTGCCTCTATGGGCAAGAGCAAGACGCGATTTCGAAACAGGTCACGCGGCTGCTAAAGCTCTTGGAAACCGAATCCTGGGCGGGGATCATTGTCGGCGGCTATGGAATCCCGGATCAGATTTCAAGCGCCGTGGCATCGAAGGATCAGGGTTATTTGCGCCGAATCGAGCAGGATGTCTTTCGCGACGCTGCTGCCCATCCGATGGAAACACGACGGTGGTTCGCCGACTATACGACTCTACCACCTTCGGTCGTAGAGCTTGACTGGCGGTTGATTCGAAAGCTCATGTGCCCAAAGGCCTTGTATACGCTAGAGGATCTATGGTTCGTCGTTCGGGGTGGGGCATTCTCCAGCCACCCGGACGAGTATGAGCAATATTTCTCAATTGCAGAGGAAATCGTCGCGTTGGATGAGTACTGCGGTGCGGACTATTCCTATGGGGACTCCTACATAGCAGATCGGGCAGACCGGAAAGGTAAGCCGGGAAGTCCGGCATCTTGGATCACCGCATGCGTAAATCACCATATAACCTTCACGGCCAACGCGCACGCGAACGCCGCTGAGAACTAGATCGGAACGCCGCGCCAGTCGATCCGCTCCCGAAGTTTCTCCAAGCTGGCCTGCCGGAGAATCGGGGGTTCGACGGAAGACAGCAACTCTGCTCGTACCGATTTCTTAGTCGCGCGGCGCTTAGGGAGGCGGCCGACCAAGGCAGTCAGAAGCGCGTCGATCTCATGACGCCAGAGTAGCGCAAGCCGCACTTCCAAGTTTAGGCTCGGGTTAGGTTGCGGACGACGTGTAAACCGATATCTTAGGCGACAATGTCCCCGACTCCCGACGACTACGCCCCACCAGTCTGGCACGAGAGTGGAGGCCTTCGCCGCGAGGCTCTCGTGCACGGCCAAGACGACGTAATCGAAGCATTCAGAGTAAGCTCGCGCTTGAGCGGGGAGGCGGCTTACGTCGTCTTTCGGACCCTTGATCTCGATTCCGATCAAGCCGTCCGCGATAACCGCTAGGTCGATCCGGGCGCGACCGGCGCACACCTCCATTTCTTCGACGAGAAATGCCGGTGCGCCAGGCCGAACCCATTTAGGTATCTGCGTCCTGATGACAGTCCGAATCTCCTGTTCCGAGAGATCTGTCGCTGGATCGTCGCAATGCGCGGGGCGCGCGCAAGTATCTGTTCTAACTTCGAGCATCGGGCTTTAGGCTCATTGTCCGGCAGGCACTAAAACGGGGTAAAGAGTGTAATGTGCACGTCCGACCTAGAACTCCTCAAGATGTCTGCTGTTTTTCACTGTGCCGAATTTGTGTCGAGCTCACATTGGGTGTGCCAGGAATGTGCCATGGTGAGGCTGGGTTCGGGGCTGGCAAGCGCTACAAGTGATTGATTACTAAGCCCCTGGAATCGCCGTACCCGGTCTGAAAATCCGCGTGTCGGTGGTTCGATTCCGCCCCTGGCCACCATTAAATCAATGGCTTGCGCATCGGGCACCTCGCAGGAAGTGTCCGGAACCACCAAAAAACCACCAAAAGTTTCCCGCCGCATGAAGGCGGCGAGCTGCTCACCGAGCGGCGCGACGCCGCGGCGGTCGAATGAGTGGCTGTAGGTGTGGAGCGTGATCGAAGGATCGGCATGGCCGAGGCGCCGGCTCACTGCGACCACATCCGCTCCGGAGGCGATGAGGAGTGAGGCGTGGGTGTGCCGCGCGTCGTGGATGCGTATCGAGCGCAAACCCGCCCGACGGAGCGCCACGTGCCACACCCGGGAGCGCCAGTTGCGGTCGTCGATTGGAAAGACAAAGTCCCCTGGCGTGCGCAAGCGATGGGTCTTGAGCTCGAGGATCACGTCGGCCGGCAGATCGATCCAGCGGGTGCCGGCTTTGGTCTTGGGCACGGTCAGCTCGCCCGTGACAGCGGAACGCTGTCGCCGGATGAGTACCCGGGAGCTCGCCCAATCGATGTCCGACCACATGAGTCCGGCCAGCTCACCGAAGCGCACTCCCGTCATGAAGAGAAAGCGCACTGTGCAGCGATGCTCCGCGGGAGTTGCTCCGATCAGGCGCTCGATCTCGACGGGAGTCAGGATGTTCTGATCGATCACGCCGGTCTCCACCACGCGGACCGGCGAGGGCTTCTTCACATCGAGCGCGACGTTGCGAGGGACATAACCGCGAGCGACTGCGAACTTCCACAGCGTCCGCGCGCAGCCGACGACCTTGGCGGCAGCCACGACACCCCCGCGGGCGATCGCTTCCCGGATCTGCGGTTCGCGCTCAAGGGTTGAGCGCTCCTGGTCGATGCGCTTCTTCTCCGGCTTGGACCGGATGCGCGAGAGCACCCGCTCGAATTGCTCGGTGCGCTCGGCTTGTACCTTGAGAACGAGCGCATTGCGGCAGCGCTCGAGGTCCGCGGCTCTGATCGTGCGAACGTCGCGCTCACCAAAAAACTCCGCCATACGTCGAAGCGCCTGCTTGTAGTGTTTGACGGAACTCGGTCGAAGCCCGTGCGCCAGGTGCGAATCGGTCCACTCGGTGACGAGCTCTGCGAAGCGCACGATGCGGCCGGGATCGATACCGGCGGCCCGGTCGGCAGCGAGCTGCTGCATGAAAATCTCGGCCGCACGTCGGGTCGCAAAGGTCTTATAACGGACGCGCCGGTGAGCGTCCTCGTAGCGGAGCTGCCATCTCTGGACTCCGCTCTTCAGGCGAATCTTCTCAGGGTGCCTCACCGGCGCTTCTCCTTCTGAGAGCCGCGATCACCGCCGCAGGCTCGAACCGTAGCAGCTTGCCCGCCCGCACGCACGGGATGCGCCCGTCCTTGGCCATCTGCTCGACCAGGGTGTCATTGCACCCGATGAGCTCGGCCATCTGCGTGCTGTTCGCCAGCGGCAGGGCGGCGGCCGCGCTCTCCGGCACCGAGCCTGAGGCCTCGTTGAGCCCGAGGGTCAAGGCACGCTCTCGGGCCTCGGCGAGCGCCGACGCGGCGAAGGCGGCAGCGCCGCCGCCCGGCAAGGTCACGACGACCCACACGTCCCTTGCCGTCCTACTGGAGGCTGCCGGCGCAGAAAAGGGGAGGTCTCGCGCCGCGCGTGGGCGGACCTGTTCGGGGTGCGAGCGAAAAGAGGCGGTGGCCTCATTCAGATCGAAGGTATTCACAGTCCTTCTCCGAGACGTGGGCTAGCCCCGGGCAAGCGCTTGCGATCGGTTCCCCAAGCCAATCCGGCGCCTGCGGGGGCGAGTTCTGACACATGACCCATGATTGGCCTGACTCGCAAGAAATGTCTGTCAAAGTATGTGCTCAGTCTGAGCAGAAACCTCGAGCCCTCCTATCCCCTTTGTCGGGTTGTCAGAGTTTCTGAGCTGCAACACCCAGAAACCCGGACGCCGGCGTGAACGTCCTACCGTAGCGACACGGTCGTCACTGGCTGATCTCGTCCGTCAACCACCGGGATCTCCAGCCCTGCGGGGTGAAATCCGCCCTAGGAGCGAGTCCCCTTGGCGAGAAGGTGCAGCAATTGCTCGTAGACGAGCAGCACCCCGCCACAGAGGAGGCTGAACCCGAGGAGGAGCCAGAACGGGCTGTGGGGAGGGGAGGCGACAAGCCGATAGAAGAGAGCCATCAGAATGCCAAGGAGCCCGAGTGCGGTGAACGCAACGCGGACCAGGGGCTCTGCCAGGCGCAAGAGGACGAAAGCGGTGAGCCGCACCGCCGCCAAGGTCAGGTGGAGCGATTGCAGAGCGATCCAGGCGGCCCGGGGCGTGCGCTCATTCAGGTGCTGCGGGGCAGGGGCGCTCACGGCATCTCTCACCGAGGATCGAGAAGGACGGCCGGCGGCCGCCGCGGCTCGCGCGGGCCTTGCTCCCTCCGGAGGCGTTCGTAGAGCTCCTCGCGGTGCACCGTCACGCTTCGGGGCGCCGTGATGCCGATACGAACCTGACGGCCCTTCATTGCGAGGACGGTCACCGACACGTCCGAGCCTATCCTCAGAGTCTCGCCGATCCGGCGAGTCAGGATCAGCACACTTATCACCTCCGACCCAGGTCGAAACGCCTGATCATCATACGCTTGCTCGCATTATGCGAGCAAGCATGGGGTCCCCTAATCATTGGTGCTCCACTTTTCGGAGCAGGGCGCCATGGCAAGAGGATCAGCGCTGCGGAAGACGCTTCGCAGCCCACGTCACCGGGCCCTGATCGGCATCCTAGTGGCCGCGCGGGAGAGGGCGGGGCTCACGCAGCGGCAACTCGCCACGCGTCTGCGGCGCCCCCACTCTTTCGTCGGGAGAATGGAGGCGGGAGAGCGGCGGGTGGACGTAGTGGAGTTCATCGAGATCGCTCGGGTGCTGGGCGCTAATCCCAAGGAGATGTTCGAACAGCTGCTGTGACCTGCCCCAAAAGGCACTCTCGGGTGCCAAACGGCTGCCAGACCTCGCGGTCACTCCGATCGAGCGTGGGGCCCCATAAGGTCGCCGGCGAGGAGCTGCAGGGCGTGGACGTTGAACTCACCCATGAGGACTGAGCTATCCGCGCGGGCGGCGAGCAGGAGTCGCCGCCACACGGCCGGGCGGTCCTCCCATCGCGGTCGGACGAAGCGGAAGCGCTTCTGCGCGATGCGATCGATCTGATCGAATTTGAGCCTCGCGATGAGATCGCCCACTTCCGGCGTCATGCCGAGAAGGACTCTGGCTGTCTCCGGGTCGCGCGCGGCCCGCAAACTGTTCCAGGCCACGAGCAGCGCCGCTCGCGCGAGTTGGGTGCCTGACCCGGGCGGAAACGACCGCCCCCAGAGTGGGAGTCGCGCGTACTGCGAGAGGTGACTGCCGGCTCCCCGCCACCAGTCTGAGTTCCCGAACTCCATGTCCACGAGCAGAAAGCTCCGGCAGGCCGCCCGACGGCGGACGACCGGGTCGGCGGTCTTCAGCAGCTCCCGGAGCTCGCCCACCAGCCTGAAGGACCCCTTGGACTCCCGGCGGGCGGCGTGCACGAGGAGTTCCAGGCATCGTTCGTTCACCTCGAAGGCACCGGGGAGCAGCCGATCGTCCGCAACTTCCGCCCACGGGGCGGGGAGCGGGTGCGCCGCAGGACCGGGTGTCGCTCCCTCGAGCATCACCACCGGGTCCGTCCTCTCGGTCCCGCGGCGTTCTTGGGCGCTGGCAGGCATCATGCTGGTTGTATGGATATTTTTATACCGTCGAGGTAAACTTTCTTACCAGATAAAAGGCACCTGATCAACCTTATCGTGCGTGCCAGACGGTGAGTGAATCTCTCAAAGCAGCGGTGCACGCGGCGCTGCTTCGCATGCTCGCGCCTCTCGTGAGACTCCTCCTCGCGGCTGGTATCGGCGTCGGCGACTTCATGGCGATCGTCAAGGTCGCCTACGTGCGCGCGGCGCGGGAGGAGGGCCGTGAGCGGCGCGGCGAGGTCCGGCCCAACGCCTCGCGCATCGCGGTCGTCACCGGCCTTACGCGGGGAGAAGTGGCCGCGATGCTGGCCTCCGATACGGACGAGCGGCGCACGAGCGATCGCGGCCGGCATCGGGCGGAGCGGGTTCTCTCAGGTTGGTGGAACGACCCCGACTTTCAGACCTCGGAGGGCGAGCCCGCCATATTGGCGCTCTCGGGCTCGCGAAAATCCTTCAAGGAGCTCGTCAAGCGCTACAGCAACGAGCCCCGTGTCTCGCCGATCCTGGATGAGCTCCTGCGGGTGAACGCGGTAAAGAGGCTGCCGGACGGAGGCTTGAAGGCCGTGAGCCGCAGCTACGCGACGGTGCGTTGGAATCCCGACGGGATCGCGAGCCTCGGGGAACAGCTCGCCGAGCACTGCGGAACGCTCCTGCACAACCTCGAGCACCCGGGGGAGCCGAAGCTCGTGCGGCGGATCGTCAACGCGCAGTTGGATCCCCTGTACCGCCCGATGCTGGTGCGCGACATCCAGGAGCACCTCGATACGGTGGCCAATACCATCGACGATGCCCTGAACGACCGGAGCGCCACCGTGACGCCGGTCAAAGGCGGCCGCCAGGCGGTGCGGCTCGGGGTCGCGATGTACGTATTCGAAGAGCCAGTGATCCTGGAGCCGGCCGCCTCGGGGAGTCCCCCGCAGCCAGCGGCGAAGCGCCGACGCGGCAAGTCCCGTCGCACGAGATCCTGAGGGCCGAAGAAGAAGGTCAAGAACCGCTCGGAGTCAGTATGCCGCAAGGGGCACGGGAAGGGCCGAACGACAAGCGCGGAGTGAGCGGACGCGGGGAGACGTCCGCCGCCCTCGCGTGCGCGGGTGGAACGCGCTCATGAAACGCCCGTCTCTGACAGCGCCGCTCCGCCCGTCCGGGATGAGCCCTCGACCCAAAGGGCGCCGGGGGAGGGGACGCGGGTCTCTCCCGCCGCCCCTCTCCGCCGCCTCAATTGAAGCCATCGGTCGCTTCGTGCGAATCCTGGCGCGCTGCGGAGCGAGGGCTCCGGACATCGTTCGGGCCGTGCGAGGCGCGGCAGCCGAGATTCCCGGCAGCTGGTCGGCACGCGCCACCCGAGCGACGCGCGAGATGGAGTACGCGCCCCACACGCTCACGCTCTGGCACACCGAGGCCGAGTATCTCGATCCCCTCGGTAAGCCCCGCCCGCTGCCCTTCAAGGGCCCTTCGAGATCCTTCGCCGCTTTGGTCCGAAGGGTCGATCCACGCTTCGATCCCCGGGAGGTGCTCGACTATCTCGTCCGCGGCGGCGCCATTCGGCGGCTCGGCCGGCGATACATTCCGCGCGCTAGGGCTCTCTTCGTCCGCGGGGCCGGGGGCCCGGACTTCTTCCATACGCAGCGGCTCCTCACCAACATGCTCACGACGCTTGAGCACAACCTCGAGGTGAAGCCGCCCGCTCCCGGCTGGTTCGTCTACGTTACGGAGAACCGGCAATTTCCCGTGCGCGAGCGGCAGAGCCTCGACAAGTACGTCGCCATGGTCGGCAAGGAGTTCCTCTTCCGCCTCGATGCCTACATGCACCGGCGGGAGATGAGGCGGCGGCCCGGTGAGCCGACCATGGGTGTCGGGATCGGCGTCAACCTCTGGGAGGAAGCCGCCGGGACCACGAGGGAGGGCCGGGCTCGGCGGCGCTCGAAGGCGGTTCGTGCTCAGCGAAAGACCCGTCGCCGTCGAAGCCCCTGAGGAAGCCTCGTGCGCGTCTCCGAGGATCGCTATGCCAAAGACCTGCGTCGCTTAAACGTCGCGCAGCGTCTCATTCAACACGAGGTGCGCACCCAGTGGATCTGCGCCCTGACCGGGTTCTCGGAGGAGCGGGTGCGGCGGCTCTTTCGCGCCTACCAGAAGACGCTGGGGACCGTCCGGCGGCATCGAGGACCCGCGCCGACGCGCGTCGCGGCCTTCGTCAGGTCCCCGACGCTTCGGGCCGAGGCCTCCGCCATCGGGGGACTCGCTCGCGTGCTCCAGGTCGTCCCGTTGCCGCCGGCCGCCGGCGGCCGCCTCAACCGCTTCGGGGTCGAAGGGGCCGAGCGGCTCTGCCGAGTCTTCGAGGTTTACCGGCAGGTCGCACCGGACTCGCGCTTCACGATGGATCAGCTCATCCGACTCGTGATCGCGCTCAGTGAGCGGCAGGAGTTTGAAATCGGGCACTGCGGCAATTGCCACGGGGCGCTGCTTCTTGATCGCCTGGGCGATGCTCGCCGGGTGTGCCCCGCCTGCCGGGCGGATACGCTCGCCCGAGGGACGGGGGAGGCGGGAGCCGAGGATCAAGAAGTGGGCGACTCCGCCCTTGCCCCGGTCGGGGAATCACCCGAGGGCCAGCAGCAGTCGTTGTTCTGAGGTGAGAGCGTAGTACCCACCAGCGCCGGACAACGACGTATAGCAGCCGCGTGCTCTTATCCGCCCTCAGCCACCGCTCGTAGGCAAACAAGCTCATTAGGCGAACCGAGAGCCTAGTCTGAGCCTCCACGTGCCCGTTGTCCTCGCGTACATCGGGCGCTGTAGTGGATCAATCCGCTAGCTTTGGATGAAGGCCAAAAGATCCCGGTTGATGACGTCCGCATTCGTAGTGAGCATCCCGTGCGGGAAGCCGGAATAGATCTTAAGTGTCCCGCGTTTGAGAAACTCGATCGCGCGCAGAGCAGCGTCCTTGTACGGCACGATCTGATCGTCGTCTCCGTGCATGATCAGTGTCGGTACGTCGATACTCTTCAGATCCTCGGTCTGATCGGTCTCGGAGAACGCCTTGATTCCATCATAGTGCGCCTTCGCTCCGCCCATCATGCCCTGCCGCCACCAGTTCTCGATCACTCCTTCTAGGGGTTTTGCGCCTGGTCTGTTGAATCCATAGAACGGTCCCGCCGGAAGGTCGCGGAAGAACTGTGCGCGGTTGGCGGCGAGGCTGGCGCGTAGTCCATCGAATACCTCAATTGGTAACCCGCCCGGGTTGGTCGGCGTTCTCAACATGATCGGGGTGACGGCGGACATCAGGACTGCCTTCGCGACCCGCCCTCTGCCGTGACGCGCGACGTAACGGGCGACAACGCCGCCGCCCGTGGAGTGGCCGATATGAACCGCCTCTCGGAGATTGAGGTGCTCGACGAGTTCGGCCGCGTCCGCGGAATAATGGTCCATGTCGTGTCCATCGGCGACTTGGCTTGAGCGCCCGTGTCCGCGACGGTCAAACGCGACGACTCGGAATCCCCGATGCAAAAAGAACAACACTTGCGCATCCCAGTCATCGGCGCTAAGTGGCCAGCCGTGATGGAAAACAATGGGTTGCCCGCTTCCCCAGTCCTTATAGAAAAGCTGGACGCCATCTTTGGTCGTGATGATGCTCATTCCCATATTCCTTTTAATACTGCGTGACTGAGGCTTGAGGTCGTTTCAGCGTCATCTGCGAGCGACAGAATGCTGCGCAACGGTCCCGCCAATCAGCAGAGCGCGCCGAAGGTCGTCCACTGCAGTCCGGGGTCATCTTCGCTCGCTCGCCCCTCTCTCTCTGTCCTAATGAATCCAGGAGGAGTGAACTTTGGGAGAAGTGAACTCATGAAACGATCCCCCAATGGGGGGGGGGGGATGACGGCCCATCTGCGCACCGCGCGCGGCGCTCGCGCCGCGGATTGACTCGCGAGACCCTGGAGAGCGATGAATGAGGAGCCACGTTGGCCCGGATACATTCCGGTCGGGCGTCCCAGCGCCTGGCGGCGGCAAGCCACTCAGAGGTCGAATATTCCGCGTTTCAACGCAATCGTCACCGCCTGCGTGCGATCAGCGGCGCCGAGTTTAGGCAGAATACTTTTCATGTGGGTCTTAACTGTGCCCTCGGAGATATCCAATTCGGCCGCGATAACCTTATTCGATGTACCGGCGGCGACCCGACGCAGCACTTCGATCTCGCGCTCGGTGAGTTCGTCGTCAGCGAAATGTTCAGCCAGATCCGACGCAATCTCCGGCGGTACTTTCCGCTTACCCGCGTGCACAGCGCGGATGGTCTCGATGAGTTCCCTTCTCACTAGGCTTTTGAGCAGGTAGCCGGCCGCCCCAGCTTTCAACGCGCCCGCGGCCTGCACATCTCCTGCATAAGTGGTCAGCACTATTATCCGGGCATTTGGAAATTCGGCACGGATCGCCGTAATCGCTTGGATCCCGCTCATGCCCGGCATGCGAAGGTCCATGAGTGTCACATCAGGACGCAGACGTCGAAAACTTTCGACTGCTTCTGCGCCGTCGTTGGCATGCCCCACCAGCGTCATATCTGTCTGCCCTGCGAGAACCGCTGCAATTCCCTCACGTAACAGCGGATGGTCGTCGACGGCGAGAATCCGGATGACACGGGCTTCAGGTGTGGTACTCATCAGGTAGACTCCGTGCGCTTGAGCATTAATTTTGCTCGACAGAGGATCGAAAAATTGCAGTCCTCCAGCGGCGTCGGTGTGACGCCGCACTTGCTGCCCTATATGCAATGTGCCCCGGCACACGAAGACTGACCTCGGTGCCTGCGGCCTCTCGACTCCAGATTTCCAACCGAGCATGAATCCTATCTGCGCGCTCGCGCATACCGATAATTCCAAAGTGTCCAAGTGTTACGCCAGGCTGAAGCAAGTCGCTGCTCATGCCACGACCGTCATCGCGAATCCGCAGCTGCATGGCCGCTTCCGAATAGCAAATGTCGACCTCAATCTTCTGCGCGCGCGCATGGCGGAACGCGTTGGTAAGCGCCTCCCGAGCTATCAGCCATGCTTCATCGCGCACGATCGCATGTAAATCGCGCTGCTCCCCTTCAATATTGAGCCGAAACTTAGCCAGATATGACATTGAGAGGTGCTGACCCTCAGTGGCGAGGGCCTGCGGCAAGTCGGTTGCGTGCGCAGCGATTGCTCGAAGGTCCTTCACCCGATCGCGACCTTCGGCGAGCATCTCGTCAGCCCGCTCAAGTGCTTCTTCCATTAGGCCCCTGGCGGCTTCGTGCGTGGGTATGCGATCCGTCGCCGCCTGGAAGCGCCAAATCAGCCCCTGCACGCCCTGCAGCAGCGTATCGTGGAGTTCCCGGGCGATACGTTCGCGCTCGGCAAGCCGCGCCGCAAGCCGACCTCTCACCTGGGCACGGATCTGTTCCATTCGCAGCGCGTACAAGGCCACTAAGCATGCCACTGCCAGGAGTGCGCACAGCCAGCGGAACCAGGCGGTTTGATAGTACGCCGGCACGATAGTAAAACGAATGGCCGTGCCGGCGTCGTGCCACACGCCGTCGCTGTTCGATGCGCTCACGCGGAACGTGTATGGCCCCGGACCAAGGTTGGTGTAAAGGGCTTCGTGACGATTGCCGGCGTACTGCCACTCCGCCTCTGACCCTTCGAGCTTGTAGCGGAACTGCACGTGCTCAGGGATTGTGAGACTGCCCGCCGTGTACTCAATCCGAACACTGGTAGTGTGGATTGGCAGGCGCAGGGGTGTCCCCAGATTTGCATATTCTCTCCCTCCCGCGCTGACGGACCAAATGGTGACCGGTGGCGCCAGGACACGTCGCACGATATGCGCCACGTCGATGACCGCAACGTCCCCATACATCGCGAACCATAGGCGACCGTCGGTTGCCTCAATAGCTGTAGAGCTGCGCCGCACCCACTGAGGCGCCCCAGGCACCCCGTCAAAATGGTCAAACGTTTGGCATTGGACTCGATAGCCCGGGTCCCGCAACAGGTGGTCGATTTCCTCGCGACCAACACGGACTATTCCGCCGATGGCATTGAGCCACAGATCGCCGCTCCGGCTGACGACCATTCCTGAGATTCCGTCGAATGCTGCTCCCGAAGCGCTAAGCACCGGCACAAAGCGTGCGCCGTCAAACCGAGCTAACCCGGACTTCCCACCGACCCAAACAAAATTATCTTGCGTGACAATCGAGGTGACGGGACCCACCGTGAGGCCGCTGCTGGCATCGAAGGCTCGTTGGTCCGTACCCCTGACGCTTGCAACGCGCCCATCCCACGACCCGAACCATAGAGTGCCACCGGCACCGGCGGCCTCCACCACTGCACCCAGGCCGAGGTGACTTAATGGCGCGTACTCCGACCATTGCCCGCCGGAATAGCGGAACACTCCTTGGGCCACGGAAACCAACATTGAACCGGCAGTGTCTCGGACTATTGAGTGAGCATAGTGGCCGGCGGCCGCGTCCGGCAGAGGAATCGTCACGACCTGATCACCGTCAAGCCGTGCCAGTTCGCGGCGGCCACCAAACCACACGGTACCATCCGGATCGCGATAGGCGGTCGTAAAGTTTCCAGCTCGCCGGCTGACCACCGTGTCGTCCCGAATCTGCGCGAGATAGCCCTGTTGGGAGTCGGTTCCGGGACATGTTGCCCATACACGTCCTTCATCCCCGGCGACGAGTGCATAACCGTATGTTGGGCAGGGCGGCAGTGACACCCGTTGAACGCTTCGCCGACTGAATCGATCGAGGCCGCTGCTCGTAGCGACCCAGATGTTTTCTTCTCGATCCTGGAAGAGAACCTGCACGTCACCCGCAGTCAGACCATCGCCGTGCGTAAATGTATCCGCGCGCAGGTAGGCCTCACTTAGCGGCCCTTCGGCATTCAACTCGTCGTCGGGAATACGACGAAGGTCCTCGTCACCCAGCCACAGGCTGCGATCATCGACCAACAGCTGAGGCGGACCAATGTTTGGAATATGGATAGCTTGAACTTTATTCGGCTGCGCCTCTGTCATCGGAGCAATGGCAAGTATCAGACCGGAAAAGCTGGCCCACACCTTGCCATCGGGCGATGAGACCAGGTGTGAGTGCGGTGAACCGAATGTATCGTCTACCTTGGCTATTTCGCGGAAAGAGTCCTGGCTCGAAGTTCGGGCAAATACGCGATTGCGATTTGCGACCCAGACTGTTCCGGCTTCGTCTACCAGCACCGCCGTCGTCGAGAGGAGGGTGTCGCTCGCCACCCTTTCCCAACGATCGCCGCGCAATCGGGCCAAGCCGCCTCTGACCGCAGCCCAGAGGGTGTTTTGGTGATCCCACGCGAATCCTCGAACCACCCCGTCGGGAACTCCTTCTCGCTTACCGTAATTCACCAAGTGACCGGCTTTGAGGGAACTGATCCCGCCCCCCCAGAAACCAATCCACAAGCCGCCGTCGGGGGATGCGATCAGCGCCGACACGCTTGGGGATGGTAGCGGCGCGTCCGAGGGTCCGGGATAGCGGACGAACTTGAGGCCATCGAAGCGCGACAATCCCTCAGCCCCCCCGAGCCACAGTGTCCCGTCCAGGGTCTGCGCGATTGCCGCGATTCCGCTTGGAGCGCCCAGGTCTGTTGCGAAGGCGCGATGACTCAGCCGCTGCAGGAGCTCGTCCGATTGCGCCCACCCGAGGCTGCAACGCAGCAAAACGATAAGCACCAGACCGATTCGGTTCACTACGGACTCCGGTGACCTGGCGTTTCTTACCGCGACGAGGCGCGGTCTGGATCTCCCAAAAGGGGCGGGCCCCAGTACTCTTTGATATCGTACGCCGCCAACGGCTCTGAATCCCCCGGGCGCTGTGGCCAGGGACTCCAGTCCATTGTGCTTCGCAGAACTCTAGCGCAAGTACTCCAGGCTGCTGCGGCTTGGGGGGGGATTGCCTTCGCGCAGGATGCGACCATCCCTACCCCTTCCAACGGCCCACAAGAAGCACAGGTCCAACCGCAAGCTGAGACGCAACCGCAGCTGAACCAAGTGACCATTGTCGGTACGCGTCTTCCGGGAGCAAGCGCGCCGGCGCTACCGGTAACTGTGCTTACGACAGATGACATTCGGGCAACCGGTGCTGTGAGCGGTGATGATCTGTTACGCACTGTGCCGTCCATGGGTGACGTGACGTTCAACCCGGCCAACGGACAGCAGACGGACAACTCGGCACGTGGGGACGTTGCGTCTATCGATCTGCGGGGCGCGGGCGTTGGCGCTACGCTGGTGCTGCTGAATGGTCGTCGAGTGGTCGCTTATCCCACCAGCCAGTCGAAGGGAGGTGTGCCGCTCATTGCCTACAACGCCGACGCCTTACCAGTTGCGAGTCTCGATCGACTAGAGATCCTGCGTGATGGCGCCGGCGCGATCTACGGCTCCGACGCCGTCGCTGGCGTGGTGAATGCCGTGACGACGACGCACTTCGAGGGAGTTACGGTCTCCGAGGAATATGGGGGTGCCGAAGACACACATCTCAGGCAAAGCAGCACCAGCATCTTGGCAGGTCAGGACTTTGCCGGCACCGCGGGCAACGTGACTCTGTCACTCGATCTCACCCAACGCAGTGCCGAACTGTCCGGGGACCAACCCTACACGGCAACCCAGGACCTTCGGACTCTCTTTGCGAGCGCCCCGGGTTATTCGACCAGCTCGGCACCCGATGGCCGCTCCACCGAAAGCTCGTGGCCAACTCTGGTTGCCGTCGGTGTCGTTGGCCCGGTCATGCAGGGGACGGTCCCCTTAACGACCTCCGCCGGCACCTTCCATATCCAACCGGCCTCTCTGCCGGGGTGCCGAACGCAGATCGGGAGTGGTCTCTGCATCGGTTCTGGGGCGGTCCCCTATTCGGGCGCAGCCAACTCGCTGCTCTATGATGCCGCAGCGAACAACGCGCTCACCGACTCGCCCGCCGTTCATCGGCAAATCGCCGAACTCAACGCGAGTTTCGATGTCAGCCCAAGATTGACACTGTACAGCGAGTTCGACTACTACCACGCTACCTCGTACGGTTTGACCACCGAGCCAACGACGCTCGTGCCAGTTGGAGTTCCCGCGTCCAACTTCTATAACCCGTTTGGTTCCGCAATGCTCCCCAATGGCACGGCCAATCCCAATCGCTTACCCAATCTGACCAATGTGCCAGCTACCGGCATTCCGGTTACTTTCACGTCCTACCGCTTCAACGATCTCGGGCCCGACCCCGTGAGCGTCGCCGCTGATCAGTCGCGTTACTTGGTGGGTGCAAGAGGCATTCTCGCTGGTTTCGCTTGGGACTCTGCCCTGTATTATGGCAGCGCCGAGGATGTAGATACGACCCGGGCCGTTAGCAGCGCGGCCTTGGCGCAGCAATTGGCTCTCTCCACTCCAGCCGCCTACGATCCTTTCAACGGTAGCTGTCTCAATGGAGCTGGTGGCGGTGACTGCACGCCGAGCGCTGAGGCGGCGCTTCAGGCCATCGAAATGAACCTGCGACGTGTGTCTCGCTCGACCTTGACCAGTGCCGATTTCAAGCTCGCTAAGCCCGCGTTGTTCGATCTTCCCGCAGGAGGAATTGCGATCGCGACCGGGGTAGAGGCTCGTCTCGAGACCCACGAGGACATCCGTGCTCCCGCAGTGAACGGCAGCGAACCTTTCACGGACCCGGTGACAGGGCTCGTTTCAGCCAGTAGCGCTACGGGCGTGAACGTAACGCCGAGTACGAGCGGTTCTCGCAACGTCGCATCGGCTTACCTCGAGCTCGGCATACCGGTGGTAGCGCCCACAATGAGTCTGCCTTTAGCTCGAGCGATTAGCTTTCAGATGGCGGGCCGGTACGAGCATTACAGTGACTTTGGCTCCGTGGCCAAGCCGAGACTCGCCGTTGACTGGGAAACGGTTCGCGGCGTTCGGCTGCGGGCGTCATACGAGCAAGGTTTCGAGGCACCGAATTTGGAAACGACCGCTCCGTTCACCTACGCCCGCGCACAGTCCGTCACTGATGATTACCGATGCGAAGCCGACTTACTGACGCACAAAATTCCGAGCTTCGACGCGTGCACTGACAAAGTCATCGTGGCCTACCAGGAGAGCGGGAATCCCGCATTGCAGGCCGAGAGAAGCGCCAGCCATTCCTTCGGAATCGCCTTCGAGCCCCCAGGACTCTCAGAACCATTTGAAAAACTCACGCTGACGGTTGATTACTGGCAGCTTAGGCAGTACTCGGTGGTCGGTGTACTCGGCGCTCAGGCATTGTCGGCACAAGACTATCTGAACCGCATCGAGGGTGGGTCCGGGTCCGCGAACATAGTGCGCGGCACACCTACTGCCGACGATGTCGCCGAATTTGCCGGTTCAGGTCTCGCACCGGTAGGGCTGATCACGCAGATCGATGACCGCTTCGAGAATGTTCAGCCTGAGACCATATCTGGAATCGACTATCAGCTGCTGTGGCGAGCCACTACTGCGCGCCGGGGCACATTCCTATTCAGCGTCGAGGCCACAACGCTGAACGAGTTTAACCAGCCAGCCCCGACGCCATTACAGCCCCTCTACATGGCGCGCGCCTCAGGAATCATCAACCCAGCGACCGTTCTTCCAGTCTTCGGTAACATGCTTGAAGATCTGGGAAACCCGCGGATAAAAAGTAACGCGACGCTGACTTGGACGTTGGACCACCTTCAACTCGGCGCATCCATTATCTATACGGGTAAGACTAAAGACACCAATTTGGTGTCCACAAGCGGTGTGCCCTGGCCAGTCAGCTCCATGACCGTCATCAATCTTTATGGTGATGTCGCCCTCGGAGAGGGGTTCGGAGCGCACAGCCCCCGCCTCACCCTGGGTGCTCGCAACCTATTTAATCGAAGCCCTCCGTTGGAATCGGATGGATATAACGCTGCGCTCTACGTGCCGTACGGCCGCTATATCTACGCGAAGTTAAGCGTTCCGCTGTAAAGCAACCCATTTCAGGAGATCGCCCGAACCCCCCAAAAGGGGCAGAGTGAACTATCCGTGTTTGGGGTGCGCCGAGACGCACTGATGGCGCATCCTCGCCACCGTGCAGCGCTTATTCTCCATGTTTCCTTCTGGATGGCCGGGGATCGCATTGCTGCTTCTCCGCATCTCCGTCGCGATCACCGCCATTCTTGATGTTATGGGTGGGCGCGAGTGGTCCGGGTGGGCCGTGGGAGCGCTCGTGGTGCTTTGCGCGAACCTCTGCCTGGGCTTCCTCACCCCGATCATGGCAGTCATTGTGTTTGTGGGCCATATCGCGCTATCCGGAGTGAGAGATCTTCACGGCACCGCGGGGCTGGTCGTTATACTCCTCAACACCCTTGCCCTCGCACTGCTCGGGCCGGGTGCGTACTCAATTGATTCACGCCGATTCGGGCGTCGCGTCGTCGACCTTCCGCCGGGATAACAGTCGTCTCACGGTAGTCACCGCATATCGCGAAAGCCCGCTGGCGGCAGGCGCTTCGCGTCTAACCACCCACATTCCCGATTGGTTGGCGCCGCCGCCCTAGGATTTCGACCCGGCCGCCAAGTCTGCCACCGGGTGTCCTTCAGACCCTAACGGCCAGCGTCCGCTACGGCGGACATGCGTCCCGCCCGATCGGGTGGTAGACCAACATCACCCCGTCTGTGGGGATCGAGAGCGTTTCATACCATCCGGAATGCGTCGGGGCGATGCGTCAGCACTCTCGAACGTGGCGAAGTCCGCTGCTACGAAGGGGTCGTGCCGCCAGCAGTGCAGAAGGAGAGGATTCGCCCATGGGAACGATGGAAGGGTGCTGGCAGTGGAAACGCAACTCGTTGACACACTTTCCCAGGCGGAGATCAGCGAACGACCCTGCGAGTGGGTACATCATGTACTTAACCTGCTGTACGCAGCTGTGCGACAGCTTCGCGCCGACGAAGCGGCCGCTCAAGTGACGATACTCCAAGCCACCTCAGTGCTGCGAAGGCAGATGGGGCCCGAAGGAGTCCGCCCGCGCCCGGAGGGAAAAGGGCGTTTGCTTGCATGGCAGGTAAGAAAATTACGTGACTTCATTGAGGCACGTCTGTCCGACCCGATATGCGTTTCAGATCTTTGTGCGCTCGTCCGGCTCAGCGAGGCGCACTTTTCACGCGCGTTCAAACGCACGTTCGGCGAGTCGCCGCACGCGTTTGTCGTCCGACGGCGAGTGGAAATGGCCGCACGCTGCATGCTGCAAACCGATGCGTCCCTTTGCGATATCGCTCAGCGCTTCGGCTTCACGGACCAAGCACATCTGTGCAAGCACTTCCGACAAGCGGTCGGTGAGACTCCGGCCGCCTGGAGACGCGAACAGAGGTCGTACCAAGATTCAAACGGGACAGGACAAGTCGGGCTCCTTGTCGCAGGCGATGGTAGCGTAGCGGTGCGCGGAATTTTCAAGGCGTAGCCTCGTTGGCTATCGTACCTGGCAGTTTGGTGACTGGCTCGACCGCCTTGGTCAGCGTGGCGAGTGTCGAGAGCCGCAATGAATGTCCGGTCGTCATTCTTCTTTATGACCGAGATGAACGGCCCGTCCCGACGATCACCGAGCGCGTCGGATGTCCGGGCGCGGGGTTTCACAAGAAGCGCGCCTTCCTACAATAGGTTGAGCATCGATCAACTCATGATCCCAACCAGCGTCGCTAAGCTGATAGACACCGCGGAGGGACTACATGACCGACACTAAAAGCATTCGCCGCATCACTGTTGTTGGTACCGGCGTCATTGGCGCCAGCTGGACCGCGCTCTTTCTGGCCAGGGGGCTTCAAGTCGTCGCGACGGACGTCGCGCCGAATGCCGAGGCCGCACTGAGGAAGTTTGTGGACACCGCCTGGCCCGCGCTCAAGAGACTGGGTCTCTCACCGGGAGCGTCGCAATCGAGCCTGAAATTCACGGCCAGCCTTCCGGAAGCCCTCGCCGGCGCCGACCTCGTCCAGGAGAACGGTCCCGAGCGCATCGACTTCAAGCAGAAGTTTTACCGGCAGCTCGACGAGCTGCTGCCAGCGGAGACCATCATCGCTTCGAGCTCGTCAGGGCTCACCATGAGCGAAATCCAGCTTGGCGCGGTGTCGCATCCCGAGCGTTGCGTCATCGCCCATCCGTTCAATCCGCCCCACCTGATTCCGCTCGTGGAGATCGTCGGGGGAGCAAAGACCTCGGAGGAGACAATCCGGCGTGCGTCCGACTTCTACGCTTCGATCGGGCAGCGACCCGTGCGTCTCAACAAGGAAATGCCGGGGCACGTTGCCAACCGCCTTCAGGCTGCGTTGGGGCGGGAGGTCTATTACCTCGTCGCCGAGGGCGTGATCAGTGCCGCCGACGTGGACACCGCCTTGTGCTGGGGACCGGGCCTGCGCTGGGGAATCATGGGCAACATGATGCTCAATCACCTCGGAGGCGGCCGGGGTGGCATCGAGCATTTCTTTCAGCAGTTCACCGGCCCGATGACGGCGTGGTGGAAGACCCTCGGCTCCCCGGTGCTCACGCCTGAGTTACAAAACAAGCTCATCGAGAGCGTCCATGCCGAGGTGGGCTCGCGCAGCATCGAAGAACTTGAGGCGGAGCGGGACGAGCTTCTCCTTCAGCTGATCGAGCTTCGCAACAGGGCTCCAAAGACCTCAACGGCCCGACAAGCCGTTGCCGGTGCAGCCTGAGTTCACGGCTTCGCAACCAGAGGCGGAAACATGGCCAAGCGGGCGAGGTGGCGCATCCTTGCGGTGGCAGCGGCGATGGAAGCCGCCGGCTTTTCGCGCGCGGACGCATCGCAGATGCAGAACGCGGGTGCCGGAGACATCGCGCCGGAATTCGCCGTTATGCAGCAGTCCCGGGTCCGCAAGAGCAAGGACTATCGGTTCGCTTTACGACTCGCATCCGGCAGCGGCGAACAGTTTGGCTCGCCCTCCGGTGCGCGCCAGCGGCAATCCGGGTCCGCCTGCATTCGCGGCCAGTTCTAGGGGAATACCTCCATGGGAACACCAGAAACGGTCAGCAGCGGGCGTCGTTCGGACGTCGAGGCGCAAGAGGCTCTCGCGCCGCCGGACTCTACCGTATATCGGGTCGGGGCTAAGCGACGGATCGTCATTGTCGGTGGCGGCTTTGCCGGCATTGCAGTGGCACACGCGCTGCGGCGATCCGATGCAGAGGTGCTCCTGATCGATCGTCGCAATCACCACATCTTTCAGCCGCTCCTCTATCAAGTGGCGACCTCCGTTCTGTCTCCCGCTGACATTGCCGTTCCACTTCGCCAGCTCGAGGCGAAACAGGCAAACCTGTCCGTGCTCCTGGCGGAAGTGGTCGGCATCAACGTCGCCGAGCGGACGGTGGAGGCATCCGCTCCGGGAATCGGCCAGCGCAAGGTTGCGTTCGACTTTCTGGTCGTGGCGACCGGCATGCGCCCGAGCTATTTCGGGCACGACGAGTTCGCCCGGTATGCGCCGGGTCTCAAGAGCCTGAGCGATGCCGAGACCATTCGCGCAAAGGTCCTCGGCGCGATGGAGCTGGCCGCGACGACCGATGATGAACAAGAGCGCGTCCGTCAGATGACGTTCGTTCTGGTGGGCGCGGGGCCTGCCGGGGTGGAACTGGCGGGATCCCTTGCGCACCTGCTCAAGGTGACGCTGCGCGGCAACTTCCGTCGCATCGACCCGGCGGACGCCCGAATTGTTCTTCTCGACGGGGCCAAGCGGATTCTGCCGACTTTTGCTGAATCGCTGTCACGCCGGGTGACCAAACGCCTGGAGAAACTGGGCGTGAAGGTCATGACCGACGTCAAGGTCGAGGCGGTCGACGAGAATGGAGTGGTCGCAGCAGGAAGCCGCATTACGAGTGCAACGGTCCTGTGGACCGCAGGGGTGGCCGCGGCTCCGGCTACGAAGATGTTTGCCACCAAGACCGACCGTGCGGGGCGAGTGCTCGTTGACCCCTTCCTGAAGGTCGTGGACGCCCCCGGGGTGTTCGTGGTCGGCGACGCGGCATCGATCACACAGGATGGACATCCGGTGCCCGGTGTCGCGCAAGCGGCCATCCAGCAGGGGCGTTATGTCGGGCAGTTGATCGCCCAGGAGCTCGGAGGGCGTCGGGTAAACCGCCCATTCCGCTATTTCGACAAGGGCAACATGGCGGTTGTCGGCAAGAACTATGCGGTCCTCGAGCGGGGCTGGCTCCGGACAGCCGGCTTTCTGACGTTTCTGGTTTGGGCCTTCATCCACATCGTTTCCTTGCCTCAGCTGCAGAATCGCCTGCGCGTGCAACGTCAGTGGTTCTGGTCCTATTTCACCGGTCAGCGTAGCTCGCGGCTCATTCCCGAGCGGTCGGCAGAGTTGAGGTAAGGCAACGCGCCCTGCCTTTACTACCCGATTTCACTAGAGGTAACGTCAATGTCCAACAGTCCCACCCGTCGAATGCAGATCGGTGATTTCCTGCTCCGCCGCCTCGAGGAGGCCGGCGTGAAGCATCTGTTCGGCGTTCCGGGCGACTACAACCTGGGCCTGCTGCAGCAACTCCAGGACTCCGGCGCACTGAAGTGGGTCGGCACATGCAACGAGCTCAACGCATCTTACGCGGCGGATGGCTATGCGCGGCTGAACGGCCTGGGGGCGTTTCTCGTGACGAACGGCGTCGGCCCCATGAGCTCGATCAACGGGATCGCCGGCTCCTGCAGCGAGCATGTTCCCGTCATTTGCATCAGCGGGTCGATACCGCTTCGGTCCATCGACCGGGGCCTGGGCATGCACCACACGATGGCTGACGGCAGCTTTGACCACTTCCTCAACGCCTACGCACACGTGACGGCCGCCCGCGCCAGGCTCACGCCGCGCAACGCGGCCACCGAGATCGACCGACTCATCCTGACCGCGTGGCGGGAGAAGCTCCCCGTCTACATGGAACTACCCTCCGATATCACGCATCTCGACATCGAGGTGCCTGAGGCCCCGCTCATTCTGGCCGAGCCCCCCAGCGACCCGGAACGGCTGCGCTCGTGCATCGCTGCGATCGTGGAACGTCTCTCCGCCGCCAAATCGCCGGCGATCGTGGTTGACTCAGACGCGGGCCGCTACGGGGTCGCGCCGGAGCTCATGAAACTCGCCGAGAGGCTGCAGGCTCCAATCGCAGCGATCAATGCAGCCAAGAGCATGATCGACGAAACGTTCGCTCAATACGTCGGAATCTACGGCGGGAAGGCAAGCGAGCCGCACGTGCGTGAGACCGTCGAGGAGAGTGACTGCCTCCTCGCCATAGGTTATCGGCCCATCGAGGTAACCACCGGCGACTTCACGGCCTCGCTGCCGGCCAGCACGATCCACGCCCGCGGACATTCGGTGGACGTTGGCGATGACAACTATCAGGCGGTGACCCTTAAGGAAGTCCTGCGCGGCGTCATCGATGCGGTCCCGCAGGTGAAAAGCCGCATACCCCGCCCGGTTGCGGCTCCGCTGACCGGCACGCGCACTGACGGTTCCGCCAAGCTGACGCAGGCTGCCTACTGGCAAGCGGTCCAGGGTTACCTCCGCCCAGGGGACGTCCTTTACGTGGACAACGGCACTTCATTCGTTCTCCTCGGCCTGAAGCTACCGCCGAACTGCACATTCGTAGGGTCCATCAACTGGGGCTCGATCGGCTTCTCAGTGGGAGCTCTGCTCGGAGCGTTGACCGCGGCCCCCGGCCGGCGTCACCTGCTGTTCGTGGGAGACGGTTCATTCCAGGTTTCGGCACAGGAGCTATCGACCATTCTGCGGCACGATCACAAGCCGGTGATCTTCCTGATCAATAACGGCGGATACACCATCGAGCGCGGGTACCTCGGCAAGGACGAGGCCTACAACGATGTTGCCAACTGGTCGTACGCAGATCTGCCAAAGGTGTTCCGTGCCGACACCTCGGCGCGATCGTTTGTTGTCAAGACAGTCAGCGACCTGCAACGCGCGCTCAGCACACCGAATGACACGATGATATTCGTCGAGTCAATCATGGACCGACATGACGCCCCGGTGGCGGTGACCACGAGCAGCAACAAGGGCGCAGAGCTCGACTATGGGCCGCGCGGCCCGCAATACCGCGAAGGCCTGCAGCTGCGGCCGCCGACAGGGCGTTGATCCAGGCTCGCCGTTCCATCAGAGACGGGCGTGAAGGCTGCGTCCGGTGCTCGAGCTTGGACCAGCTGATGGCTGAACTCGCCTAGCAGGTTCGGATCACCACATCCTCGCGATGAATTTGCCGACTTGGCTTGCGGGTGTGCTGACAACTCTCGGGGTCGGGGTGCTCATCTTTCTTTGCCTCAGGGACATCGTCCCGATGTGGGCTGATCTGCGCAAAGCGGCGGACGGGCGCATCTCGCATGAAGCTGTGGCTTCCGGAACCCGGCGATCGGCCGGTCGCTTGCGAGGTTCTCCCCCATACGGGGGGAGGCGCGGCGAGCGGGCCGAATCTAGCCTCATCGCGAGCGGTCAGCATCTGCGCCGCGACGTTTCCACGAACGGACTTTCAGGAGGTTGAATTCAAATGCGTAACGTGATGGTTTCCTTGGTGGCGTGCACTCTTTTCTCTGGAGCAGCTTACGCCGGCGATTCGGACTCATCCGCCCCCGTGGCGGACGATGCCAAGCCTGATGCCACCGTGACCCTGAAGGGGGGCAGTGTGGCAGTGGGTATCGGCTACACCTGGGGTCGCGGAGAGCTTGCTTATCAGGATAGCACCCGGCCGTTCTCGATCTCAGGGGTCTCCGTCGTGGATGTGGGTGCGACAAACTACAGCGCGACCGGCAACGTTTACCATCTGACCCAGCTCTCTGACTTCGCCGGCAATTACGCTGCCCTTGGTGCAGGCATCACCCTTGCAGGAGGCGGCACGGCCGTCTACCTCAAGAACGAGCACGGTGTCGTCATCAAGCTCGTGGCCACAAACGTTGGTCTGAAGTTCAAGCTGTCGGCCGATGGCGTGCATGTTGCGCTGAAGGACTGAGCGCGGGGGGCTGCGCGCCCGCGCCACGCGAGTGCGCAGTCCCCTCTGTCTTGGCACGGCCAGGTCGGGTTCACCCGTCCCGCCGCGCTTACCTGGGGCTGCGACGCGGAGGCGCAATGCACAGGCACCTTTCTTTCAGCTCTGTCCTGGCTCTGGCACTTTGCTTGGCCACGCACGCGTCTGCCGATTCCGATCCGCCGGTGTCGCAAGTCGCCGAGGCGCGGAAGTCTGGAAACCTTGAGATCGCGCAGCAGCTTGTGGCTGAGGTGCTGCGCGAGCAGCCGCGTAGTGCCCGAGCACACTACATGAACGCGGAGCTGTATGCGGCCGAGGGGAACCCTGCGATGGGGCAGCGGGAACTTGACACCGCCTACGATCTCGAGCCCAGCCTTCCTTTTGCAACGGCCGAGTCGGTTCGCGCTCTGCAGGGAAAACTCGCCCGTGAAGCGTATATGCCAGCGGCTTCGGGCCGTGTGCGAAGCGGCCCGAGATTTCCCTGGGGCTTGCTTGTCGTTGGGGTCGTAGTCGCCTTGGCCACCGTGCTGCGGCTCATCCCCGCACGAAAGGAGCAGCGCAGTGGACGGCTCCCGCCCCATAGCGGCGAGTGAAAGCGTGCGTGTCGTCCTCGAAGGGCGCATCACGGCCCACACGGCTGCACCCATATGGCAGTCGGCCATCGCCGTTCTCGAACATAACCCGCAGCGGCCGGTCGTGGTCGACGCATCGCGGCTCGAATACGTCGACAACGTAGGTCTCGCGCTGCTCTTCGACCTCGCTCGCCGAGAGCGTTCACCGGGCGCCAAGGTGCAATTCCAGGCGCTTACGCCCGATCTGGCCTCCCTGGTCAGCCGCTACGATCCGCGGGCCTTTGATACCGCGGCCCCAAGCCGAAGACACCTGGGCATGCTCGAGCAGGTGGGGCGGGCGGCGACTCGGGAACTCGCGTACCTGCGAGAGCTGACTACATTCCTCGGCGAATGCATCCATGCGCTAAGACGGGTGTTTACACAGCGGGGCCTGGTGAGCTGGCGCGACGTGCTCGACGTCGCTACCGAAACCGGCGCCAACGCGGTGCCGATCGTTCTCCTGACGGGCTTTCTCATGGGCGTGATCATCGCCTTCGAGGTCGGCCTCGTGGCCCGACAGTTCGGGGCCGTGATCTTCGTCGTGAACGGTGTCGGCCTGGCGATGCTGCGTGAGCTTGGCGCGCTGATGACCGCCATCGTCCTCGCGGGACGCACCGGCGCGGCATTCGCCGCCCAGCTAGGTACACAGAAGGTCAACGAAGAGCTCAATGCGATCTCAACCTTTGGCCTTGACCCAATCGAGTTCCTTGTACTGCCGCGCCTGATTGCCGCAGTTTTGGTGGTGCCGCTGCTCGCCGTGCTCGCCGACTGCGTTGGGCTTTTCGGCGGCGCGCTCGTGATGAGCAGCTTCGAGATCAGCCCCCTGCAGTTCTGCACGCAGCTGCTTGGCGCCGTCACAGCTGGAGATTTTGCCCTCGGAATCATTAAGGCAGCGGTCTATGGGCTGACGATTGCGGCGGTTGGCTGCCACCGAGGTCTGGAGACCGGGGCGGGAGCGACCGCCGTTGGACTTTCGGCGACTCGTGCGGTGGTCACGAGCATCGTGCTTGTCGTCGTGATCGATGGGTTATTTGCCGTATTCACCGGCTGAAGGAAGCACCATGACACGTCCCCTGGCGGACCACGCCACAGCCAATCGGGCCGGGTCTCCGACTGCCATCAGCGTTCGCAATCTCCGTGTCGGCTACGGCGCCCGTGTCCTCCTCGAAGATGCGTCGTTCGATGTCCATCGCGGGGAGATTGTGGTGCTCCTGGGGGGATCGGGAAGCGGTAAGTCGAGCCTCATGAAGAATCTCATCGGGCTGTATAAACCCCTGGCCGGCGACATCCTCATCGACGGCGTGAGCCTGGTATCCACGACCGCGGAAGAGAAGACCCGACTCCAGCGCACGCTCGGGGTGATGTACCAGAGCGGCGCGCTCTTCGGCTCCCTCAACGTGCTGGAAAACGTGCGCTTTCCACTGGATCGATTCACCGATCTCCCGCTGCCGGAAAGAAACCTCGTGGCACGCATGCTGTTGGCGGCGGTGGAATTAGCGCACGCCGAGGCGCTGATGCCCGGGGAGCTGTCCGGTGGAATGCTAAAGCGAGCGGGGATCGCTCGCGCGATGGCGCTCGGCTGTGACATTCTGCTATTGGATGAACCCTCTGCGGGGCTCGATCCGATCACGGCAGCCAATCTCGATCGGACGATCCTCACGCTGCGCAAGAAATTCGGGGTCACCTTCGTCGTAGTGACGCACGAGCTGCAGAGCATCTTTGCCATTGCGGATCGAGCCATCATGCTGGACGGCCGTTCTCACTCAATCATCGGGAACGACAAGCCAGTCGCGCTCCGCGACCACAGCCCGGACCCGCGTGTTCGCCAGTTCTTCAACCGACAGCCCGACGGTGCGAGGCAGTAGAGCGTGGAGGAGCACAAGCACTACGTTCGGCTCGGGCTCTTCGTCGTGGGGACCCTTGCCGTGTTTGTCGCAACGCTTTTACTCCTGGGTGGCCGCAAATGGTTTCAGCCGACCTTCACCTTCGAGACCTATTTCGACCAGTCGGTAGCGGGGCTCGAGCTCGGAGCTCCCGTGCGCTTCCGTGGCGTGCCCCTGGGACACGTCTCCGAGATCCTGACCTCGGCAGCCACTTACGAGCGGGACGTGCCGATCGAACGACGTCGGGAATACATCGTGGTCCGTGTAGTGGTCACCGCGTCGGCGCGTGAGGTCGCACAGATGCGCAACGACGCGGCCACCCTGGTCCGCAGGGGCTTGCGTGCGCAGACACAACTTGCCGGCGTGACGGGGCAGCAATACCTGTCACTCGATTTCCTCGACCCGCGGAAGTACCCGCCGCTGCAGTTCCCCTGGGCGCCAAGGTACCCCTACCTGCCCTCCGCGCCGAGCCTCGCGGGCGAGATCGTTGCCAAGGCGCAGACATTCCTCGCGAGCCTCAACGAGGCCGATATCAAGTCGCTCGGCAAGAATCTCAATGTCCTTGTCGCCGATCTGGATGCGAAGCTCGCACAACTGCCGCTCGCGGAACTTGCCGACCAGACGCGCGACGTGCTGAATGATGCGCACGCGACGCTCGGGCGCGTAGACCGCATGCTGGCTCAGGCGCCAGTCGAAGACACGTTGCGTAAGCTCAATTCCGCGGCGGCGCGGCTCGATGGATTGCTTGGTGATCCGGCGCTTCATGAGACTGTCGAGAACGTCGCGGTCGCGAGCAGCAGGCTGCGCAGGGTCGCGGAAGAAGGGGATATCGATCGGATGGTCAAGGGGGTTGGCGGGGCGGCGGAGCGGCTCGACGTCATCCTCGGTGACAACCAATACGATCTTCGCGGCATCGTGCAAGACCTCCGCAGCACTTCAGCTAACCTCCGGGAGTTGTCCGAGACCATCAAGCGCTACCCCGCCGGCGCCCTCGTGGCCGGGCCCCCTAGGAAGATAGAGCTACCCGAGGCCTCTCGATGAGTGGAAAGAAGGTAGCGGCTGCGATGTGTGGGGCTCTGGTCGTTGCTGCCTGCTCGATCGGGAGGCCAATCCCACAGGCGACGACCTACATGGTGGCTCCGCCCGCGGCCGTCGCCGTGCGAACAGCGGCAGGTCGCCCGAAGGCGCTTCGCCTCGGTACGGTGCGGGTCGCGGCACCCTATGCAGGCATCGCACTGGTGTATCGCTTCGATGACGTTCGGTACGTACCCGATCCCTACCACGGCTTCTTGACCGATCCTGGCGCGATGCTGGCGAGTCGCATGGCCAGATGGCTTGATGAGTGCGGACTGTTCAGCAGCGTCGCTCAGCCGGGCAGCGCACGCTCGGCTCCCTACGTGCTCGAGGCCACGGTGATTGACCTGTACGGGGATTTTCGCGCGGGCAGAACTCCGGCTGCGGTGCTGGCCGTACAGTTTTCGCTCCTCGAACAGATCGGAACACGGCCGAAGGTGGTCTACGAACGCACTATCGCACGCCGGGTTGAACTGGATAAGGCAACGCCGGACCGGCTGGTGCGCGGTTACGGCACCGCGCTTGGGGAGATCCTCACCGCGCTCGCCCCGGAGATCAGCGCGGCGAGCGCGACCCCCGAGCCAAACCTGGCAAATCAGTTCCCATAGCTAAGCGGGGGTGAGTCCCAGGGCGAGCTCGGCGCCATAGGGGAGGCCTATGGATGCCGCTCGCGCGACGGCCTCTGCGCGCGTACGCGTTCCCAGCTTTGCGAAGATGCTCTTGGCATGCGATTTCACGGTCTCGGGAGCGATTCCGAGAGACTGGGCGATTCTCTTGTTGGAGAGCCCCTGGGCAATCATCTCGAGAATGGTCTGCTCGCGTCGCGACAGCGGCTGATGGGCAGGCGCGGCGCGCTGGCGAATCGGCACGGAGGGCGTATCGGCCGCGCGGAGCAGCAGTCCGATGTAGGCGTGCAGGTCGTGTGCGTGAGCGGTAGTGCCGCTCTCCTCGTAGAGTGCTCGCAGAAGCCGCATGACCGGCGCCCCCGCATCCACGAAGAGCCGGTAGAGTCCGCGATTGGCGCCGATCCTCAGGCAGGAGATGAGCAGTGCATGGCGCTCAGCCGCCGACAGTGGTGAAGACGTGGAAGCGAGTCGAGCCAGGGCCGCGTAAACGGACGAATACTGAGGCAGGACATCGAAGCTTCTGGCGCCGCGAGAACTCGAGTCCTGGGCGTATCGCGACGCATGAGTCGCTGCACTGGGCACATGGGCCGCGGACGAGAGAACGCGGGCCTGCTCTTCTCGCAGTGCGGAGAGCAACTTCCGCCAGCCACGGGATCGGGCGATCGCCTCGACTTGGCGCAGCCAGGCATGTGCGTCCGCGCTTTGACCCCGATGCACCGAGATGCGGGCCAGCAGGATGCAGGCGCGCCGGACGCATTCCGCCGTGCCCGATGAAAGGATTGCCGTCATCCTCGGGCGGATGAGCGCCTCAGCTTCGGTGAGCCGGCCCTGCTCGTAGGCAACCTGCGCGAGGAGCACCGCCGGGAGCGTGCTGGCCGAGGAAGTGCTTCCGTACCGCTCGCTGGCAATTCGCAGGGCCTCGGCTGCGAGGTTGGCGGCAATGATCGGTCGCAGATGCTCGAACTCCAGCGCGGCGCTGACGCAAAGAGTCAATATGCGTTCGAGCGGGCTG
>Ga0335081_10002397_pt1 | contig 29531 bp, 25 predicted proteins | sample Lox_Sample_35_FD_206713 | JGI IMG/M metagenome (GOLD analysis project Ga0335081, IMG submission 206713) | Soil microbial communities from Loxahatchee National Wildlife Refuge, Florida, United States - Lox_Sample_3.5 | ecosystem: Environmental > Terrestrial > Soil > Wetlands | place: USA...
GTAGAACGCCGCTTCCTTGCGGTACTCCGGCACCTGGAACGAGATGTGTTCGAGGGCGACGGTCTTCCAGCCGGTGGGCGCGAAGAGCGGCTTGATGGGAGCGGTTGCCACTTCTTTGGTCATCGGGCAGGCCGGAGTATTGTAGCCATTGTGGCAGCGCCCCTGTGCAAATAGGGACCCGGCGAAGGGTGCGCCGGCAGCAGAGGCTCCCAAGGCGCGCAGCATATCGCGACGGGATCGCAAGTCTGACATATGGGAGAAGATTATATCCTAAGCCGGCTTGACGGGATTGTTCATGGATTGTCGCCTTAGTCCGAAAGGTAGAACGAGGACGTCTAGCCCCCACACCTTGATCTTCGACCTATCCGGGCGTATCCTGAACTGTAGAAGGTTGAGGTATCGATGCCCTCTTCGCGTTTCCCCATCCCGCAAGGCACGCTTGACATGCTGATCCTCCAGATCTTATCGCTCGAACCCGCCCATGGGTACGGGATCGCGCAGCGGTTGGAGCAGATCTCGCGCTCGGTAGTCCAGGTCAACCAGGGCTCGCTCTATCCCGCCCTCCACCGCCTCCAGCAGAAAGGTTGGTTACGCGCCGAGTGGAAACAGTCGGAGACCGGCCGGGAGGCCAAATTCTACTCCCTCACCGCCGCCGGTCGCCGGCAGCTTGCTGTCGAGAAGGATAGCTGGGCGCGCCTTTCCGGCGCCGTCAACCTGATCTTCGAGGAGGGCAGCCGATGATGCGACTCTTCAACTGGTTCCGCCGCGGATCGCTCGAGCGCGGCCTCGACCGCGAGCTGCAATATCACTTCGATCGCCGCGTCGCTGACCTCTCGGCGTCTGGCGTCCCCGAACCCGAGGCCCGCCACCGCGTCGCCGCAGAGCTCGGCCTCGCCCAAGTGCGCGAGGAAGTCCGAGATGTCTGGCTCACCCGCTGGCTCCGCGATTTCCTCTACGATCTCCGTTTCTCCGCCCGATCGTTTCTCCGCAGCCCTGGTTTCACCGCCACGACGCTGCTTTCGCTCGCCCTTGGCATCGGCGCTACCACTGCCATCTATTCGCTGGTCGATCAGGTGATCCTGCACGCGCTGCCCGTCCACGATCCCGAGCGCCTTGTTCTGGTGGATTGGAACGGCGACGACTTCATCACCTACGCCACCGGCACCTTTAACCTGATGCCTTACCCCATCTGCCGCGACCTCCAGCAGCAGACCCGCTTCCTCGACGGCGTCCTCTGCCGCGCCGAAATCCAAGTCATTCTCACGGTCGGCACCGATCCCAGGCCCGTCGCGGCCGAGATCGTTTCCGGCAGCTACTTCGCCGTGCTCGGCGTGGGCCCCGCGCTCGGCCGCGTCATCGAGCCCGTAGACGATGCTCCCGATGGTGGGGCAGGCTTCCAGCCTGCCCAGCTTGGCGGGCTGAAGGCCCACCCCACCCCTAGTCCGGTGGTGGTGCTCTCGTTTGACTTCTGGCAGGAGCAGTTCGGCGGCGCTGCCGATATCGTCGGCCGCAAGGTCCTGATCGGCAATCACCCCATGACCGTGGCCGGCGTAGCTGCTGCCGGCTTCCGCGGGGTCGACATCGGCGCCGTGCCGGCCTTCTGGATGCCCACGTCAATGTACGCGGAGGCGAACCTCGACGAAGACGATCTCCTCAACAGCCCCACGCGGTGGCTACAGATCCTCGCCCGCCTCCGCCCCGGTGTCTCCGTCGCGCAGGCGCAGACCGGTTTGCAGCCGTGGTTCAAGGCATGGCTCCAGGACAGCACGCTTCGCCCGGACTTCCCGAGGATTTCGGCCGACCACCGCCGCGAGTACCTGGCAACCACTCTCGAAGTCACCTCCGCGCCCCAGGGCCATTCGGTGCTGCGCCACAACCTGGCCCAGCCGCTCTGGCTATTGTTCGGCGCCACCGGTGTTCTGCTCGGCCTCACTTGCCTGAATGTCGCCGGCCTCTTCTTAGCTCGCGGCTCTGCACGGGGCCGCGAGACTGGCACGCGCCTGGCTCTCGGCGCTTCCCGAGGCCGTATCGGCCGCCAACTCCTCGCCGATAGTCTGCTCCTTGCGGTAGCAGGCGGTGTCCTTGGCGCGGCGGTGGCTCCGCTTGCGATCCGCGGGCTCATCGGGTTCCTGCCGCACGACCTCGGCGCCAACGCCCTGAGCGGCGCCCTCAGCTTTCGCCTGCTCACCTTCGCCTTCCTCGCCAGTGTAGCCGCCGGCCTCTTGAGTGGCCTTGCTCCCGCTCTCCACGCCGGCGGCGACAGCCTCGTCAACTCGCTCCGCGAGCGCACGGGAACCGGCTTCGGCGGTGTCCGCCTGCGCAAATGCATAGTCACGGCACAGGTGGCCTTCTCCCTCATCCTCCTTATCGGGGCCGCCCTCTTCCTGCGCACGCTCACCGCCCTGCTAGCGAAAGGCCCCGGCTTCGATACGTCCGGCGTCCTCTCCTTCGCCATCGCTCCGACGCAGACTGGCTATTCCGGCGTCGACGCCTCGCGCCTAGTCCGCCGCCTCGACGAGCAGCTCCGCGTCTTGCCCGCGGCCAGTTCCTCCGCCGCTGCCCGATTCGCCTTCCTCACCGGCGGCGCGTGGAGCAACGCAGTGACTATGCAGACCGATCGCCGCACCGTTACCGATGGCATCATCAACTTCAACGCCGTCAGCCCCGGTTTCTTCTCGACCCTCGGCATTCGCATCCTCGCGGGCCGCGATTTCGACCAGAGCGACCGCCGTCCCGCCGGCGAGATCGGTCCCCGCCGCGCCATTGTCAATGAGGCCTTCGTTAAGCGCTATCTGGACGGGCGCGATCCCCTCGGCGTCCTCATCGCCCGGGGCGGTAGCTCAGACGTCAAGCCCGATAGCATCATCGTCGGCGTCGTCGCCAACATGGCCTATCGCGGTCTCCGTGATAACTCCGAGCAGGTCTTCTTCCCGCTCTTCGAACACGACGACACCGGTGCTACCTTTTATATCAAGGTTCGCGGCGCTCCCGAGCAAGCCATATCCTCCATCCGCCGCCTGGTCCGCCAGGACGACCCGCGGTTACCAATCCTTTGGTTTCGCACTCTGAACGACCAGGTCAATCGTTCCCTCACCACTGAACGCCTCTTGGCCGCCCTCTCCGGCAGCTTCGGCGCTCTGGCGCTGCTGCTCTCATTGATCGGTCTTTACGGAGTAATCTCTTTCGTGGTCACCCGCCGCACACGCGAGATCGGCATTCGGCTTGCGCTTGGCGCCACGGGCGCTTCCGCCATCCGTCTTGTTCTGCGTGACGCCCTCGCCATGATTGCCGCGGGCATAGCCATCGCGCTCCCATGCGTCGCTGCCCTCGGCAAGCTGGTCCAATCGCAGTTATTCGGCGTCACCGCGACCGACCCCGCCACCATCGCCACCGCCGCGCTGGTCCTCGCCGCCGGAGCTCTGACCGCGGCCTTCATTCCCGCTTGGCGCGCCTCCAACGTCAGCCCCACGGACGCCCTCCGGCTGGAATAACGCTGATCGCCGGAAGCAGCCGGGAGGATAAGGACTGCGGGCGACATGGCGGCAGGTACCAAGGCATCGACCAACGCGAAAGGAGGCCCTGGCGTCGACCTGGCACCGGCGGGCGCATGATTCAGGCGCCCAGGCGCTTCTTTAGTTCTTGGACGCGGTCTCGGGATACCTGCAATTCGGTGGCTCCGGCGTCTCGCAAGCGAACCAGCACGCGGCCGCCGAACCAGGCGTCGACCTCCCTTACCCACGGCAAGCTGACGAGCGTCGAGCGGTGGATGCGACAGAACTTGCGCGGGTTCAGCTTCTCTTCGAGTTCGGACACGGTGTAGTTCACGACGAAGTTCTTGCCCTCGGTGGCGGCGTAGGTCAGTTTGTCGTGCGCGAAGAAGTGGGTCACCTTTGAGAGTTCCAGGATGTGCGTGCGGTCGCCCAGGCGCGATGCGATTCGCTCCGGGTACGCATCGGGACGCAGGGCTCCGGCGAGTTGCGCAACCAGGGTTTTCCAGTCCGGCGGAGGGCTGCCGGCCCCCTGCAGCCGCTCCACCTTGTCGAGCGCGTGGGCCAGCCGCCGCTCCTCGATGGGCTTGAGCAGGTAATCGATCGAATTCACCTCAAAGGCCTTGAGAGCGTATTGATCATAGGCCGTGGTGAAGACCACCAGCGGCTGGCGTTCCACCATCTCCAGCATCTCGAAACCTGTCATTCCGGGCATCTGGATATCCAGAAAGAGCACGTCCACCGGCCGCTCGGCGAGCGCCGCAAGGGCATCCACCGGGTCGCTGCTGCTGCCTGTCACTTCCACGCGGCCGGTTTCGCGCAGCATGCGCGCGAGCCGCTTCACGGCGAGTGGTTCGTCGTCAACCACAAAAGCGCGGATCACACCAGCACCCGCTTCCGCGGCACCGTTACGGCTACGGTCATGCGGCCGTCGCGCCGCGCCAGTTCCAGGCGCCCGTCACCATCAAACAGCGCTGCGAGCCGCTCTTGCAGATTCCCGAGGCCGTGGCCGCGCGCATGTTCGAGCGTCTGCAGGTCGAAGCCGGGACCGTCATCGGCCACTTCCAGCACCAGGCGCTCGGGCGTGGCCCGGGCGGTCACACGAATCTCGCCGCCCTGGCGGTTGACCGTCACGGCGTGCTTGATGCTGTTCTCGACGAGTGTCTGCACCGCCAGCGGCGGCACTTCCAGATCTCCCAGGTCGTCTGGCACGTCCAGCGTGCAGCGCAGCCGGTCACCGAACCGCGTCTTTTCGATCTCCAAGTAGTCCTCGACGACGTACAACTCCTGCCTCAGGGGCACCAGCCTCTGCGCGTTGGTATCGAGCGAGTAGCGCAGCAGGGCGGCGAGCCGCTCCACGGTGCGCTCGGCGCGCTGGGGGTCCTCCCGGATCAGCGCGCTGATGGAGTTCAGCGTATTGAAGAGAAAATGCGGGTGGATCCGCGATTCGAGCGAGGAAAGCTTGGCCTGCGTGGCGAGCTTTCGTACACGTTCCTCTTCCAACTGGCGCGTGCGCAATTCGAGTGTTGTCGTTCGCAGCCGGTAGTGCAGGCTCTCGAACACGGTCACGGCGGCCCCGATCAGGATGGTCAGGAATATGGCAATCCGGACCCCGCCGACGAACTCGTCACGGAACTCGGCGCCGGACTCCCATCGGAGAGCGAGAAGACAGAGGTTGGCGATCAGCGAGCCTATTACAGCCAGAGTGGCGAAGGTCGCGATCATGACGAGAAGCATCACCGGGCGGGAGAAGCGGTGGAGCTCCGGCCCCACCCTCTCCATGACCAGGAACGCGAGTGTGCCGATGCAGAAAGAGTAGAAGAGGCTGAACTGGAAGTGCCCCCAGAAATCGTGCCAGGTGGCGCCGGGACGAAAGAGCTGCATCAGAATGGCTGGAATTATCGCGCCCGCGGTGTTGACCGCCAACACGAGCCAGAGTTTGCGCAGCGCCGACATTCCTTATCCATGGTAGTGAATGGTGGCGCCGTCTGGCGGATTCTGCGATGACTGGCACAGGTTTCGGACGAACCGCAGCCAGGCGTGGATGAACGGGCTGTCGAGAATTAGGCGCCGCCGGAGAACCAGCGCTTCCACACGGGCGCTTTCTCCGGCTGCACGCCGAGCAGCTTGCGGAACGGCTCGGCCTCGTGCTCGCGCAACGGTTCAATCCCCCGCAAGAGTTCCACCACTTCCACCAAACGGCAGAAATGATCGATGCAGTGCCAGCAACCGGTCGCGTGCTGCTCCAACTGCTCCCGGCCGCGCCAGGTGGTGCGGCCGTCCAGCATATCGAGGAAAGTCTTTGCTGGGAGACAATCGGTGCTTGCGGCCATTGCGGCGGCGCGCCCCAACGCCGCACCATTCTCGGCCAACAAAGTGCGGCGCCACGCGTCGATTTTTCCGCGAATCAGGTCGGATGCCCGGGCCCGGATCTTCTCCACGGTGGCAGGCGCCATACGAAGCAACACTCCGGCCTGAGCGGCGTCGTAGCGCATGCCTTCCAACCACCCCGCCTGCTTCTCCAGCAAGGTCAGGGGTTCCAGGGCGGCAGCCACGGTTTCCAGGTCGAGCTCGATTTCGGGAACGGGAGCCACCAACTCCGCCAGCACCTGTTGCCGCAACTCGGCGACGAACCAGCGCTCGGGAGAAGGCTCCATGGTTTGGAACATGCTGGATTCGGGGTCGTGCAGAGCCCGAAGAACGCGTTCCAGGACGGCGGCGTCTCCATCCGGGTCGTAATGCGCCAGCAGCTTGCGGATCACGGGCACGTAGTTGGCGGCCAGGTAGGCCCACCCCTGCGCGCGGTCCTCCCGGCAATCGCGGATCATCTCGTAACACGTGTAGATCATTTGGTGCTGAATACGATGTTATGAGCGATTTGGTTCGCAGGTGCAAGGGCGGAGGGCCCCGCTTGCTGAGAAAACACCAAGAAAAGACTCAGCCGCGGATAGACGCCGATGAACGCGGATTGAAAACAAGAACTTTGATTTGCGTTTATCCGCGTTAATCAGCGTTCATTCGCAGCCAATCAATTCCCGCGTTCAGCGGCGCTGGAAGCGGCCCATGTACTGCGCTTCCGCTACAGCATGGCCTTTGATGGCTTCGAGGAGTTCCGCTCGTTTCACGCCCGCCGGCAGGCCCAGGGTGTGCATGTCGAGCCCGTACAGCCGGAAATAGTAGCGATGGGGTCCGCCCTTGGGAGGACACGGGCCGCCGTAACCCAGCTTCCCGAAATCGTTCTTTCCGCTGGTCCCGATCGCTCCCTCTTTGACGCCCTGCGGAAGATGATGCACGTCCGGGGCTACATCGTAGAGCAGCCAGTGACACCAGATGCCCGCCGGTGCGTCCGGGTCTTCTACGATCAGCGCAAAACTGCGCGTACCGGCCGGTTCGCCCTTCCATTCGAGGGACGGCGAGAGGTTAGCGCCCAGGCAGGAATGCAGCTCTGGTATCCATCCGCCATCGGCAAAGGCCGTGGAGAACAATTGGAGTGCCATAGTAATTCATAGCTCCGCGGTTTGATCGTAGCGCAAAAGGCGGGCTTGCGGCCGGGACCCAGTGGGGGTAAGCTCCGAAGTAGAGGATCAATCCCATGAGGGTTCTTCTGCGCATTGGCTTGTGTTTCCTGCTGGCCGGAGGTCTGATGGCCCAGCGAGGCGGTATGCGAGGCGGAGGCGGCGGATTTCGCGGCGGCAGCATAGGCGGCGGGTTCCGTGCGGGCGGTATCGGCGGTGCTTTCGGAGGGGGTGCCTTCCGGGGCGGTGGCATCGGCGGTGGTGTCTATGGGGGATTCCGTGGCGGGTTCGGATTCGGCCGCGGATTTCGAGGCGGATTCGGATTTGGCCGCCCCTTCTTCGGCAACCGCGGCTTTTTCGGCGGCTTCTATTCACCCTTCTTCTCCGGTTACCCCTACTACGGACCCGGTTACGGCTACTGGCCCGATTACTACGACTACTCCGGAGCTTACAGCTCGCCTTATATCAGCTACAACAGCCCATACGGCGGGTACCCAGCTCAGGCCTACAGCTACAACCCGTCGCCCAATGTGACGGTGGTCTACGCGCCGCCGCAACAGGCGCCGGCGCCGGTCTACCCGAGCCCTGTAGAGCCCGCCATGCGGACGTACGACCAGTACGGGCAGGAAGTGCAGACGGGCAGTTCCAACGGGTCTCCGATCTACCTGATTGCGATGAGGGACCACGTGATTCGCGCGGCGGCTTCCTACTGGGTGGACGGCAAGACCCTGCATTACGTAACGCTCGAGCGCGAAGAGAAGCAGGTACCCCTCGACAGCGTGGACCGAAACTTCAGCTCCCAGTTGAATCGCGAACGCAGCGTGCCGTTCCGCCTGCCGGCGCAGTAGAGACTCTGGCTTTTTACAAGCGATATTTCCTCACCCAGGTGGAATAAGCCGCCGATCCGGGGGGTATACGTCCATGGAACTTCACGATGGCACGACATATCACCCACAATCTTGAAAAAGACGGCATTGATCGCCGCGGCTTCCTGGAATGCATGGCTTGGGCCGGCACGGGCGTCCTTTGGACGCTCGCCGGCGGCACGGCGCGCGGGCAGATGGCGGGCCACGGCAAGCCTGCCAAGGGCGATCTGAGTTTCGTTCAGATCAGCGACAGTCACATCGGCTTCAACAAGGAGGCCAACCCCGACGTCAAGAGCACTTTAGAAGCCGCCGTCGCCAAAATCAACGCGATGCCGGAACCGCCGGCTTTCCTCGTTCACACGGGCGACATCGGCCACCTTTCGAAACCCGAGGAGTTCGACACTGCCAGTTCCATTCTCGCCACGGTTCGTACCGGGGACCGATTCTACGTGCCGGGCGAGCACGACGTGCTGACCGACAATGGCAAACCCTATCTCGAGCGATACGGAAAAAACACGCGAGGCAGCGGCTGGTTCAGCTTCGACATGAAGGGAGTGCACTTCATCGGACTGGTCAACGTGATGGACCTGAAGCCCGGCGGCCTCGGCACGATCGGAAAAGAGCAACTGGAGTGGCTGGAGAAGGATCTCAAGCACCGCTCCGCGAGCACGCCGGTGGTGGTCTTTGCGCACGTGCCCTTGTGGACGGTTTATCCGGACTGGGGTTGGGGGACCGAGGACGGGGCGCAGGCGCTGGGCTACCTCAAGCGCTTCGGCTCGGTCACGGTGTTGAACGGCCACATCCACCAGACTATGCAAAAGGTCGAAGGGCACGTGACGTTTCACACAGCCTGCTCCACGGCGTTTCCACAACCGAAGCCAGGCGCCGCGCCGTCGCCCGGGCCCATGAAGGTGCCGGCCGAGCAATTGCGCGGGATGCTGGGGCTGACCTCCGTGAGGTATGTCGCTGGCAGCCATTCACTGGCGGTAGTGGATACGACCTTGGAACCGCAGATGGGTTCGACGGCGCCGACCGGCGCAGTCAACATCGAGAACTTCAGCTTCAGCCCCAACGTGGCGGCGATAGCGGCAGGCGCCGAAGTCACCTGGACCAACCACGACGATATTCCGCATAATGTGGTGGCCACCGACAATAGCTTTCACTCTCCGGCGCTCGACACCGGCGAGAAGTTTTCGCGGCGCTTCGAGACGGCTGGCGAGTACGGCTACTATTGCTCGCTGCACCCGAAGATGACGGGCAAGCTGGTGGTGCGGACGCAGGAGTAGGTTCGGCTTGTGGAGCACCGCCCGGGACGCCGCCTTAAAGGCGGCGGCAGCCAGAATTGGCTGCCCCACGTTAGCGTCTGCTAACGTGCCAATTCCTCCAGTTCCGATGCGCTCAGGTCCGATACCGCCCACCAGTTCATACCGGCGCGCGCCCAGTGGATGAGATGAAAGCCGTCCAGCGTTTCGGAGCGCGGCGATTCATCACGATCCGCCGCCGGCCATAGGAACACGTTGACCGTGTGTTGCCGGCGCCGGTAAATCAGCGCGGCCACTACGCGGCCCTGGATGTAATCCAGGCGGCCGCCGAGCAGGTCGAAACCGGCCGGAGGCGCCACCTCCGGTGCGAAATCCAGTTTTCCCGCAAACCAGGGCTTCACGGCGTGCTGGTCCGACGAGGGAACATCCAGAAGATGATTGGCCAGGAGAGAACGAACGTGCGCCGAGACGATTTCCCGCTCGACGCCTTCCGGCGCGGCGCGCCACGGCGCCCGCAACACTACCACACCGATCACGCACGCAGCCGCCAGCGCGACCCAGGCTCCATATCGGCTCGCTACGGAAGGCCGCGCGGACAGCCGTTTTCGCAGCGCGTCCGGCGCGCTGTAATATTGCGCCTGGGCCACCACCGTGCTCACCGCTTTGAGCCGCTCCAGGGAGGCGGAGCAGGCGGCGCACTGGCGCAGGTGACCTTCCACTTCCAGGCTGCGTGAGGGGTCCAGTTCCTCGTCATAATAGGCGCTCAGCAGTGGCTCGATTTCGCGGCAAGTCACTTTATTTCTCCTTCCGAACGGCGGCCGACAATTCCGCGGCCAGCCGTTTACGGGCCCGCGCCAGCCGCGACATCACAGTCCCTACCGGGACGTCGGCTACACGCGCTATCTGGCGATAGGACATTCCCTCCAATTCCCTCAGCACCAGGACCTCGCGGTACTCTGCCGGCAGCCGTTCGAGGCCAGCCTGCACCTGGCGCCGGTCGGCCTGACGCAGTTGTTGGACCTCCGGGTCCGGGGCGCTGTCCGGCGCCAAGTCCACCTCTTCGGCTGGCTCCAGCAATTCGGCCTGACGGCGGCGCTTGCGCAGCCAGTCATAACAGGCGTGGCGGACGATGGCCAGCAGCCACGCGCGGCCGTCCTCGCCGTGAAAACTGTCGAAAAATGTCAGCGCACGGAGATACGCCTCCTGTACCAGGTCCTCGGCTTCGTGCGAGGCTCCGGTGAGCCAGCGCGCGAGGTTGTGCGCGGAGTCCAGGTGCGGCAGCATGGCCTGCTCGAATCGCACACGTTTAGAGGCGGGGCCCACCGAATCTGGCTGAGATCGCTCCCACATCACCAATACCGAGTTTACCGGTCGAGTATTCCCGGGGAATACGCGTTCCTGGAATCCCTGGTTTTTACATCCCTCATGGTTGCGCACCATCAACACAGTGGGCTAGAATCGCCAGACCGTAGGTGAACGTGGTAAATTGATTCACCAGTAGCGGAGGGTTCGGCATGAAGCCGGTATCAGTTTTCGCAATTGTAACGTTAACCCTGGCGCCAGTGGTTTCGTGGGGTGAACAAGGGCTCGATCAGATCCAGAAAATGGAGGCAGCGGGGGATGTGGCGGGCGCTCGCGCCGCCTTGGCGCACGCGGTCGAAAGCGCTCCCACCAATGTCGCTGCGCTGACCAACTACGCCGAGTTCCTCGAGCGCTACGGGGATCCTGCCTGCCGCGATGCCTATACCAAGCTGTTGGCCCAACTCCGGCTGTCGCACTCGAACGCCCGGGCGGGCGTCATTGCGAGCCGGATGGTCAAGCTGGATTTACTGGCGGGCGACGGCGCCGCGGCCTCCCGCGATGCCGACGCCTATCGTGCCGCCATGGGCAAGACGTTGGCTCTGCCCGCTGAAAGCGCTCCCGCTCCGCCGCCCAACCGCGCTACCGTGCCGGTTCCCGGCCCCCTGCGTTCTTTTGCCCGCATGGCAGCCATTTCGGGCGATGCGGCCCCGAACGATATCCTGCCGGCGCTCGCGCGCAACGTGGTGACGAACGGCTACCAGGCGGCCCACAACAACGAGGGCTTGGAGCAAACCGAGTACTTGAAGCTGGTACACCGCTACATTTCCCAGGCCCGGGAACTGGACAAGCTGGCCGGCGACGCCAAGGTGATCAAGATCGAGAATTGCGAATCCGCCAGCGTGGCCGAACTACTGCGCATTCTCGGAGTGCGCATGCGCGGCGGCTGCGGTTCGGAAGTGGTTCTCGAAACCGTCAACGCGGCGCGCGCATTTCTCACCGCGGACTCCGGTTTCCCGGTGAGCAAGCTCGAGGAGGCGCTGCGGACCAACCGACCGTTCTCTTACGATTACCACCCCACCCCGATTCCGGTGCTTTTTGGCGCGGATTACTGGTCCGGCGCGAAGGGGCAGGATGTCAACGATTTTCTAGAGAACTTCATCTCCGATCCGGCGCAGTGCCGCCTCTACCTGGGCCTTTCCAAACTGGACCGCCAGACCGCCGAGGACATGCGCAAGGCGATTCCCTATACGCGCCTGAAAGTGTACTCGCACGTGCTGGATTTCTTCGGCGGAATGTTTGAAATCCGCAACGGCAAGGCGATGACGCCGGGCGGCGCCCGCTCGGCCGCGGCGTGGGGCGACCTGACCGGCGCTTCGCCGGACAAGGGCACAGATTTCTACGACAAGCTCATTTCCAAAGACGACGGCTGGCTGGCCAGTCTGTACGACGCGCTGGCGCGCATCCACGGGCCCCTGCAGGATTACCTTACCGAACCGGGGCGCATGAAGCGCTTTTACTCGGCGGTGCGCGGCCGCATCACCAGCCCGGGGCCGGCCCGCCCGGTATTCCGTTCCAACGCCGACATGATGCTGCTTACGACGCGCCTCCGGCTGGAGCCCGATGGCAAGCCGCATATCCCCGGCAGCCTGGAAGTCTGGAAGACTCTCTTCACGAACCATCCGCAAGGGAAATACGATGGCAAGCTGACCCGCCTGGCCACCACCTGGAAGGAGCCGGACGATGTCATCGAAGCCCTCTTCGCCCTCTGCCGCAAATCCGTCGAAAACGAGCCGCTCAAGATCTTCATGGCGATCAGCGACCTGGATCGCAATCGCGTCAAGCCGCTGGACGCCGCGACCGTGGATCGCCTGGCGCGCTCCTATCACGAGTACGGCAGCCAGTATCCGGTTTTCAGCGAATCGCGCAGCTTGAGCGACAAATCCACCCTGCAATTCCTGGATACGGCCGAAGCCATCACACACAACCGCGATCAGCTCTTCAAGGCCGATCTGGCCGGCAGCTTTCAGTCGCTGATCGGCTTGTGGCAGATCCTGGTGCGGCAGCAAGCGATACCCGACACGGCAGCCGACTCGGCTTTCGCCGCTATCGCGGGTTCATTCGCCCAGGTTCACAACGATCGCGAGCTTTTTGACGCCGGCCGCGAGGACGTCAAGCGTTTGCTGGCGGCTGTGCCGGATGGTTCTACGGCCCAGCCCCAGGAGCGCCTGGTAGCCTTGCTCGCGGGCGGCGCGCACCCGGGTTCGGATACACCCGATTCTGATGCGCGCGAGCAGCTTTCACAGGAGTTGCTGCGCATCCTGGAGGCTCAGCGCATCATTTCGCTCGACACGCTGTTCGACTTAGCCGACAACCTCGAAGGGGTATCCAAAGGCGCCAAACTGAATACCACCCTGGTCAACAGGCTTGCTGCCAGCATCGGCGAAATCCAACTTCCACGCGCGCCGCTTACCGCGGTCGAGCAGAATGCCATGGGCTTCGGGTATTGGACCGACCGCCACATCGACGCTGAGCGCAGGCTCAACGTGCGCGCCTCGATCGAAAAGGCCGCCGGCGACGCGGAGAGACTGAAGGACGTGCGCGCCCAGCTCGCTCCCTTGCTGCGCGACACGTTGCTGGCTTTCAACTACGCATATTACGCCCCGCCCGCGGCGCAGGTACTCTACACGAACCCGGTTTTTGTCCGCAGTCACGATTTTCTGGGGACCCAAGGCAGCGTGAATACCTGGCGCACCACGGAAGTGTACGGAACCGGTTGGCCTTCGAACGCCGGCGGGCGGCTGGTGGGATCGCTATCGGCTCTGCCGTACGCGCTGGCCGAGGCGGAGCAGAATTTCCTGGTGCCGGCACAGACCCAGGCGCTGATCTGGGGCGACCTGGTGCCGCAAATGATCCTCAGCGCCAAAATCCCGCGATGGTGGAACGTGACGCCTTCCCAGGTTCATTGGGTGGGGTTGCATTTGCGATATGGCCGGGAGCTTCTGGCGGAGGCCGCTTTGGACGATCAGGTCCGCGAGCAGGTGCTGGATTCCCTCGCGCAGATGGCTTCGCCGGCGCGCACCGCCGAAATCGGAGCGCTGCTGTCACGCGGGGCGGTGAAAGACGCGGTCGATCACGTCACGCCCTCGGAGCTGTTCGCACTCGCGCGCGATCTGGCGCCGAAACGCGCTGCCGACGACTCGCCAGTGCTCGCGGAACTCACGCATCTCTCCGATGGTTCGGCGAATGAGCTGACCTATGCGGGCATTTCGCGCGCTTTCGGCACTCCCAAACCGACGCTGGCGAATTCCTACGAACCGGAACTCCTCAACCTGCGCACCTTCCCAACCTTGATGGGCTACTCCAGCCGCATCATGGCTGAGAGCTGGGAATCCAATACGCTCTACTGGGCGGCCCTGGCCGATGAATTGAGCCTCACGCCCGGCCAGCTCAACGTGCGGATTCCGGAGTGGACCGGGAAACTAGTGGAGGAGATCTTTGCCTCGCATCTGGAGGACTGGCCGGCCTTGTTGAAGTCCCTGCGCCAGGTGGGCGACGAGGTGCGCGCGCAGAGCCGCTCGGCCAGCGGCGACACAAAAGCGGAACCCCAAGGGAATCAGGACCGATAAACTGCCATGATGATTTCAAGACGAGGATTGTTTGGAATGACCGCGGGCGGCGTCCTGCTCCGCGCCCAGACCGGTCAACAGCGGCCTGTGTTCAAAGTCAAAGTGGACATGGTGGTGCTCAGCTTCCAGGTGACGGACAGCAAGAACCACTACATCAAGGGGCTCAAGCCCGCCGACTTCCGCGTTTATGAAGACGGAATCCTGCAGAGGGTCTCGACCTTCGCGGAAGGAGCCAGCACGCCGGTAGCGGTTGCTGACGACGGCTCGACCCGGCCCCTGCTCGACGTCCGAAAAGAAGCCCTGCCCGGCATGGACCACCCGGACGCCTTTGTTGGCACGAACGTGTTCGTCCTTTTTGACACGAGCAACTTCATGTACCGCGGTTTCGTGTACGCCGAGGACGCGATCGCCGACTTCGTGCGAGGACTGGACGGCGCCGATTCGGTGGCCGTTTACACGTTCAGCCGTAACCTGTCCCGGGCCGCCGCGCTGACGCGCGATAAGAGCGATGCCATCTCCGGCCTGAAGAAGGCCGTCGCCGGTGACGATACGGCGCTCTACAACGCGTTGCTGCTCACCCTGCGCGACGCCGCCAAGGTGCCCGGCCGCAAGGTGGTGATCGTCTTCTCCAACGGCCCGGACAACGCCAGTATGGTGGCGCCCGACGACGTGCGGGCGGTGGCGGAAGACGAAGGCATCCCGATCTACGTCATCTCCACCAGCGAAGTGAACAAGGACCCCATCTCCAGCAATGTGTTCCGGCGCATTTCCCAGCGTACCGGCGGCAAGGCATATTGGGCGCGCACCTGGCAGAAGCAGGTGGAGGCGCTGGAGGATGTGCGCGAGGAAATGAGCAACGCCTATACCGTCACTTATTACCCCGCTCCCAATCCGAACGAGGGATTCCGCAAGATTCTGGTCGAGATCATCAACGATCCCGGCAAGAAGCTGCGGGTGAAGTCCCGCCCCGGTTACCGGCCGACGAAGATTTTGTAAGAGGTCTGGGGCGACTCCTTCTTGGCGGCGCGATTCACACGCCAGTCTCCTGCGCCCTCCGGCGGCCTCGCTTCTGCCAGCCTGGAACTCCGCTTGCTATTCTTTCTCCGAATGCGCGCTGTCGTTCTCTGCCTGTTGGCCGCAACTGCCGCCTGGCCGCAGTTCCGCAGCACGGTTCCGCTGGTAGTCGCGCCCACCACGGTAAGAGATGCTAAGGGCCGCTTTGTCGACGGCCTGGATGCTTCAGACCTGGTTCTGTATGACAACAATGTGCGCCAGCCGATACAGGTGGACTATCAGGCTTTCCCCATTTCTTTGGTGGTTGCAGTCGAGACGTGCTCCAACTCGGGCCCCATTCTCGACAAGTTGGGAGATAGCGGCATCTTGTTTTCGCAGTTAGTGGCGGCCGACCAGGGTGAAGCTGCCCTGATCACCTTCAGCAAGAAGGTCACCAAGCACGTAGATTTCACGAGCGACCCGGACGATTTGACCCACGAACTGAAGAAGCTGCACAAGGAGCGCGCGTCCGCGGTAGCTCTGGATGCGATCGTGCGGGCGGAAGATATGCTCAGCCGCCGGGCGCCCGGCCGGCGGCCGGTGATCCTGATGGTGGCGGAGACGCGCGACCGTTCCAGCGCGGCCAACCTCGGCGAGGTGCTGCTCGAAGTGCAGCGGCGAAACACTGCCGTTTACTGGCTGAGTTACTCAGCCTTCCTGGCGCCTTTCACCAACCGCAAAATCAAGACCTATGGCGACATCGAGGACCCCAGCGAAAGAGGTAAAGACAAAGTCCACGACGCAACCCCGATTCCTGACGATACCGAGCCCTGGAACTTCATTGCTGGAATTGAGGAGCTGGCGCATATGCGGAGTCCGAATATTGCCAGCTTGTTCACGCGCCTAACCGGCGCTCGCGAAATCGGCTTTATGACCAAGCACGGCCTGGAAGAGGCGATCCACGCCATCGGCGAGGAGGTTCACCGCCAGTACATTCTCACCTTCCCGCCGTCTCCAGGCCTCCCGGGCCAGTTCCACAAGATCCGGGTCGAGGTGAAGGGCCGGCCCGATCTAACGGTGAAAACACGCGAAGGCTATTGGGCGGTGCAGTAGCGGAGAGTTCAGTTCTCCGTGGGCGCCTTCTCCGCGTGGTCGACCACCAGAATCTCCATGGCCGACTTGCGAGGTTCCAGCTTGAGGCCGAGTTGCTGGATGGCTGCGAAGATCGCCGAGCCGGATGGATCTGAGGCCGTATCGCCCGCCCCTCTCAGGGCATCCGCGGCGGCGGGGTTGCCCACGATCACGACATTGGCGCCCTTGGCCTTCAGCAGGTCCTCCATCGGTATGTCCATGGCTACAGCGTATGTTCCCTTCAGCTCGGTCATGTCGACGATGGGCTTGTCTACGAAACGTCCCAGGAAGTCGGCTAGCGCCGCCATGGTCATTTTACGATCGAGGTGTAACGCTCCGCCTCCCGCGGAGACCGCCGTTCTTGACCCGGACGTCGAGTATGTCACCACACCTTTGCCGTCTTTGCTTCCGCCGAACTGGACATTGCCGCTGCCGGTGTTGTTGACGGAAAAACCACCGCCGGCGCTGGAACTCGCCCCGGCACTCGGGCCGTTCCCGTCGCCGGACGCCGGCGGATCGGGCGGAGCTTCCTGGATCTTCAGCCCGTTCTTGCCAACTACCAGGGCGTATATGGCGTGTTCTTTGGTCTCGCGGTGCGTCGACAGCTTGAAACGCTCGGCGAGCAGGGATTGCAGCATTTCCGGTACCAGGTCTTTGCCGGCCCCCTCCGGAATCTTCGCCAGGATATCGAATCGTTCCGCCGACATCCATTCGGGGCCGGACACCTGGTAAGTCTTTAGCCGGTACGCCGTCCGAATCAATTCCGTCAGCGACATCGACGCGATATCGACCCGCGCCCCATCCACCGTCATACCCAGACGGATCGTCCCTTTCAGCACCTTAGCCGTAAGCGGTTCTGCGACTCTCACAGAGGCCACTTCGAATGAAGGCTGGCCGGTTCCGGTCTGGGCGAGCGCCGCAACCGTTGCAAGCCACAACCCCACACTGTTTCTGCTGGTCATGTACTTCATAACGCCGCGGCGATCAAGATTGTGACAGGCGGCACACCTAACTTGACATCCCTACGATGCATCCCTCACGCTAGACCTTTATGCCCATTCTGCAGGTTGTTGTCCTGGGGCTTATCCAGGGCTTGACCGAGTTCCTGCCCATCAGCAGCACCGCTCATCTTTACCTCACCTCCTGGTTCCTGGGCTGGCAAGCCGAAGCGCTCAACTACGATATCATGCTGCACCTGGGAACCCTCCTGGCCGTACTGGTGTACTTCTTCAAGGACTGGGTTCAGATCGTCGGTCAGGGGCTTGGAATCGAGGTAGGCCATGACAACGAACTGCGCCACAACCATATGTTGCTATGGCTGTTGGCCATCGGCACGATTCCGATTGGCGTCGTTGGGTACGTGTTCAAAGAGCAGGCCGAGACCACATGGCGGAGTCCGTGGGTGATTGGCACGATGTTGATCGTGGTGGGCGTTCTCCTCTGGCTGGCGGAGAACTGGAGCCGTAAGGTGCGCGACCTGGCGTCCATGACCTTGTTGGACTCGGTGGCTATCGGAATCGGCCAGGCGCTGGCAGTGGTGCCGGGAACCTCGCGAAGCGGTATCACCATTACCGCAGGCCTGTTTCGCAACCTCACTCGCGATTCGGCGGCGCGCTTTTCCTTTCTCCTTTCGACTCCGGCGATCGCCGGCGCCGCGGCCAAGACCCTCTGGGACATGCACAAGCAGCACGTATTGCATGCCGTTCTGGAGACGCCCTTCATCGTCGGAGTGCTGGTCAGCGGGCTGACCGGTTGCGTGGTGATCGCCTGGTTTCTGCACTACCTGCGGCGGGCCGGTCTTCGTCCGTTTGTGTACTATCGGGTAATTTTTGGCATAATAGTGCTTGCTCTGGCTTTCATCCGCCGGCCAGCGTGATGAAGCTCCTATCGCCGACTCAGCACAAAAGGCTGAACGAGGTCACCGGCTTCCTGTTGCTGTCGCTGGGCCTCGTGATCCTCCTGAGCCTGGTCTCATACCATAGTCAGGATCCCTCCTGGGATACAGCGTCCGATTCGCACCCGCTGAACCTGGTCGGATACCCCGGCTCCTACTTTGCCGATTTGCTCTTTCAGCTATTTGGCGCGGCGGCGTTTCTGTTTCCGCTGCTGTTGTTTCTGCTGGCCTGGCGATGGATCCGCTCGGAAGAACTGGAAGCAGGGGCAGTCAAGGTCTTCGCCTCGCTCCTGTTGACTGTTGGCGCCTGCGCTGCCCTTTCGTTTCTGCCGTGGCACATGTTCGGGGGCGCGGTCGGCATCGGCGGCACGCTCGGCTTGCTGGTAGCGCGTTACCTGGTGGAAGCGCTCAATATCGCCGGCGCGCTGTTGGCGACGATCACCATAGTGATCGTGTCCATCTACCTGGTCTCGACGTTCACGCTGGCGAAGGCCGGCGAGTGGCTGGCCGGACCAGCGGCCTGGCTCCGCCGTCGCTCCGCTGCCTGGAACGCGTGGCGCGACCGCATGCACGCCGCCGCGCTGGAAAAGGCCCGCGAGCGGGAGCGCCGTCGGCGCGAACAGCGCAGGGAAAGGACTGCCAGAACACAGACGATGGCAATGCCGAACCTGCCTGCGGGGGACGCCGTCCCCTGGGAGGCGCAGCAGGAACCCGCGCCAGCGCCTACCCCTGCGGACGAGGCCGCCGAACCCCAGCCTGAGGAAATCCCCATTTGCCCCATCGAAGATCTGCCGCCGGCCGAGCCGCCTGCTCCCGCGGCCGTGGTCGAACGGCCTTCCGAACCGCAGTTCCGCGCGGTTTTCCAGTTGCCCGCCACCGATCTGCTCAACGAGATTCCTGGCCGCAACCCCTATGACGAGCAGGAGCTCAAGGATACCGCCGCGCGCATCAAGGCCAAGTTCGAGGAGTTCAACGTCCTGGGAAACGTGGTGCAGATCAATCCCGGGCCGGTGGTCACCACCTTCGAGTTCAAACCGGAGGCGGGCATCAAGTACAGCCGCATCACCACGCTCACCGAAGACCTGTGCCTGGGCCTGCAAGCCGAGTCCATCCTGATCGAGCGCATCCCCGGCAAACCAACGGTGGGAATCGAGGTACCCAACACGCGCCGCGAAGTGATCGCGCTCCGTCAGATGCTGGAGTGCGACGAGTTCGCGCAGTCCCATTCCCGCCTCACCATTCCGTTGGGCAAGGACATCAACGGCCGCATCCGTGTGGCCGCCCTGGATTCCATGCCGCACCTGCTCATCGCCGGTTCCACGGGTTCGGGCAAGAGCGTCATGATCAACTCCATGATCATGTCGGTGCTCTACAAGTCCACGCCGGACGAAGTCCGCATCATCATGGTGGACCCGAAGCGCCTGGAACTGGGCCTGTACGAGGGCATCCCGCACCTGTTGACGCCCGTGATCATCGATCCCAAGAAGGCCACCAATGCGCTGCGCAATGCCGTGCTCGAAATGGAGCGCAGGCTGCGCCTGCTGGCCGAGTACGGCGTCCGCAACATCGAGCAGTTCAACAAGAAGATCCGCAAGCTGCAGGACGAGCCGCGCAGCCTGTTCGCCGATCAGGACGAAACCGCGGACGAGCTACGCCCGCTGCCCTACATCCTGATCTTCATCGACGAACTCGCGGACCTGATGATGATCGAGGGCCGCAACGTGGAAGAGAGCGTGACGCGCCTGGCGCAAATGGCGCGCGCCGTGGGCATGCACCTGGTGCTGGCCACCCAACGCCCGAGCGTCGACGTGATCACCGGCCTGATTAAAGCCAACTTCCCGGCGCGGATCAGTTTCCGAGTGGCGACCCGGGTGGACTCGCGCACCATCCTGGACGTAATGGGCGCCGAGCACCTGCTGGGCAAGGGCGACATGCTGTTCCTGCCGCCCGGATCGTCGCGGCTGGTGCGCGTCCATGGCGCGCTGGTGACGGAAACCGAGATCAACCGCGTAGTCGAGTTCTGGAAGCAGCAGGCGGTTCCGGAGTACGACCAATCCTTCCTGATCGCGCCGCCCAGCGAGGAGGAGGAAGGCGCTGGGGAAGGCGACCCGGCGAACGCCGAGCAGGACCCCATGTACGAAGAAGCGGTTCGGCTGGTTCTGCAAATGGGCAAGGCATCCACTTCCACGTTGCAGCGCCATCTGCGTCTGGGTTATGGCCGCGCGGCTCGCATCCTCGACATGATGCAGCGGGACGGCATCATCGGCGCGCCAGACGGCAGCAAGCCGCGCGAAGTGCTCAAACGGCCCGACTGGCTGAAGGAAGTGGAAGGGCAACTACGATAGTTTCGGTGGCGCACGCTCTTTAGCGGGGGTGCCCACTGGGCCCGTCCCGACTCTTCGGGACGCCTGGCCGCGCCTGCACCTATATCGGTATGTTTTATCCCAGCAGGTTACGAAACAAACCTGCTCTCCGGCAACCAGAGGATTCACGCTCCTCTCCGTGTTACCTTTTAATGAGGCGCGTGCCTGATGCGCACTCTCTCGCTGCTCTTGCTCTCTCCACTGATTACCCTGGCGCAATTGCCGCCGCCGGTGGTCACCGGAGTGCTCCTGGAACGAGATGCACCGGGTGCGGCTGGCCAGTTCAGCGTCCGGGCAGCGGATTACCAGGTCTATCGTTTTCAGTTCGACGGCAAGACGCACGTTGAGCGCGATGGCCGTACAGCCGATGTCGGGACCATCGAACCAGGCGACAAGGTGGAGGTGGAGTGCGACAGCGTCCCTGGCTCTCTGCTGCGTTATGCCCGCACGATTCACGCAACCGCTCCCGTTGCGCCGCCCCGGCCGCTCTCGGAAGGCCGGTTCCGCGCCGTTCGCCCCGCGCTCACAGGCAGCGTCCGAACAGGCAATCTGACGTTCTCCGGGGTGGTTGCGAAGTTCAACGACCAGCGTCTGGTCCTGCACACCCGGGGCGGCGATCAAACCCTGCTCATCCGCCGCGACACGCGCTACGTCGAGAACGGCGATACGGTGGAAGCCGCAGAGCTCAAGCCCAACATGCGCGTGTTTGTGCGTGCCGGCAAAGATCTCTACGAGCAGGTGGAAGCGTACCAGGTGATCTGGGGCGCCATCCTGGAGCCGAAACACTAGAAAGCGCGCGCATGCTCCTCTGCTAAACTCAGAGAGTACCCATGGCAACGGAAAAAGAACAGAAGCCGGAGCTGCCTCCGGTGAGCGAGTGGGCGCCTGCTTTAGCCCTGAGCTGGCTGGTTCCCGGGGGCGGCCACCTGTTGCTCAAGCGGACCGGGCGCGGCTTGCTGTTGATGGCGTCCGTCACTTCGATGTTCCTCTGCGGGCTGATGATGCGCGGAGCTATGTTCCAGCCGCAGTCGGGTGACTTCCTCACCACCCTCATCAATACCGGCGGGTTCATCGGCGACCTGGCTTCGGGGATTCTGTACCTGATGACGGTCTGGCTCGGTTACAATCAGCCCGACGTGGCGGGCGCGGTGCACGATTACGGCACCAAGTTCCTGGTTACCGCGGGTCTGCTCAACATCCTGGCCATGGTGGACGCATTCGAGATCGCCGTCCGGAGGAAGGACTGATGCCCAAGATGAATCTCTCGCACTTCGAGGCAGCCTTCCTGTTTTCGCTGTTCACCTCCGTCGTCCTCGGCGTGGTGACCAAGCGTAACGACCGGGACCGCCTCCACTACGGCGTCTACACCTTCATCTGTTTCTTGATCGCGCTATTCGGCCTGGGATGGCTGATGTACTTCGGGCACGGTTAAACGCCCTCGTTATTTCATCCCGTAAGTCACGTTGACGGTAGTCTGTCCCGCGCTGCCGCCCACTACCACGGTCAAAGAGCGCTTCTCCCCGTCATCGGTGGCGATAATCATTCCGCCCTCGCCGCCTGTAGTGGAGAGGTTGACCTTCATCCCGACGTCCTTGCACTTGTCCTGATAGAAGGACAGCACCTTGGACGGGGAGTCCGAGGTTGTGAAAGTGAAATTGCCTCCCTCGCCTTCTCCTTGTCCTGATCCTCTGATGCTGAAAGTGGACTGCGATTTTGAGCCGGGATATTCGGGAACCCAGGACGGCAGTTTGCCGACGGAGGTTCCGAACTCGACGGTGGCGGGCTTTCCGTCGGCGCCGCGGGCAGTGATTGCCAGGCCGCCGTCCCGGGACCGGTCGAAGGACAGTCCCGCCTGATGGACGCGGTGAATCCCAAGCCACACAATGCCCGCTATCCCGAGTCCGCCGAGCACGAAGAAACCGAGAATGATGATGAGCACCCACACGATCGGGCTGGTCTTACGGGCTGCTGGCGCGGCCACGGGCGCCGGCGACGCAACAGGCGCTGCTGTGGGCGCCTGCGGTGTGTAGGGCTGAGCAGGCAGCGCCTGTCCCGGGGTTGCGGCGGCGGGCGTGCCGCACTGAACGCAAAACGCGCCGCTCACGGCGGCGCCGCACTTGGTGCAAAATGCCATGATTCCTCCGTTACGGACCAATTGTGCGCAGACCGCGCAGTCTGTGTCAACGCAGTTTCAGCACTGCGTCTTCATATAGCAATTCCAGCGATTTGATCGAACTGATCTTCCCCCGATACGGGAAGAACAGGAACCCGCTGACCGGGGCGTGGTGGCTGCCCTCGGGAAACGCGGTTTCCACGACCAACACCTCCGCCTTGACCGGTTCCTTCTCAATCCCACCGGGATTGTCTTTGGGCGCCCCTACTGTCGGGCGACGCTGGCCGCCCGGCGGGTCGCTGCCCGGGAACGGATTGGGATTCCTCGGCGGCCCTCCCAGGACGACGCCGGCATTTCCGATTGTCCCTCCCACGGCTACGGTGGGCCCCGAGGGCTGCTCCCATTCCGGATGTTTCAGCGATGCTGCTACCATGCTGGGCGGCTGCGGTTGCAGCACCTGCTTCTTGCCGTTCAAGCGCAACGAAAAGTCGGCGATCTGCACGGCCAGGGTTTCACCCTTCGGCGGATACACGGCGACTTCCACCACCAGGTAGTCCTTGGCAATGAAGGCAGCTTCGCCGCGGGAAAAGCTGTGCACGGTCAACTCCGCGCCGATGGCCGCGCTGCGCGCTTGGGCGTGGGCTTCGTAATCCTCGGGTCTCGCCTTGGTCTCCGTCGCCTGGCCGAATGCCGCGGCGGTGCAACACACCACAAGAAGATACCGCATGCTTGAATCATAGCCCTCCCCGGAACCGCGTGTTACGCTGTTTCGACAGGAGCAAACGCTATGACCAGACGCGATTGTCTCAGTTGGATGGCTGCTGGGACGGTGGCCGCCGCAGCGAGCCCCGCAGCGGCGTACGCGCAGGGCCGGCCCGGTGCAACGCCCACGCCGCCGCAGATCGGAGACGCCACCCGCGAGGCCCGCATGAAATGGTGGCACGAGGCGCGGTTCGGAATGTTCATCCACTGGGGCCTGTACAGTACTTTGGGCCGCCACGAATGGGCCATGGAGCAGGAAGGTATTCCCGTTGCCGAATACGAACAACAGGCCAAGCTCTTCAAGCCGAAACCCAATGTCGCGCGCGATTGGGCGCGTCTCGCCAAACAGGCCGGCCAAAAGTACATGGTAATGACCACCAAACATCACGAGGGCTTCTGCAACTTTGACACCAAGCTGACCGACTATTGCGCACCCAAGCAGGGGCCCGGCCGCGACCTGGTGAGGGAATACGTGGAGGCGGCGCGCGGTGAAGGCCTGCGCGTGGGCTTCTACTATTCGCTGATGGATTGGCACCATCCCGACGGAGCGCGCTGCAAGACCGATGAGGCCGCCCGCCGCCGCTTCGTCGATTACATCCACGGTCACATCCGCGAGCTGCTGACTAACTACGGCAAAGTGGACATCCTTTGGTACGACGTGAACTGGCCGCTTACCGCGCAGGAATGGGAAGCCGAGAAGATGAACGAGATGGTGTTCCAGCTCCAGCCCGACATCATCGTCAACGATCGCAACGGGCTGCCGGGGGATTTCACCACGCCGGAGCAGACCATCCGCGCATCCAGCCGCGCCTGGGAATCGTGCATGACCATGAACGGCAGTTGGGGGTATCAGAAGGCCGACGACAATTGGAAGACGCCGAAGACCATTGTGCGGAACCTGGTAACGTGCGCGCACGATGCCGGCAACTACCTGCTGAATATCGGGCCGAAGGCGGACGGCTCGATTCCCGAGGAATCCGTTCAAATCCTGACCGCTGTAGGCAAATGGATGGAGCGCAACGGCGCCAGCATCTATCAATCGGAGAAGTGCCAGCCGAGGTCTTCCGAGTTCGCCGGCTTTTCGCGTAAAGGCAACACGCTGTACATGCATGTGCACTTCTGGCCCGGATCGACGGTGGCTCTGGGTGGACTGCGGAACCAGGTGAAATCGGCGCATCTGCTGGTTGGAGGCAAAGAGATTAAATTCGATCAGGATCCGTTCCGCGTGCGGTTCACGGGTCTGCCGGAGAAAGCACCGGACGATCCGGTGACCACCATCGCCATCGAGTGTGATGGCGAGCCGAATCAGGATACCGGTTACGTTCGGACCAACCGCCCGCGCCGCGGGGTGGGGATCTCCGGCTGAAACCCAATTTAACGCGCCCGCGCTGCGCCATGGCGCGGGCACTCGCCGCCGCGCTACTGCGTGCCGAGACACGGTGCACGCCGCGCCCAACCGTCGCGATGAGTCGCGACGCGGCACGCTAGAGAGCGTGCGCCACTGACTGCGCTACAGGTTGCCGCGGAGGGCTTGCTCGCGCTCGATCGCTTCGAATAACGCTTTGAAGTTGCCTTTGCCGAAACTGCGGCTGCCTTTGCGCTGGATCACTTCGTAGAACAGCGTGGGCCGGTCTTCGACGGGCCGCGTGAAGATCTGCAGCATATAGCCCTCGTCGTCGCGGTCCACCAGGATGCCGAGGTCGCACAGGGCGTCAATCGGCTCGTCGATTGAGCCAACCCGCGCCAGCAGGTCCTCATAGTAGGTGTTCGGGACGCGCAGGAACTCCACGCCCTGGCGGCGGAGCGTGCCCACGGTCTCGATGATGTTGTCCGTGGCCATGGCAATGTGCTGCACGCCGGGGCCGCGGTAGAAGTCCAGGTACTCTTCGATCTGCGACTTGCGCTTGCCCACGGCCGGTTCGTTGATGGGGAACTTCACCCGCTCGTTGCCGTTCGACATTACCTTGGACATCAGCGCGGAATAGTCGGTGGAGATGTCCTTGTCATCGAAATGCTTGAACATGCGGAAGCCCATCACGTCGCGGTAGAAGTCCACCCAACGGTTCATTTGGCCCCAGCCCACGTTGCCCACCATGTGGTCGATGTGCTTCAGTCCCACGGGACGGGCGATGGCATCGTCGGCTTCCACCGTTTGAAAGCCGGGCAGGAACACGCCGGAGTAATTGCGGCGCTCGACGAACGTGTGGACGGTGTCGCCGTATGCGGCAATGGAGGCGATGCGCGCCTCGCCATGATCGTCGCGGAGCGTCTCGGGTTGGCGCACGCTGCGCGCCCCGCGCCTGGTGGTCTCGCGCCACGCCGATTCGGCGTCGTCGACCCACAGCGCGATGTCGCGAACGCCATCGCCGTGCAAGCGAATGTGATCTGCTACCGAATGCTCGGGTGCGAGCGGCGTGGTCAGGACGAATCGGATCTTGTTCTGGACGACCACGTAGGAAGCGCAATCGCGCGTACCGGTTTCGGGGCCGCGGTAAGCGGCCAAGCGGAAACCGAACGCGGCGCGATAGTAGTAAGCCGCCTGGCGAGCGTTCCCCACGTAGAATTCGACGTAGTCTGTGCCGTTGAGCGGAAGGAAATCCTTCTCAGCTTGCGCGGGATGCTCCAGTGCTTGTGGCATAGCTCCTCCTGAATGCTTCGATGCAAAGGCGGTTGTCTTCGTCCGTCCCGGTCGACACGCGCAGGCAGTTCGGCAGGCCGAATGCTTTGAGCGGGCGGACCACCACTCCTTGCGACAGCAGCTCCTCAAAGATGCGAAACGCGTCCTGCTCGGAAGGAAGAGCGATCATCACGAAGTTCGCTTCCGACGGCACCACCGCAAGGCCCACGTCTTCCAGGCCCTGCGTGAGGCAGCGCAGGCCCCTCGCGTTCAATTCCAGCGTGCGATGCAGAAATTCCTTGTCGCCCAGAGCCGCAATGCCGGCCGCTTGCGCGGGCGTCGACGGCTCGAACGGCAGCTTGACCTTGAGCAGGTTGCGTATCAACTCATCATGGGCGAAACCGTACCCGATGCGTGCGCCCGCCAGGCCATAGGCCTTCGAGAACGTGCGCAGCGTGATCACGTTGTCGTAGCGATAGTGCATGGAATCGGGGTAGCGGGGATTGTCTTTGGCGTACTCGAAGTAAGCTTCATCGAGAATGATGAGGACGCGCTCCGGCACGTGCTTGTAGAAGTCGTCAAACTGGTGCTTGGTGAAGATGGTGCCGGTAGGGTTGTTGGGGTTCGCCAGGTAAATGATCTTGGTGTGGTCGTTGATCTGGGCAGCCAGCGCCGGCAGGTCGTAATGCCAGTCGCGGTACGGAACGGTGCGGTAGGTGACACCGCGCGAACGGGCAAGGACCTGGAAGCCGATGAAGGCGGCTTCGGTGGTGAGGACCTCGTCGTCATCGCAGAGGAAGGCGCGGATGATGTTGGACATGATGCCCTCGGACCCGCTTCCGGCAATGACATTCTCGACCTTCAGATCGAACTGCGCCGCCAGGACCTCGCGCAGGCGTAGACCGCCATCAGGGTACAAGTTGAGGTCGGCGAGCGCCCGGTTCATGGCATCAACCGCTTTGGGTGACGCGCCCAGGGGATTCTCGTTGGATGCCAGCTTGGCGATGTGGGTCAGACCGTACTGTTTGCGGACGGATTCGATGGTACGCCCGGCTTCGTAGGGCCGAAGGAATTCGATGTAGGGAGGGACGAGTGGCACCGCTCTTAGTGTAGCCGAGCGGGAAAAGGGCTGGGACAGACAGATCTGTCCACGCGGCCCAAAAAACCGGGCCTTGGGACAGATTAGTCTGTCCCTACCGTATGCGGATCAGCTTGTTGTCGCGCCAGGTGAACACGGCGCCGGCCTTGGCGATTTCTTCAGGTGGAAGCGGCGTTTTCTGATTTAGGACAACCTGCGTCTTGCGGTCGCGGAACCACAGTTCGGCGACGAACTCCCCATCAAAGCTCGCGGGGAAGGGGTCGTCCAGAAAGACTACTTTGGTTGCTGGCGGCGCCTGCGGGTTCACGGCGCGGAACTCCGCCAATACTTCCGACAAGTGCGGCTCGAGTTGCGGGACACCCGATTCGACGTTGGCTAGTTTGTACGACCAGCTTCCCAGGGCCCATGCAATCATGCCGGCGGCTGCCAGCATGGTCCGCGTGCGTGCCGGCCCCAGCGGGCGGAACGCCGGCTCTGCTGAGACCACTCGAGTTGCGCTGGGCAGCCAGTCCTCGAATAGCGTCGCTGCCAGCACGGTCCAACCTGCCAGGGGAACGTACAAGCAAGCCATGTCGCGGCCGATGATGAACTCCAACGGCAAGGGCGTCACCACGATCCAGAACCAGCAGAAGCGAAGCAGCGGACGCTTGCGCCGCCAGCACAGGTAAGTGACAGCGAGCCAGATTACGATCGTCCAGAACCAATCAAAACGCGGCGGGTTGTAGAAGATGTCGCCCAGATATCTCTGGTGAAAGTCCGCCATGCGATGCCAGGAGAACACCGGCATGTAGGAGGGTACCTTCATCAGGCCGTACGGACCGAACCTCTTGCCAAAAATGAAGACCAGGTTGATCAGCACCGACCAGCACAGGACGCGTCCCGGCCCGCGGAGCCACCGGACCAGCTCTTTGAGGCGGCGCCATGGCGGCGGCTCGTGATAGAGCCATTCATAAACAAGCAGCATCACCGGCAAGGTGGCCGCCATTTCCTTCGAGTTGAGAGCGCAGAGATAGAGCGCCAGAAACGCAATAGTCTGTCCGCGGGTCAGCAGGCGGCCGGAAAAGCGAATGCGGGCATAATAAGCAAACGCGACGAAGTAGAAGATGCCGCAGAGCACGTCGAAAACAAAGACGCTGGCGTAGTAGAGGTTGCTGAGGCCCCCGTGATAGCAGGCGATCAGCGCCACGATCGCCGAACTCAGATCGCCGCAGCCCATGGCGCGAGCGAAGCGGTACATCAGGTACGCGCCGATCAGAAGCAGAACCAGCAGAACCGCGTGGTAGGGCTGCGGGTTCAGGCCGAACAGCAGGTACAGCGGCACATAGAACAGCCCGCCCATCGGCCGGAAGTAGCCGCGCCACAGCATGAAATGCGAGACCAGCAGGCGCAAGGGCGAGGGGTGCCAGTAGGTCCAGATCGCGCCCATTTCGTCGAGCGAGAACGGCACTCTCAGGGTGTCCCAAGAAATCAGGAAGAAGTAGGCGACGAAGAGAATCGCGAACGCGAGCTTCCGCCGGCGGTTGGCGCCGGGAGGCGCACCTGCCTGGTTTTCGGGCTTTGAGGCCAACGGCTATCCTAACTGACGTTGTTCAGTGTGGGCAAGGCGTGGATTCCAATTCCGGGCGAATGGCCACGGCTGCGCCGCTGAAGGAATCCTGGTAGACCACCTTCAATTGCTCCCGTTTGATAAAGCTCTGGTCCCAGGGAGCGAAGACCACGTACGCCCGGAAGCCGGGAGGGTAAGTATCCACTTCAGTCGGGGCGCCGCCGATCTGGTGCAGGGTCTCCCTGCCGGACATTTCGCGATAGGCATTCAGAGCAGCCACGTAGCGCCAATTGACGGAGACATCGGTGAGGCCGTACGTGCGGTTGTAATAAGCAAGCACCGAGTAGACTCTTTTGGTATCGGCGTCCCACCTCCACTCGTCGAAGTAGGCCAGGCGCAGGCAGCCTAGCGAGTAGATGGCAATGAGCGTCAGCGCTACGGTCATCGCTCTGCCCGATGCGCGGCCCATGAGCGACCCGGCCGGGACCGCAGCCGCCGCGCCCGCCATCAGGATGCAGAATGTCGCGACATACACTCCCGTGCGGTCGAGCGGGAGGAGCACTCCGTAGAGCGAAAACAGCACCTGGTGGATCGAGAGCGTGATGATCAGGGCGGCTCCACACAGCCAGGCGAGGTGCGCGGTCCGCTCGCCTGCGCGTTCGAGGTACAACGTTACTAGCCGCCACACCAGGCCCAGGCCCAGCAAGGGATACAGCAGCCTTCCAAAATGCACGAAGTAGTGATGGAGCCGGGGATTCAGCAGGTAGGGATTGGGCTCCGTCAAGCAAGCACGGAGGATGCTTCGGCCGGTCTCCAGCAGGGAGTGGGCGCCCCAGGTGAACTGGCCCTTGGGCCACGCCAGGAGCACTGATCCAACGATGAAGTATCCGACCACCAGGCCGGGCAGAAGGAAAGCGGCAAGGGTTTTCGCCAGCGACACTCCGCGCTCGCGCC
>Ga0335081_10002398_pt1 | contig 29519 bp, 30 predicted proteins | sample Lox_Sample_35_FD_206713 | JGI IMG/M metagenome (GOLD analysis project Ga0335081, IMG submission 206713) | Soil microbial communities from Loxahatchee National Wildlife Refuge, Florida, United States - Lox_Sample_3.5 | ecosystem: Environmental > Terrestrial > Soil > Wetlands | place: USA...
AACACGGTCTTGTCAGCATTGATGGCGTCGGGCCCGTCGCCCCGCAGTGGTGCAGCGATGATGCTTTGCAGGCGATCGCGGCGGTGCATGGCGCCCGGCGGGTGCACGCACATCTTCTGGAGAGCGCTCGCCAGCGGCTTGCCCATGACCCGGTTGCGCGCCTGGAACAGGTGGGCCTGCTGTCACCGGCCAGCTCGTTCGCCCACGGAATCTGGCTGGACGATGCGCAGATGAGGCGGCTCGCCTGGGCGGGCGCCACGATCATTCACTGCCCGGGCTCGAATCGCCGACTAGGCGCCGGCACCTGCCCGGTGCGCCGTCTGCTGAGCGCCGGTGTCGCCGTGGCGCTGGGCCTGGACTCCAACGGAACCACTCAGGAGCCGGATATGTTTGCCGAGATGCGGCGTGCGCTGCAGACGTCTATCTCAGCCGGGTCACCGCTGACCACCGCGGAAGTGCTGGCCATGGCCACCACTGGCGGGGCACGGGCGCTGGCCCGTCCGGATCTTGGCACGCTGCGCCCTGGGGCGGCCGCCGATGTCTTGGCGCTGAACCTGCCTGGCGTGGCGGAGGCAGCCGATCCTGTCGGGTACGTGATCGAGCACGCTACCCGCGAATCTGTCGCGGCGACCTGGGTCGCCGGGCGCCGCACCATCCGCAGCAGCGCCGCCGCAGGTGCGCGGGCCCGGCTCGCTGCGGCGCTTGAGACGGATACGCCAGCACGCGCGGCGCGGCTGGCAGGGGTGAGAGGAGCCTGGGAGGGGGTGGACCGTGCATGGCGGGCCGCCGAGCAGCACGTGCGATGGCCGCCGGGTCCCGATGAGCAGAGATGGTGAGGGCGAGGTCCGTCGGTCGCTGATCGGCTCGTCGGCGAGAGGCGTGCAGCACACGTGGGTTGTGGTTAGCGCGCATCGGCCAACTCCCCGGGGATGACCCTCCGGGCAATGAGGCCCGTGAGCGCGAACACGGCCACGGCAAGGACCGCGGCCACCAGCGCGCCCGCCCACATCAGCCCGACATCGAACTGCACCCCGGCCTGCAAGATCAGATAACCCAGGCCGGTACCGGTAGTCACCCATTCGGCCACCATCGCGGCCAGGATGCAGGTCGCCGCACCGACCTGAAGCCCGGAGAAGGCATACGGCAGCGCGGTGGGCAGCCTCACCCGCCACAGCACTTCCAGCCGGGAAGCGTTGGCGACCGCCATCAGCTCCAATGCCTCAAGCGGGACCGATCGCAGCCCCAGCACCGTGTTGATCATGGTGGGGAAGAAGATGATGATCGCGGCAACCGCCATGATCGTGATCACGCCGTTGCCGAGCAGCAGGGTGAGCAGCGGCGCGATCGCGATGATCGGCAGCGTCCGCACGACCAGGGCGAACGGCACCAGAACCCGAGACGCCGCCGGGGAAGAGGCGATCAGCACGGCAGCGAGCACGGCAGCAGCGTTGCCGAGCAGAAACCCGGCTAGTGCCCCGCCCAGCGTGCTCGCCGCGGCCTTGACCAGCTGACCTCGCGCTGCCCAGCCTTCCCGCAGCACCTGCAGCGGCGCGGGCATCTGCTGATCCGGGACCCGGGCACCGTATTTGACTGCGAACCACGCGGCGACGAGCGCCGCGAGCAGGATCAGCCCGGGCAGCGCCGGCCGAACGCGCCCAGACACCCTGGGACCGGCGCTTTCTTGGCGAGGCAGGGTTCCGGCCATTCCGCCTCCTCTAGTTCTGGGCCTCGGCGAGCCGCAGCCAGGCATGCCACGGACACAGCCAGCGGCCCAGCAAGGTGAATACAAGCCACGCGAGGAGCGAGAGCATGCTGGCGACGGCCAGGCACGCGTACAACTGCGGGACGTCGTCGTTTTGCATGCTGTTGAGCAGTTGGATCCCAAGCCCGCTGTTGGCCCCCACCCATTCCGCGAGCATGGCACCCAGGATCGCCGCTGGAGCGGCTACGGTGAACGCCGCAAACAGCATAGGAAGCGCATAAGGCAGCTCAACGCGCCAAAAGGCCTGCCACGATGAGGCTCCGCCCACGCGCATCAGCTCCAGCGCGTTCTCGTCGGTGGTGCGCAGCGCCTGCGTCAGGTTGATCAGCACCGGGAAGAACGACGCGAGCGCCGCGATGATCACCTTGGTGGTCAGCCCTGACCCGGTCCACAGCACAAGCACCGGAGCCAGCGCGATCAGCGGCAGGGAGTACACGCCGATAGCGAGCCCGTGCAAGCTTCCGGCCAGCGGCCGGTACCGCTCACCGGCCAGCGCGATGGCGACGGCGAGCACAACGCCCACAGCAAAGCCAAGCGCCGCCTCCCCCAAGGTTGTCCCCGCATTCTGAACGAAGGCGGCATGCAGCCCCCATAGCGCAGAGGCGACCTGCGCCGGAGTTGGCCACAGCGTCGCCGGGCCCTTCTCCAGCGCCGCGATCAGCCACCAGAGCCCGAGCAGCGCCAGCCAGACCGCACCGCTGGCCAGCAACAGGCCGATCCGGCGCGTCATGCAGTTGCCTCACCGGTGCCGAGCTCGCCGCTGTGCAGCAGGCGGGTGAGCCGCGCTGACAGCGCGAAGAACTCTTGGTCCTCGAGCAGGTCAAGATGACGGGGCCGGGGCAGGTCGACCATCACCTCGGCCACCATGCGGCCGGGACCGGTGGCCATCACCAGAACCCGGTCGGACAGGAACACCGCCTCCCCGACGTTGTGAGTGACCAGCAACGCCGTGGTAGCCCGCTGGGTCCAGATGTTCAGCAACTCCATGTTCATCCGCTGCCGGGTGATCTCGTCCAGAGCGCCGAACGGCTCATCCAGCAGCAGGATCCGCGGGTCGAGGGCCAGCGCCCGGGCGATACCCACCCGCCGCTGCATGCCACCGGACAGCTTGGCGGGCCGGGCATCGGCGAAGCCGCCTAGCCCGACAAGCTCCAGCAACTCCAGCCCCCGCTCCCGTCGTTCGGCCGCCGAGCCCCGCCGGGCGACCTCTAGCAGCAAAGTGACATTCTCCAGCGCAGTGCGCCACGGCAGAAGCGTCGGCTCCTGGAATACGAAACCAAGCTCGCGGCGGGCACGGGCCTGACCGGGCGGCTCGCCCGCGATCGTGATCGTGCCTGCAGATGGCTCGATGAGGCCGGCTACCAGCCGCAGCAACGTGGACTTCCCGCACCCCGACGGGCCGATCACCGAGACGAACTCGCCTCCGCTCACCTCAAACGAGATGGCGTGGAGAGCGAGCAGCTCGCGACCAGGCAGCCGGAAACGCTTGGACACGCCGCGGAGCGAGACCGCCGGGCGGCGGCCGCCGCGTTGTGCGGGTCCTGCGGAGGACTGCGGTACGGTGCTGGCCCGTTGCTCCGGTCCGGTCATTCCGGCCACCCGTTCTGGGCCGCCGTTCATGCGAGATTCCGTCGGTCTGTAGTGGTCATGCGGCCAGGCTCCAGGCTGGGCAAGGCTGCCAGGTTTCCGCCTTCCACTCGCTGCCGGTGCTCTGGATCGGGGATCGCTCGGGCGATCTTCATGCGTTCGAGATCGAAAACTGTGCCTGGCCAGTCGGTGCCAATGATGATCTTCTCCGGGCCGAGCCGCCGGGAAGCGGTGACCTGCCCGAAGCCGATGCCCCGGTCTGGCCTGGGTTGCTGGACCGAGCGGATGTAGGTGTTGGCGATCGCCTGCCCCAGCGGGCAGGACACCGCTATGTCCACTCCCGCGACGTCGATGGCCTGGTGCATCTGCTCAGCGCCGAACTCGTCACCAGCGAGATAGCCGGAGCGGGTTTCGCGCTCCCAGGTGTTGTAGTAACCGTCAATGATCACCGGTCCTCACATCAGGATCGAGGTCTGGCTGCCGTAGGCGGCGTCCAGGATGCTCGTCGTCATAACATCGACGGCTTTCAGGGGCTTGGCCAGGGACTTTGATGCCTCCATTGCGCTGATGACCTCCTGCATGCCCGGGTAGGTGAAGCGCATGATCCCGGCCGGATTCTTGATCAGCGCGACCTGCGCCACCGCCTGGCCGGTCTCTGCCGCGAGATCGTCACCTGGAGCAGCGAACTTGGTGACGGTCAGGTGACCCATCTGCGTGGGGTGCGCGATCGCGTACTCCCAGCCCTTGATCGTCGCCCGCAGGTATCGCACCAGCAGGTCGCGCTGCTTGGCCAGGGTTTCCCGCCTGGTGATGAGCACGTTGCCGTAGCTCTTCAACCCGAGGTCCCAGTTTGGGGTGGTGATGAAGCTGATGCCTTTCTGCTTGATAGCGACACCCTGGTTGGTGGAAAAGCCGAAGTAGGCATCGACCTGGTGGCTGGTGAACTGGGAGATGTTGACCACCGGCACGAAGTGTACGGAACTAAGGCTTACACCCGCCTGCTGCAGCAGCGGGTCGAGCAGCGGCCGGGTCGCCGGGGGGATGGCGACCTTCTTGCCGGCGAAGTCCTTGAGCGTCCGGACCGGCTTGCTCGGGTAGCTGAAGACCGAGTACGGGGACCGCTGGTAGATAGTGGCGAACATCACCAGGGGCTCGCCCTTGGCGATCGCCTGCAGCGCGGTGTTGTTGTCGTCCTCGCCGACCAGCGCATGCCCAGCGCCGACGACGCTAGATGCGATGATGTCCGGCCCACCGGAGATGAGGTCCTCACTAATGCCCGCCTGCCGGTAATAGCCGTTGTTGATGGCCGCGTAAAAGCCGGCCCACTGAGAGGTCTTGAGCCAGCCGAGCTGGTCACTGACGTTCTGCATGGAGCCGACTGTGGCGCTGGTGATGCTGTTGCTACTCCCGCACGCGGCGAGCGTGCCGCCGGCCAGCATCGCGGCGGCTCCGGCGCCGGTCAGCTTCAGCGCCTCCCGGCGGGTAACTGCCGTCCTAGCCTGAATGTGATCCGATGAGCTCATCATGAGCCTCCGGTCATGCAGTATCGATACTTATCGCCGAGGGCATAACCGATTCGGCGTGGGTCGGCGCTGGCCGCCAGCACCCGGTGCCCGTCCGGGGGGCAGCATCCATGGAGATCGCCAGGCCGCCGGCGTCGCAGTCCGGCCAGTTCACGACGTCGCGGCCGCGTCGGCGCAGGCCTGCGCGCACCTCATCGCCGAAGCGGCCTTCCAGCGACGTGCGGGCTGGCACCTCTAGGTGCGGGTAAAACGAGTCCGGCCAGGCGAACGCCGCAGATCGCGGCGCCTCGACGGCCTGCTGCGCTGCCATACCGGAAACGGTGACGTTCAGGAATCCCTGCAGCATCGCCTGCAAGATCACATCTCCGCCTGGGCTACCGAACGCCACCGCATGCCGCCAGAACCTGGCCGGATCGTCGTCCCCAGCATCCAGCGACAGCCCGGCCACTGGATGCCGGCCGCGCCGGACCCACTCGGCCAGCAGGACAGTCTTGCTGTGGCCGGCCGGCGCGCAGGCCAGGACCAGTCCTCGTCCCTGGCCCTCGTCGAGCCGCTGTGCCAATCGCGGGCGCGGCTCCAGATCTGGCCGCGACCCGGGCAGGTTCAGCTTGGCGGCCAGCAGGACATCGCGCTCCGACGTCACGTCCCCGGCGGCCGGCTCACTCATCGGTAACCTGCACGATCGACGCCTCCAGCGAACTTGCGTCGCTGTCCGAATCCCATGGTAGTCGTGAGCCGCCCGGCCTGAACTCGGGGCCCTGATCCGGGCGGCGCCATCGAGCCGGCGCCGTCGCGTATACGTTCGCAGCACCGCGCGGGCCCGGGCAGACGGTTCCCGGCCGGCCGGTTGCAGCGGCCACCCTGTCCTTGCACGATCTCGCTCCAGGCCAGCAAGCACGTGGCCTGGTTCACCTCGAGCAGCTCGGCGTCATCGTCCGCGCCCACCACGCCGACGACTCGGACCAGGGCTATCACCCGCGCTGATGCCCAAGACCCCCGCCGCCGGCACAGTGGACCGGCTCATGCACCACGCGGACGTCTGCCAGACCGCCGGCGACAGCATCCGCCTGTCCCAGGCCCTCGCGGGAAAGGGAGTGATACCCCTGAACTTAACCACCCTCGGCACGTCTGGTGGCCGCCACTGGGCAGATCTGGCGGCCACCAGCGGGCAGAACTCACGACCGCCACTGGGCAGTTCCTGATGTCCCCTGACAAGCAACCGACAGCACGCGAGCTGGAGGTATTGCGGCTGCTGGCCGCGGGCCCGGACGCCAGCTCGGCCTGATCCCCTGACCCGGCCCGCGCAGCCGGACCGGGACGGCACCTTGGTGCCCGCACCCGGTGGCACAAGATTCCCCCGAGATGTGCACTTCCGGGTGACGACCACCGTGGCGGCAATTCATAGCGTTCCTCACAGAGCCAGACCAGGTCGGCGGCCAGCTTCACGTCGGCCGCCACCCGGCACACGGCGACTGGCCGAGGAGACGACAGTGAAACGAAGCCATGCCGGAACCCGGAGCCACGACAAGTGTCCGCACCGGCCCCCATGCCCCCCAGCCGACTGGCCGGACCGCGCCGAGGCCCGTTGCGTCGTTCGCAACCCCGAGCAAGGGTGGAGCCTGCTGTGCAACGGCGTCATCCTCTTCGACGACACGGGCGAGCTCTCGCCCGACTGACAGGCCATTCCCTGCGTCGCGCGACAGGAGTCCAGCAGCTCACTGCCGCCTGAGATAGATCTGGGACGCCTCGGGACGCAGAGAAACTGCCGCCAGGTCAGACCCGAGCGGCGCGGTGCCGGATCGATGCCTGCAGAATGCAGAATCTGCCACATGGCGGACGGCGCAGACTGTCACGCCGAGCTTCATGAGTTCGCCGTGGATGCGGCGGTGTCGCCACCGCGGGTTCTCCCTCGCCAGGCGGACGACAGGGCGACCCACGCTGACACCTCATGATACACATCGTGACGACAAGGATACGGCCCGCCGGACCGCGTTTCCGCAGCCAGCGGGCCGTTTCGCTAGGGTGTGGCAGGTGTTGGGTTCGAACCAACGTAGGCTGAGCCGACGGTTTTACAGTACGTTACTGCCTGCACCTCAATATGGGATCTGACCTGCGTAAACGCGCCCGGATGATGTTCGCCGTGACCCCTTGCCGCTGGGCGGTCCGCGGCAGCGGGCGGTGCTCGCGCTGCTGCTGCTCGAGGCGAACCGGGTGGTATCGCCGGACCGGCTGGCCGAGGACCTCTGGGGCGGGCACCCACCCGAGGGTGGGTCACGACGGTGCAGATATACATCTCGCACCTGCGCTAGGCGCTCGAGCCGATCCGGGCCCGGGGTGCCGCGGGCGAGGTCCTGGTGACCAGGAACCGCGGATACCTGCTGCGCGTCGACGGTGAGCAGCTGGACGCGGCACGGTTCCAGGACGACTTTGCGACCAGGCGGACCGCGCTGGAGGCGGGCCGGCCGCGGAGGCTGCCGATACGCTGCGCACGGCGCTCAGCCTGTGGCGCAGCGGGGTGCTGGCCGATTACGCGTTCACCCGGCCGGAGGCGGCCCGGCTGGAGGAGCTCCGGCTGGCCGCGACCGAGGCCCGGATCGACGCGGGCCTGGCGCTGGGCCGGCACGACGCGCTGACCGCCGAGCTGGAGGAGCTGGTCGCCGGGCATCCCCTGCGTGAGCGGCTGCACGGCCAGCTCATCCTGGCGCTGTACCGCTGTGGTCGGCAGGCCGACGCGCTGGCCGCCTACCGGCGGGTCCGCGACCTGCTCGCCGGTGAGCTCGGCATCGATCCTGGCGAGCCGCTGCGGCGCCTGCACGCATCCGTGCTCGCCCAGGACCCGGCCCTCGACTGGCACGGCGACCATCCCACGCCTGTCGAAGCTCACCTCCCCGCCGCCGACATCCTGGTTAGTTCCCGGGCGCTTAAACCGCCTCGCCGATCGGCCGCGCCAGGCCGTGGTCGGGCATGGCGGGACGTACACGTTCACGCTCCGCCGGGGAATCCGTTACTCCAACGGCGTAGCCCTGCGGCGTCCGACATCCGCCGCGGCGTCCAGCGTCAGCTCATCAACGGGCCCGCGGTCGCCATCCCGAACTATTACGACGGCATCCCCGGTGCGTCAGCGTGCCGCCAGCACCCGAGACGATGTGATCTGTCGTCTGGGATTGTCACCGATGATGCGGCGGGCACGGTCACCTTCCACCTGGCCCAGGCTGACCCTGACTTCCTGTACAAGCTCGCCGGGTCTTTCGTTGCCCCGGCCTCGCCCGGTACTCCCGATGGCGTCATCAGCCGCGCGCCGTTCCTGCCCGGCACCGGCCCGTATATGATCTCGCGATTCAGGCCGAACGAGTCCGTTACCCTCGTGCGCAATCCGTATTTCCGCCAGTGGTCATACGCGGTCCAGCCCGCGGGCTACCCGTCCGTCATCCGGTACGAATGCATCGCCGGCCCGAACCGTCAGGAATCGGCGGTCGACGCCGGCCGGGCCGACCTCGTGCTCCTTCTCGCTGGCATCGCCCGGACATGACGAAGGCGCGCCGGCGCGTATGGCCTGCGCCGTGCGCGGTCTTCCCGGAGCGCGCCGCGGGTATGCCCAACGCCGCCGGACCAAGATTTGCCTGCACCCCCGTCAATAGGTGCCACCGCCTCTGGACTACTGGCCGGGTCATTGCGCGAACGGGATTCGAGCTTTCACGGTTATGGCCGCAGCACGGTCTTGCCAGTGGTCGACCGCGATTCAACGGCCGTGTGCGCGACTGCCGCGTCGGCCAGGCTGTAGCGCTGACCCACGACGGGGGTGAGCCGGCGCTCCGCGGCTTCTCGCAGGGCGCGGGTTTCGAGGTCGCGGAGGCCGCCTGGGCGCTGGAGGATGCGGGAGCCGATGGCGGCGCTGGCGGTTATACCAAGGCGGTACAGGTCGTCGGCTGACAAGTCGATGAGCGAACCGGACGACGAGCCGTACATCACCAGACGGCCACCGACGCCGAGCAAGCCCATGGCCGCCCGGCCGATGTCGCCGCCGACCCCGTCCAGCACGAGGGTGGCAAGGCGATCGCCTGCCGCCGAACGGGCCCGCTGTGCCCAGTCCCGCTCCAGGTAGTCGACTGCGCTGGTGGCACCGAGGTTCCGGACCAGCGTGGTTTTCTTCTGGCCGCCGGCTGCGCCTATGACCATGGCCCCGGCAGCGTCGGCGGCTTGGACGAGCAGGGTACCGATCCCGCCGGCGGCGGCGGTCACCACTACGACGTCGCCGGGTCGCAGCGCGGCAAGCTCGAGGATCGCCATGGTTGTCCGGCCGGTCCCGATCATCGTGACCGCCCGGTCGGCGTCGAGACTGTCGGGTATCTCGTGCAGCGACGCGGCTTCGGCAAGGGCCAGTTCGGCGTACCCGCCGCTGGCCACACCCAGATCGACGACCACGCGACGGCCGAGCACGGCACGGTCGACGCCCGGCCCGATCGCGTCGACGACGCCGGCGACCTCCCGGCCGGGCGTCATCGGCAGCGTCGGCATGACTCGCGGGTTGCCCTGGCCTTTGCGGATGACGGTGTCGAGCAGGTGCACGCCGGCAGACTCCACCCGGATACGCACCTCGCGCTGACGAGGCTGGGGATCCGGTATCTCCTCAAAAAGTAGCTCTTCTGGTCCTCCGAACGCCCTCTGCCTGATGGCCTTCACCGCTATCAGCCCCTTTCCCGGTTGCCGGCCTGCCCAGAGGCCGCTGGTTCTGGCGTCGAATTTGGCGACCGGAGGCGATGCCGGTCGGCCCATGCGCCGATGGCACGGGCGATCGCGTCGGGCTGGTCTTCTGGTGCGTGATGCCCGGCGGGTCCGCACGCGACGATGTCAAGGGCGGCAATATGGTCACGGCACCAGTTCGTCATCTCAGGGCCGATCATCGTCCCGGGATCGAAGGTGAGCAGTAGCTTGGGCACGCCGCTGCTGGCAGCCAGCCACCGGTCGTATGCTTCGACGCGGGCCGCCACGTCCGCCGGCTGCCCGCCGAGGGGCATGGCCCGCGGCCATGCCAGCAGCGGCCGCCGGCTATAGGGGGTCGGGTACGGCTTGCGGTAGGCATCCAGATCCTCGGCCGCGAGCCCGGTACGGACGGCACCGGGCAGGGCCCGCTCGATGAACACGTTCTGGTCCAGGACCATCGCCTCGCCGAGGCTGGGGGTGCGCAGGGACTCGAAGATCGGCCGGGCGCTGTCGGGGAAATCCTCCCAGGCCAGCGGCCGCATGATCGTTTCGAAGAAGGCCACCCCCAGCACCCGCCCCGGGTGGCGGGCCGCCCAGTCGAAGGCCAGCGCCCCGCCCCAGTCATGACCGACCAGCACCACCCGGTCCAGGGACAGGGCGTCGAACCAGGCGTCGAGGTAGCGCGCGTGGTCGTCGAAACGGTAGTCGATGGCAGGCTTGCCCGACGCCCCCATCCCGATAAGGTCCGGCGCCAGCAGCCGCCCGGGCTCACCGATGGCCGGCAGCACGTTCCGCCACAAGTGCGAAGACGTCGGGTTGCCATGCAGGAACACCATAGGCGCTCCCGTCCCCGCCTCCCGGTAGGCGATAGTCGAATCGAGCACTTCCACAGTTGGCATCGCTGGGTCTCCTTTCGGGACTCCTGGTGGCATCAGAATCCGATGGCTTCGCGGAGCAGCAGGACGGTGCCGCGCCCCGGTTGGGGTTCCGCGTTGAGGATGAGCAGGCGGTTGACGGCGCTGGGCTGCCCGTAGGCCGCCTGGGCGCGGGCGCTTTCCAGCGGGAGGCAGTGGTCCTCGACGCGGCGCAGCGCGGTGGCCAGGTCGGGCACTACCTTCTGCGCCCCGACGATCCAGATCGCGCGGAGGGCGCCGCCGGCGTAGCCGGGTAGCTGGCTTCCGCTGGCCGACGCGATCACGAGGGAGCCGGTTTCGGTGACCGCGTGGACGCTGCCCACGATGACGTCGGGGGTGGACATCAGCCGCCAGATCTCGGCAAGGTCACGGACGCGATCCAGGCCATGGGCGCGTCTTGATGGCGTCGTATCGCCCGCTGGTGTTGATGTCGTCGTCGATGCCGGACAGGCGCAGGGTCTCGCTGGCCCCGGTGAACACGCTGGCGCCGGGGGGTATCAGGTCGCTGATGCGGGTCCGCGCGGCGGCGGCGTCGTCGATGATCTCGACGGTGAAGCCGTGTGCCGTCAGCGCGGCGGCCGCCCGCTCCAGGCGCTGCTCGGGTGCCGGGTCGGCGAACAGCGTGGCCGGAATCGGGGTGGTCATGGTGCCTCCTGGGCTGGTCGTGGTGTAGTTGGTGGTAGGGCGCAGGTGGTGCCGGACCGGCGTTGCCCGGTCCGCGGCGCGGTGACGGCGGCCTGGGGTGTCAGCCCGAAGCTCCTTCCGCCGCAGGCGCGTTCCTGGCCGGCGGGTCGGCGGGCGCCCCGGCCGCGCGGGGCGCCGAGCCCGCCAGCGGCGTGGTGTCGAGGTACCTGACCTCGTAGACCCGCTCGGTGAACTTCCAGCCGTCGCCGGTGCGCTGGTAGCGGTCGTGGTAGATGGCGTAGTTCAGCCCCTGGCGGCCGTCGCGGGCGCGGGCGAGCTCCTGGATGTAGGCACGGCCGGTCGCGGTGTCGCCGTCCAGGGCGATCGTGCCCGGGTGCGTGGTCTGCACGAAGAACTCCCATAGGGCCTGCAGCCGCTCGCCCCCGGCGCGGATCTCCTCCCGGCCGACCTGCTCGACGGGGATGTTGGGCATCCGCAGCACGCCGTCCGGCGTGAACAGCGACGCGAGGCGGGCGCGGTCGCGCATCATCGCCGCGTCGGTGAACTCGCCGCGCAGCGCCTCGATCTCGACCCGGTCAGCTATGGCCTGAAAGTCACTCATCGGTTTCTCCCTCATCTGTTGCATCTGTGTTGCGGTAATTCCTTTCCAGCAGCACGAGGAACGCCATGGAAAGCGAGTTGGCCAGCTCGGCGTGCTCGGCCGGTCCCGGCCAGTCCGCGGAGACGACGATCGGCTCGCGCAGCCAGTCCCCCACGTATGTCTTCCGCCGCGTCCGCGCCGAGTGCAGGTGGTTGATTCCCAGCCATGCCACCGTGGTCGTCAGGTACGTCTTCGGATCGGCGATCGTGGTCCCCGCCCGGCGGGCCCGGTGACGCCGAGGAACGCGTGCTGCACGCTGTCCTCGGTGTCGCCTACGGACCCGGTTATCCCGTGGGCGATGGAGAACGGCAGCGGCCAGTACTCCGCCTCCTCCGCGCCGACCTCATCCGCGGTCCCAGGCACGGAACCCCTCCCGCCAGCTCGGGTAACGCGGCACCCAGCCGAGCTCTTTCCTGGCCTTCTGGTTTGAGGACCCGCGCGAGGTGGTCATCTGGGCCACGACGAACCCTCCGGCGAGCAGCCGCCCGAGCCAGCCGGGCATGCGCAGTGGCGGTTTCGCGCCCGCGACCTGGGCCAGGTACGGCACCCACTCGGCGACAGGGGCCGGATCGTCGTCCACGACGTTGTAGATGCCGGGCGCGCCGCCCTCCACCGCGGCGAGCGTCGCCGTGGCGGCGTCGGTGATCTCGATGAATGACCAGATCCCGGTCCCGCCGCCGATCACCGGCACCTGCCGCTTCCGCACCGCGTCCAGCAGCACGTCCGAGGCGCCCGGCCCGTAGAAGGTGCCGTAGCGCAGCACGATTCCCTCCGGCGCCTCAAGCGGCACGGTCTTGTCCACATACCTGATCGCCGCCACCATCCGCGCTGCGGACGGGATGGGCCGCCAGTCGAGCAGATCGTCGTCGGTCTTCAGTGCAGCACCGGACGGCTTGTCCGGGCCGGGGCCCGCGTAGCCTTGCGCGATGACCCGGCGGGTGCCCGCCCGCTGCGCGGCCGCCAGCAGGTTGTCGGTGCCCCGGGTCCGGAGCTCGTTCGTGGCGGCGAACGCCTTGTCGGGATTGCGGAGGCTCCGCAAGCCCGCTAGCGCGGTCATCTGGTGCACGATTACCTCTGGCGCGGCGGTCCGCACCGCCGCGATCACTGCCTCGCGATCCAGCCCGTCGACCACCACCGGTTCCGCGCCCGCCGCGCGCAGCTGCGCGACCTTGCCGGGCGTCCTGGTGGTGGCGGTGACTTCGTGACCCGCCGCGACCAGCCCGGGAACGAGGTGCCGTCCCAATGCCCCGGTCGCTCCCGTGACGAAGACCCGCATGTTCTTTCCTTCCCCGTGGTTGTGTTGTCCCTTGAAGAAAGGCACCATCCGAAGCTGGTGCATTTTCCGTTTCTCCCGGCACGCTACGAACTGCCCCTGGTCTGCGCGTCACCTGAAGGTGGCGATACGGGTGGAATCTTCGGTCGAGGCGCCGGGCACGACAGTGCCGCCCGGAAGCCATGCCGGGGTTCTGGCAACGCCGCGTGGGCGGAAGGTTGCTCCGGCGGCGACCCCGCATCCGCACCGGCGGTTAGGCCGACCGCCAACAGCCACGGCCATATCTGGCCGGCGATGATCACGCAGCAGGCCGGTGCAGAGCCTGGCCAGCAGCAGGCGGGCGGGGCGGCGGCTGCCAGCAGGCGGCGGGGTTAGCGGGCCGGCGGCCGGGCGTCGTTAGAATGACCAAGCCAGCAGCGACGCTGGCATTCGCTGGACGCGCTGAGCGGTAGGTCGCCGATGGCCGAGCTAGCAGCGGCGCCCCCTGCGGGGGTTGCCGCCTCAGAGCAGAATGTCCTGCTCGCTACCAAGCTGCACCTCCCCCGCCTGCAACCGGGCTTTGTGTCCCGTCCCCGCTTGGTGGGAGCCCTTGATGAGGGGTTGCCGCGGCGGCTCATCTTGGTGTGCGGGCCGGCCGGGTTCGGCAAGACGGCGCTGCTGGCCGACTGGGCCCGGCGAGGCGCCCGGCCGGTCGCGTGGCTGTCGCTGGACGCGGGTGACAATGATCCAGCGCGGTTTTGGCGGCACGCGGTTGCGGCGCTGGACCGGGCGCGGCCGGGGATTGGTGAGCGGGTCACCCCGCTGCTGGGCCCGCCGACGCCTGCGTCATTCGAAGGCCTGGTGACGGTTTTGATCAACGAACTGGCCGCCCAGCCTGGCGACGACGAGCTGCTGCTGGTGCTCGACGACTACCACCTGATCGACACCCAACAGGTGCACGCCTCGCTGGTGTTCCTGCTGGTGCACCTGCCGTCGGGGCTGCACCTGGTGCTGGCCAGCCGGTCCGACCCGCCGCTGCCGCTGGCGGGGCTGCGGGCCGCCGGGCACCTTGCGGAGCTGCGCGCCGACAACCTGCGGTTCACCGCTGAGGAGGCCGGGGCGCTGCTGTGCGAGGCGGTCGGCGGCGATCTGCCGGGCGCTACGGTGGCGGCGCTGACGGCCCGCACCGAAGGATGGGCGGCCGGGCTGCAGCTGGCGGGCTTGTCCCTGCGCGGGCAGCCCGATCCCGCTGGGTTTGTGGCGGCCTTCGGCGGCACCTACCGCTATGTCCTGGACTACCTGGCGGGGGAGGCGCTCGAGGGCCAGGCCGGGCAGGTGCGCGAGTTCTTACTGGAAACCTCAGTCCTGGAGCGGCTATCCGGGAGGCTGTGCGACGCCGTCACCGGCCGGACCGATAGCCAGGCGATGCTGGAGCAGGTGGAACGGGCGAACCTGTTCCTGGTGCCGCTAGATGAGGTGCGCGGCTGGTGGCGCTACCACCATCTGTTCGCCGACCTGCTCCGCGCCCGCCTACAGCGGGAACGGCCCGGCCGGGTGGCAGCCCTGCACCATAACGCCGCAGCATGGTGTGAGGAGCATGGGCTGGCTGATGAAGCGGTCCGGCACGCGCTGGCCGCCGGGGACACGAATTGGGCCGCCCGGCTGATCGAGCGGCATTTCGACGAGACCTTCTGGCCGGGTGACCGGGCGACGGTGCAGCGCTGGCTTTCGGCACTCCCTGCCGAGTCGGCCCGCTCACGGCCGCGGCTGTGCGTGGTGCGGGCAATCCTCGCGCTCGCGGGCGGCGACGCAGAAGGGGCCGGGCCGCCGCTAGATGCCGCCGAGCGTGCGTTCACGGATGCGACCGATGAGCCGTTCGACCCATCGGCCGGCAATGCCGCCAGCCTGTTGGTGAACGTCCCTGCGGGGATCGCGCTTGGGCGTGCCTCCCTGGCCCATCTCCGCGGCGACGCCGACGGCACGGCCGCGTTCGCGTCCCGGGCCCTAGCCAAGACCGGCGAGGGCGAGTCGATGCTAGACACGACCGCGAGGTGGCTACTGGCCATGGCCGACTGGCTGCGCGGCCGGGCTGCGGAGGCCGAGCGCGCCTTCACTGCCAGCATCACGGGGTGGCGGACGGCGGGCGAGCGCTACTCGGCCGCCTACGGTTGCCATCACCTTGGCCAGGTGCAGCGGGCCCAGAGCCGCCTCGATGCGGCGCTCGGCACCTACCAGCAGGCGCTGGAGATCACCACGGCACCGGGTCAGCCGGCTATGCCTGCGGCTGGGATCGGCTTCGTCGGCATGGAGGAGGTGGCCTACCAGCGGAACGAACTCGAGACTGCGTTGCATCAGGTAACCGAGGGCATTGCGCGATGCCGGCAGCTCACCTACACCCAGCCGCTGGCGACGGCCCTGGCCGTCCTGGCGTGGATCCGGCAGGCCAACGGTGATCCGGACGGGGCGCGAGAGGCGATGGGCAAGGCCGGGCAGGTAGCGCCGGACCCGGCGGTATCCGGCCTGCTCGACCCCGTCCCGGCGCAGCGGGCCCGGCTGCAGCTGGCGCAGGGCGACGTCGCCGCAGCCGCCCGCTGGACGAAGCAGCGCGGCCTTGGCCCCGACGACGAGCCCAGCTACCCGCAGGAGTCCGAGTATTTGGTGCTGGCCCGCGTGCTGCTCGCCCAAGACCGCCCAGCCCAAGCACTCGCCCTGCTGGGGCGGCTGCACGCCGCGGCCATCGCCCAGGGCCGCACCGCCAGCGTCATCGAGATCGGCGCGCTGCAGGCGCTGGCCCTGGCGGCCGGGGGCGACGACACCGCCGCAGTAAACGCCCTGGCCCAGGCACTCACCCTGGCCTGCCCACAGGGCTACGTCCGGGTGTTCGCCGACGAGGGTCCGCCCATGGTGGCGCTGCTTGCCCGACTGGTCGCGGCCCAAAAGGCCGAACCGCCCGCCACCCGCCGTATCCCGCTCGGCTGCCTGGCCCAGGTGCTGCGGGCGTTCGGCAAAGAGGACGAGCAAGGCGCCGGGCGGAGCGCCACCGCAGCGGTGCCGGGTCTGGTCGAGCAGCTGACCGCCCGGGAGCTGGAGATCCTGGTGCTGCTGGCCGCGGGCACGCCGAACCCGCGCATCGCTGCGGAGCTGGTCGTCAGCCTCGACACGGTGAAAAAGCACGTCAGCCACATCCTAGGCAAGCTGGGGGCGGCCAACCGCACCGAGGCCGTCACCCGGGCCCACCAGCTCGGCCTGATCCGCTAGCCCTGCATCCGCCGCCGATCCCGGGCGCCACGGCCGTGCTGAGAAGATTCCCGCCGCATGCGCACTGCGTCGTGCCAGGCCGGAAACCGCCGGGGAGTTTGGTTCGCTGTCGGCCGCCTGAGGTCTGATGAAACGTGAGCGGTCGGGGGTCACTGATCGGGTGCTGTCGTCGCGGCTGGCCTGCCCGGGCTGCGGGAGGGCAGGTACCGGCTGGCCAGGTGGTAGCCGCTGCGGGTCCGGATCCAGGTCAGCGGGTCGGCTTCTGGCGGCTGGCTGAGGCGGAGGAGACATTCCGTCGCGTAGACCTGCTCATGGTGCATGGCTCGCAGGGCACGGGCGAGGCGGATGAGGGCAGGCAGGCGTGCGGGGCGGGCTTGTCGGGTGGTCATCGTCATTGTCCTGTTCTGGCCGTCGGTTCCGGTTGCTGACGTTGTGTACCCGGCGGCGGTTGGGGTGCCAGCCTGCCCGCCTCGGCCCGCGGCCTCGTGCCCGGGCTTTATGACCAGGTCGCCCGGGCGGTGCATGACGAGCTGCAGCGCACCGAGTCCAGCGGATTCCAGAACGCGACCTTGCAGGCCGACGACGGGGTGACGCAGGTTCATGGCCTCAACCGAGAGCGAGAACGGGCAGACACCGCGGACAAAGCTGGAGGCGTCAGGCGGTTCCAGGACACCAACGGCGACCGTTGTGATGAGCCCGGACTGTCACCCATCCGCGCGAGATCGGCTCCCCGCCGACACCGTGAAGAAGCACGTCAGCCACCTGCTGGGCAAGCTTGGCGCGGCCAACCGCACCGAAGCCGTCACCCGGGCGCGCCAGCTCGGCCTGATTCCCTAGCAAGACACCACCGCCGATCCCGGGCGGCACCGGGGTATTCCGGGCCGACTCGGCGGCACTGTCGTGCCCGGCGAGGCCAGCAGAAGATTCCACCGGAATGCCCACCTTCGGGTGACGCCCCATGGTGGCCCCGGCTCATACCGTCCTGGGGAACGGTTCACCCGAACAGGGCGGGCACTCCCTGCCGCCGGGCCCGGACATGGCGACTGGCCAAGGAGATGACAGTGAAACAAACCCGTATCCAGAGGCCGAGAGCTCGGTGCGCACGCCCCTGGCGTGAGGCTCTTCCGCCCGACCCGCGAGACCCCGATGTCGTCCGGGCCAAGGCGCTCGCCCCCGCCGGCCATCCCCGCCGGCAGGTTCCGGACCGTGCTGTCCCCGTCCCCCGTCCCGCGGGGCCATGAGGGACAGCCCGCCCGCCAGCGCGAGCATGAATAGCGCGGGCGGGCAACGCGGTTCGGACCGCTCGAGCGGAACCATGCCTGTCCTGCGCCGCCGGGAAGCAGATTCCGCCGCGGGAACGCCCGGGCGGTGGGCCGCGCGGTTTGAGCGGGACGCGCTGCCTTACCTGGCGCAGCAGTATCCCGCGGCGCTGCGCTTGACCCGCAACCAGGCAGACGCCGAAGATCTGGTCCGGGACACGTTCACCCGGGCATTTGCCTCGTTCGGGCAGTTCGAGCCCGGCACGAACCTGAGGGCGTGGCTGTACCGCATCCTCACCAACACCTTCATCACCAGTTACCGGAAACAGCGACACGACCCTGCGCCAGCCGCCGAAATCCAGGACTGGCAACTGGCCCGCGCCGCGTATCATCCCTCCTCCGGGCTGGGGCCCGCCGACGGCGAGGTCCTGGGCCACCTGCCCGACCCTCGCGTCACTCGCGCGCTCCGCCTGCTCCCCGAAGACTTCCGCACCGCGGTGCACTTCGCCGACGTCGAGGGCTACGCCTGCGAAGAGATCGCCAGGATCACGGGAACACCGATTCGGACCGTTACCTCGCGGCTCCACCGTGGCCGCCGGCAGCTGCGTGATCTGCTTCAGGACAGCGCCGCCATGCGCCGCCCGGCCACGCTGGCGCCGCGCCGCGATGTTCTCCCAGGGACCGCCGACGCCGGGCGGCCGCGGTGACTTGCCCCCTCAAGGATGAGCCCGATGCGGGCGAAGGAGGGGGCCACCACGCGGGCCAGGGCCCGTGTTCGCAGGCAGGACCTACGACAGCAGCCAGCCTGGAGGCATCACGGACAGGTGTCCGGCCGGTGACTGCACCGGCCCCGGCACGCCAGGCTGGGCTGACGTGGCCGCGGCTGCCCGCGGCGGCCGAACTGGCCACCATCGGCGCCGGTTACGCCGCGTATTCACTGGTGCGCCTGGCCATCCGGGCCAGCCGCCCGGCCGCGTTCACGCACGCCGCCGAGCTGTGGCAGGCCGAGCGGCGGCTGCACCTGACAACCGAGCCCTATCTCAACCACCTCGCCGCCGTCCACTCTGTGCTGGCCGACGTGGCCGGGTACTACTACGGACTGGCCCATTTTCTGGTCACCCCACTGGTGCTGGCCTGGCTGTACCTGCGCCGCCCGGCGGTTTTTCCGCGGCTGCGCTCGGGCCTGGTGCTGGCCACCGCCGCCGCGAACGTGGTGTTCTGGGCCTGGCCGGCCGCGCCGCCCCGGTTCTCGGTGCCGGGGATGACCGACATCCTGGTCACCCGTGACATCCTCGGCGCGGCCCACCCGCACGGCGCCTCTAGCCTGGTTAACCTGTATGCCGCCATGCCCAGCCTGCACGTGGCGTGGGCCGTCTGGTGCGCCCTCGCGGTCGTCACCGCTTGCCGCAGCCGGTGGCGCCGCCTGGCCTGGCTGTACCCGGCCGTCACCACACTGGTGGTGCTGGGCTCGGCCAACCATTTCCTGCTGGATGCGGTCGGCGGGGTCGCCATCGCGGGTCTGGGCCCGTTCGCCGCCAACTGGCCCGCGGTCACCTTCTTGCGCGGGCGACGCGGCACGGGACAGCCCACGATGGCCGGCGGACCGTGGATGGCCGTTGACGGGCTGTCAGCCGCCGCCGCCATCGGGCTTTACACGACGGCCTGGCGGCCGGTGGGTTCCCCGGCGCGGCGCGGCGCCTGGCACCGGTGAAGGCACGGCGGCAATCATGATGACCCGCCCCGCGCGGCCCGCCTCCCGCCGCGGCCGGGCCTGGGCGTGGGTGCTGGCAGCGGCCGTGCTGGCGGCGGCCGCGGTCCGCGCCCCGGGCGCGGCCGGTGATCTGCGGGCCGCGGCCGCCCATCTGGGCGGGTTGCGGCCGGCCTGGCTGGGTGCGGCCGTTGCCGCGCAGGGCGTGGCGCTGGCCGGCGGCACGGCGGCGCAGCGCCAGCTGCTGGCCGCTGGCGGCGCGCGGTTGCGGTGGCGGACCGTGTTCGGCCTGGTGCTTGCCTCGACGGGGCTGGCCAAGGTGATGCCGGCCGGACCGGTCACCGGCGGCGCCTGGCAGGTCCGGGAGTACCGACGCCGTGGCGCCGGAACCGGCCCGGGGGTGTGGGCGGTGCTAGCCGGAGGAGTCACCTCCACGGTGGCGACGCTGGCCCTGCTGCTGGCCGGAGCCGCCGCCGCGGGCATCGGCCCGATCCCGCTGCTGGCCTGTGCGGCCGGGCTGCTGGCCGCCGGCGCGGCCGGACTGTTCGCCGCGGCACGCCGTGCCCGCGCGCTCGCCCGCTGGCTGGGGCGGCGGCCCAGCCGCTCGCGCACCATCGCCGCTCTGGCCGCGGCCGCAGCTGGCTTGTCCCGCCGGCGCGCCGGGCCCGGCTGGGCCGCCGGGGTGGTGGCGTGCACCGCGACGGCCCTGCTCGCCGACGCGGGTGTGCTGGCCGCCTGTTTCGGGCTAGCCGGACTGCCGGTCCCCTGGCGGGGCCTGCTGTTCGCCTACGCCGCCGGGCAGCTGGCCGGGCGGCTCGTCCCGCTGCCCGGCGGGATCGGCGGCGTGGAAGGCGGCATGCTCGGCGCGCTCACCCTCACCGGCACCCCGCCCGCCACGGCGGCCGCCGCGGTCATCGTCTACCGGGTGGCCGGGTGCTGGGCCGTCGGCGCCGCTGGGACCGCGGTAGCAGCCGCACTCGCCCGCCGCTCCCCGGGCGGCCCGGGTCGGGACCGGGACGCATCCCAGCAGCCGACGAGCGGGCTGCAGACGGCCGTGCCATCTCCCGGCCAGCCACTACACCGGCCCGGTGGCACCGTGGTGCCCCGAGCCGCCACGGAAGATTCCACCCCCGGTCCACCACGGGGTGACGCCCTCCGGAGAGCCCGCTCATAACGTGCCAGCTGACCGCACATGCCAGCGGCACCTGCCGTGCCGCACGGAAATACCGTGCCTACACCCACTAGCTGGGACCGGGCGCGAGGCCGTTGTCAGCCCGGCTGCATCAGCCGCGAGCAGTTCGAGACCGACACCCGGTGCCACGATAACTGCCCAGCAGACACCCGCGGCGTGCGGTGCGCACAGCACGGGCACAAGTGCCAGCACTGCCCGCGCGGGGAAGATCGGTGCCGCCAGGGATACCTGGCCGGCGTGATACCGATTCCCGGCCGCCGCCACCCCCGGGCCGGCTGGACGGCTGTTCTTCGTCACCCGCCAGGCCGCCGAAGACCACTGGTACCCCGAACGCGAGCGAGCCGGACAAGCCACCCCGCGGAGCGCCATCCATCAAGGAGCTGCACCGCGCCACGGCCGACGCCCACCCCGACCATGGCGGCACCACCGAGCAGTTCATCCAAGCGCACCGCCAGTACCAGACGGCGTACGAGCCGCCCGACGGTACCCACCTGGCCGACCCAGGCAGGCATGACACCTCGCTCGAGTAGAGGCGACGGTTCGCGGGGCGGGGAATCTTCCGCAGCCGGTCCCCGGCACCACGGTGCCACCCGGTACGGCGTCGCGGCTAGGAGCTAGTTGATCACGCCAAGTTGGCGGGCCCGGGTGACGGCCTCGGTCCGGTTGGTGGCGCCGAGTTTGGCCAGCAGGTGGCTGACGTGCTTTTTGACCGTATCCACAGTGACCACCAGTTCGGCAGCGATGCGCGGGTTCGGCGCGCCCGCCGCCAGCAGCACCAGGATTTCCAGCTCCCGGGCGGTCAGCTGCTCGACCAGGCCCGGCACAGCCGCCGCGGCCTGCCGCCCAGCGCCTGGCCCGGCATCCTCGCCGCCAATGGCCCGCAGCACCAGGGCCAGGTAGCCTAGCGGGACACCGCGGGCAGCGGCCTGGTCCCCCTGCTGGGCCGCGATCAGCCGGGCCAGCAGCGCACTCATCGGCTGCCCCTCGTCGGCGAACACCCGGACATAACCCTGCACATGGGCGAGCATGAGCGCCCGCGCCAGGACATCTACCGCCGCGCTCTCCTCGCCGGCGGCCGCCAGCGCCAGCGCCCGCAACGCGCCGATTTCGATCACGCTGCCGGTGCGGCCCTGTGCGTCGGCTGCCGCGTGGAGCCGCCCCAAAAGCGCGAGCGCCTGGGCGGGGCGGTCCTGGGCCACCAGCACCCTGGCCAGCACCAGATACTCCCGTTCCTGCGGGTAGCCCGGTTCGTCATCTGTCCTGAGGCCGAGCTCTTCCGCCCAGCAGGCGGCCGCAGCGACCTCGCCGTGGGCCACCAGCAGCCGGGCCCACTCCGCCGGGACAGGGTTGAACAGCCCAGTCACGGCCGGGCTTAGCGCCATCTGGCGGGCCTCGTCCATCGCCTCCTGGGCCCCGGCCGGATCGCCCCGGGCCTGCCGGATCCACCCCAGCGTCGCCAACCCAGCGGCAAGCGGCGGCGTGTAGACGAATTGGCGACATAGCGGGATGCCCTCGGTGACATGGTGCAGGGCCGTGTCGAGCTCGTTTCGCTCATACGCCACCTCCGCCAGGCCCACATGTGCCGCGCCGGCGCCGGGCATGGCTGGGCCGCCGGGCAACGCAGTGACCGCCAGCGTTCGCTGGTAGGTGCCTATTGCCGCGTCCAGACGGCCCCGAGCACGCTGCACCTGGCCAAGGTGGTCGTGCATCACCACACCCAAGCCGCGCTCGCCGATCTCGCGCCACTGGGAGCTGGTCGAGGAAAGCGCACGCTCGGCTTCTGCGAGTCGGCCGCGTAGCCATTCGGCAAGACCCAGATTCCACTGGGCTACGGACTTCAGCATCCAGTCGTCTTCACCTATCTCGGCCAGGGCCCGCGATGCGAACGAGGCGGTTCCCCCTGCGTCACCGCGAAGCGCGGATAGGTAAGCACGCTGCATCGTGATCGTCGCGGCCACGTTCAGCAACCAGCTCCCCCTGCCGACAGTCGATTCGAACGGCTCATCGGCCACCTTCGTAAGCGCGCGCTCGGCGGCATCAAGCGGCGCGCCGGCCGCCTCCACGCGACCGCTAGCGAGAGCCAGGAGCGCCTCGGCCAGGCACAGCCGCGAGCGGGACCGGGCCAGCCCGGCGGGCAGCGATGCAAGCCACCGTTGAATCGTTGCTCCCTCGCCCCGCAAATAGAAGAGCTCGTCGAAGTGGCGTTCGATCAGCCGCGCGGCCCAATCCATCTCCCCAGCAGCGACCGCGTGGCGCATAGCGTCGTCGGCCAGCCCGTGCTCCTGGTACCACGCGGCGGCGTTGTGGTGCAACTGCACCAACTGCCCGGGCTGTTCCTGGCGGAGACGGGCGCGGAGCAGGTCGGCGAACAGATGGTGGTAGCGCCACCAGCCGCGCACCTCGTCTAGCGGCACCAAGAACAGATTCGCCCGCTCCACCTGCTCCAGTATCACCTGGCTATCGGTCCGGCCGGTGATCGCATCACACAAGGCACCGCTCAGCCGTTCCAGCACCGAGGTCTCCAGCAGAAAGGTGCGCAACTGCTCGCTCTGGCGCTCTAGCACCTCTTCCGCCAGGTAGTCCAGCACGTAGCGGTGACTGCCGCTGAACGCTGCCACAAACCCTGCTACGTCTGTGGTTTCCCGCATCGACAAGGCGGCCAGTTGTAGGCCGGCCGCCCAGCCTTCAGTACGCACTGTCAGCGCCGCCGCTGCCGGGCCGGGCAAACCGGGGCCGAGAGTCTCATACAGCAACGCTGCCGTCTCCTCTGCGGTGAAACGCAGATCGTCGGCACGTAGCTCCACTAGCTGCCCGGTGGCGCGCAGCCGCGCCAGCGGCAGCGGCGGATCGGACCGGCTGGCCAGCACCACGCGCAAGCCCGGCGGTAGGTGCCGCAGCAGGAACTCAAGCGGCATGTGCACCGGCTGGGCATCGATCAGATGGTAGTCGTCGAGGACCAGCAGGATTACCTCTTCGCTGGGACGGGCGGCCAGTTCGTTGATCAGCTCCGTCACCAGCCCCTCAAACGACCGTGGCGCGGGCGGGCCCAGCAGCGGGCCGACGCGCTGAGCGATTCCCGGGTGCGCCCGGTCCAGCGCGGCCACCACATGGCGCCAAAACCGCGCCGGATCGTTATCACCCGCATCCAGCGACAGCCAGGCCACCGGTCGGCTGCCCCGCCTGACCCAGTCGGCCAGCAGGGCCGTTTTCCCAAACCCGGCCGACGCGCACAGCAGAACGATTTCCCGCGCCAGCCCCTCGTCGAGCTGGCCAGTAAGCCGCGGGCGCGGCACGAACCCCCGCTGCAGGCGGGGCACATGAAGCTTAGTGGCCAGCAAGACATCCCGCTCCGAAGCAGCAACCCCTACAGGAGCCGCCGGAGATAGCTCAGCCATTGGCGACCTACAACTCAGCGCGTCCAGTGGTGGTCAGCGTCACTACTGGGTGCGGACAGTCTAAGGCTGCCCGAAGGCCATGTCACTGATGGCGGTGTTTCCGACGCCTGGCACCTCATCCTGGGCGCATCGCAGTTCAGCCGGTGACGGGCAGGTGACCGGACGTGGACCGGGGCGGGGCCTACGGGACACTCGATCATGCGCAGGGCCCAGCCGTCGCCCCGGCGTCACCGTGCCAGGAACTCCTGATGTACCGGGCATCGGCCTTCCATAGACCTCCGGGAGCGCTAGACGCCGCGGCTCTCCGGCTACCGCCGCAGTGAACCCGCGAGCAGCCGCGTTGGCACGCTCAGCGGGTCCGTCTACGGCCGCGCCTGGCACACCGCCGGTCTGGCCGCTCGGACCAGAACTGGCCGCCACCGCGCTCGGGCGCCCCCCGGGATTTGACGATGCGGGCACTCTCCGCTAACTTAATCAAATGACTAACTTGGTCGATCGGCCAACTTCGGCTCGCGGGCAGCGGCGCCGGGAGCAACTTGTGGAAGCTGGTGTCGCCGTGCTCGCCGACGGTGGCTGGCCTGCGGTGACAACCCGCGCGGTCGCCGGGCGAGCAGGTGCCAATGTGGCGCTGATCCACTACCACTTCGGCGGGCTGCCCGCTCTGCACGTGGCCATTGCCCAGCGGGCCGCCGGCGAGGTGCTCACCCCGGTCGTCGACGTGCTGGTCGCCGCCGCAGGCCCGGCGGACGCTTTGGAAACGCTCCGCCATCTGCTGCCGGCCACTACCGGCAATGACCGGGTGCTGCGGCTGGTGGCTGAGCTGGTGGCCGGCGCCGGGCGAGATCCGGCGCTTGGCCAGGCGCTGCGCGACGCCCTGCGGAATGCACGGGTGCGGCTCGCCGGGCGGCTAGGTGAGCTGTACCCGCGCTGGCCGCACGGGCGGCGCACCGGCGCAGCGACGGTGGCCTTGGCGCTGCTGGACGGACTGATGCTGCACTACCTGCTCGACAGCGAGCTGCCCGCCGACGAGGCGCTAGCCGCCCTCGACGCGCTGATCGCAGGCACCTCATGACGGTGCTCATCGCCGGCGCTGGCATCGCTGCCAGCGTCGTTTCCCGGCCAAGGGAGCCCAAGCCAGCGCGGTACGCCCTCCGCTGCGATCACTAACAAGGAAGGAAGATGTTCCCCATGAAGGTTCTGGTCGCGGGATCAACCGGTTACCTGGGTCAATACGTCGTCCGCGAGTTGCACGCACGCGGGCATCAGGTTCGCGCTCTGGTCCGTTCCCCAGCCAAGCTGGCGCCGGTCCGTGACGCGGTGGACGAGACCCACCATGCCGATGCCACCGACCCGGACGCGCTGCGCGGCTGCAGTGTCGGCGTCGACGCCGTGTTCAGCTCCATCGGCCTGATGGGCAAGTCCAGCAAATTCACCTGCTGGCAGGTCGACTATGCCGCCAACCGCAACCTGCTCGAGGAGGCCCAGCGTGCCGGGGTGAAGAAGTTCATCTACACCTCGGTGGTCCGCGCCCCCGGCCTCGGCAAGCTCCAGCTGGTGCGCGCCAAGCGCGCGTTTGAGGAAGAACTTAAGCGCTCCGGGATGGCCTACACCATCTTGTACCCCAACGGCTTCTTCTCCGACATGGACGAATTCCTCGCCATGGCGCGCAAGGGCCGCGCCTACATGTTCGGCCGCGGCGGCCTTCGGATCAACCCGATCGACGGAGCCGACGTCGCCACCGCGGCCGCTGACGCCCTCGACGGCGACGCCGAGACCATCGACCTCGGCGGACCGGACATCCTCACCCACGAGCAAGCCGCGCAACAAGCGTTCCGCGCCGTCGGTAACCCACCGCGCATCACCCATCTTCCGCTGTGGCCCGCCAAGGCCGGGCTGGTGCTGCTACGCCGGCTAACCCCGCTGCGGACACACCAGCTCATAGAATTCCCGCTGACTGTCCTCACCCAGGACGTCATCGCCCCTGCCACCGGCCGCCACCACCTCGCCGAATATTTTCAAGAGACCGCCTCCCCCGACGCCCCGCAGCGCCACCGCCAGTGAACCTCCGCGACCGCGGCGAGCACCGGACCGGCGACTGGCACGAGGGCGCCCAGCAGGTCATCGTCAGCCGGGCCGACTGAGGCCGCAGCGCGGTCCTCCGCCGCAACTGCGGTCTGCCGCAGCCTGGATTGGATCGGTACGCCATAAAAGGGAGATCTGCGCTGTCGGCACACTCCACCCCGGGCGTTGCTGCGAAGCAAATAATCGGCAGGGAGGACGAGACTTGTGTCCGACATGCCTTGCTTCCCCGGGTCTGCGGTGGTCAGGGCGTAGAGTCGGGCCTGGGTCCCGGTCTGACCTGCGAATCGGCTGACGCCGTGGCGATTGTCCTGCGAATCGATCGCCGGCCGGGGCCCAGGTTCATCTTGGCACCCACCGGCGCTGCCGGTCTGATCTGCCTGGCCTGGGCAAGAGGCCAGGGTTCACAGGTCCGGGCGGCCAGCGGGTGCGCGCCATCCCTCAACCTGAGAAAAGGGACGGCAATGACCATCGTAGCTATTTCATCTGGGGATGGTCGCGCTGCGTGAAATGCGGGCCGGTGCGGGCCGGGGGCGGGCTGGGGCTGCTGCCGCGTCCGGGCCGGGGCTCGTGCCGCCGTGCGGGATGGGACAGTGGGGGCGGGCTGCCCGTGACGCCGGCTCTTCTTGGAATGTGAACCCGGATCGTAGCTCGGCGCTGGGGTCGTGACCTGAGGGTCGCACGTTGTTGCCTTGAGCACGCCGGTCAGTATTCCGGGCCTGGTGCCCGCCGACCGTGACCCCCGGGCAGCTCGCCGTTATCCCATCACTCCGAGCATAGGAGGAAGCGGTGAGCAGACCGCAGGTAATCGAGGACGAGCAGCACGAACGGGTCCATGACCGGGTCGCCGCGATCGACGTGGCGAAGGATTCGGGGATGGTGTGCACCCGCACTCCGCATCCGTCCCGGCCCGGCGCCCGGCGCAGCACCGTATGGACGGTGAAGGCCCGGATGAACGCGGTCCGCGCGCTGGGCCGCCAGCTGCGCCAGGACGGCGTCGAGATCGTCACGCTCGAGTCGACGAGCGACTACGTGCGAAGTGAGGGTGCTTGAGTCAAGTGGGAGGCACCGTTTGGAGGTTCGGCTGATGTCGAGGGTGTAGTACCCAGGCCAGTGCGCGAGGGCCTGTCTCCGCTCCGGCGTGCGTCGCGGGTAACTGCGGGGTGCGAAGCCCGGGGTAAAAGCCGAAGCCGGTCTCGTTCCATCCGGGGGCGGCGGGCGAGGAGAAGACCGGCGGGAACCCGCGGGGTTCCCGGCTCTGGGCTGGCAGCCAGCCGGTTCCCGGGGTGATGGGTGAATCGCGTGAACTCTCGCTGACGCCTCGTGAAAGTGCCCCCCGCCGATGGGATGATCCAGCGGGGCCGCAGGGACTGGCCGCGGAAGAGCGGCGGGTGCCGGCCGGAGGGTAGTCGCCGGCCGGGAGCGCACCACCGTCCCCGGGGTAAAGAGAGCGCCCTGCCCGGTCGCAGCTTGCTCATGTGCAACACGACAACCCCGTTGGGGTCCGGCTATGTCGCTTCGTCAGGGCGGCCGGTAGGCCGACCGTGAGGAAGGCTCAACTCCCCAGCGGGCGCAGGATGACCCAGCAAGCGAATGCCGGTGGCCGAAAGGCAGCAGGAAACCGCAGGCAGCGTGACCGGCGCCTCCGCCGGATGGCCTGCGCATAACTGGCCGGATACGGGCTGGTGCCCGGCCCGAAAGGGAGCTGACGTGGGTCAGGTGAGCCTGTGATGACCTAGCGGGCGGAGACGCCGGAACCGAGGGACAAGTTGGGCACCATCATGGTGAACGGACCTGAGGACGATGTTCTGGACTGGGACGCGGTGGACTGGCGTGCCGTCGAGGATGACGTACGGCGGCTGCGGCAGCGGATCTTCACGGCGGGCAGGGCAGGGGACCTGAAGAAGGTCCGCAATCTGCAGAAGCTGATGCTGCGTTCCCGTGCGGGCGCTCTGCTGAGCGTGCGGCGGGTGACGGAGGTCAATGCTGGCCGCAAGACGGCCGGGGTCGACGGGCGTATCGTGCTCGCGGGCTGGGAAAAGGCTGAGATGGCCGCCTGGCTCCAGCGGGGTGCGTCCGCGTGGAAGCCCCGGCCCGTCAAGCGGGTGTTCATCCCGAAGGCAGGGGGGAAACGGCGCGGGCTCGGAATCCCCGTGATCGCCGACAGGGCGTTGCAGGCCCTGACAGCGGGCGCGCTGGAGCCCGAGTGGGAGGCTCGGTTCGAATCCCGGTCCTACGGGTTCCGGCCGGGCCGCTCCTGCCAGGACGCGATGCAGGCCGTCTTCGTGACCGCACGAGGGAAGACCTGCAAGCGCCTGTGGGCGCTAGATGCGGACCTGGCCGCCGCGTTCGACCGCATTGATCATTCCTATCTTCTTGCCCAGCTCGGCACGTTCCCCGCGCGGGGGCGGATCGGGCAGTGGCTGAAGGCAGGCGTAATCGACCGGGGACGGTTCGCCCCGACCGAGCGGGGCTCCCCGCAAGGCGGAGTGATCAGCCCCGTGCTGATGAACGTGGTCCTGCACGGGATGGAGCAAGCCGCCGGAGTCCGCTACATCACCGCCGGCAGCAATGCCGGGACGGCGCGGCCGGGCTCCCCGGTGCTGGTCAGGTACGCCGACGACGTGCTCGCGCTCTGCCACTCACGTGAGCAGGCCGGGCAGGTCAAGGCGCGGCTGGCCGCGTGGCTGGCGCCCAGGGGCCTTGCCTTCAACGAGGACAAGACCCGCATCGTCCACCTCGACGACGGGGTGGATTTCCTGGGGTTCAACGTCCGCCGCTACCGCGGCAAGCTGCTGATCAAGCCGAGCAAGGCGGCGGTGAAACGGATCAGGGCACGGCTGACCACCGAGATGAGGGCCCTGCGCGGGCACAACGCGCGGGAGGTCCTCATCCGGATGAACCCGATCATCCGGGGCTGGTCGGCCTACTACCGGCACTGCGTGTCCTCCAAGGTGTTCGACGCGCTGGACGACCACATGTGGAAGCTCACCTACAAATGGGCGGCCTGGACCCACCCCCACAAGGGGAAACGCCAGGTAGTCCGCAGGTACTTCGGCAGGTTCGTCCCCTCCAGGCGTGACCGGTGGGTGTTCGGCGACCGCGACAGCGGCGCCTACCTGCTCAAGTTCTCCTGGACGAAGATCACCCGGCACACGCTGGTCAAGGGCTGGGCCTCACCCGACGACCCCGCCCTGACCAGCTACTGGGCAGCCCGGCGGCGACGCGGGAGACCCCCGCTCGACCCGCCCAGGCTACGGCTGCTCCAACAGCAGCGGGGACGCTGCCCGCTATGCGGGCAGCTCCTACTCCACGCTGACCAGGAGCCCCATCATCCCGACGACTGGGAACAGTGGATAAAAGCCGTCCGCACGGCGACCCGCCGCCAGGCGATCACCGTCAATGCGCGATCCGGGCCGCACGAGGGCACCACAGTGTCCAGCCTCATCCACACCCACTGCCGACGCCGCCTCCCAGACGGCACCAGCAGTGGACCAGCACTTCCGCAGACCTGACCCAGTGCACGCCTTCGGGCTTGCCCGAGCCGGTTGCCTGGAAAGCGGGCATGGCCGGTTCCGAGGGGGCGGCGGCGCGGTAACGCGCC